>Ga0335398_10001985_pt1 | contig 33363 bp, 34 predicted proteins | sample BON03_FD_205742 | JGI IMG/M metagenome (GOLD analysis project Ga0335398, IMG submission 205742) | Freshwater microbial communities from Lake Bonney liftoff mats and glacier meltwater in Antarctica - BON-03 (spades assembly) (version 2) | ecosystem: Environmental > Aquatic > Freshwater > Ice >... | reverse complement strand
AAGCGAAATGGGCAGCACATCATCAAACCCAAGGCAACACTCTGTCAGTTGAAGGTCGCTGACGCGCTTTGGGCGGAACCTGCTATCCCGTTGCCGCGAAAACAGTCAAAAATCGAGGTGCCCTATGGTGACTATGCGCGGCGCAACCTGTCCTCGACCGAGGCCGCTATCCTGCGGCATGAAACGGCGGCAGGGCGCGCGGCCTGACCGGCTGTTGACTCTGCTGCCTTGGGCTGTATAAGCCGCCCATCCCGGCATTCGTGCCGGGGTTTTTATTGGTGTTGGTGGCCCCTGTAAGGGGATGCCTGTCAGGCCGAAAGGCCAAAGGACAACGCCCTTCATCGCCGCATCGCGGCAGCATAACGAAGGAGATCAGACGGTGACAAAACGCACCTCTGCCAAGTACAAAATTGATCGCCGCATGGGCGAGAACATCTGGGGCCGTGCGAAATCCCCGATCAACAAGCGTGAATATGGCCCAGGCCAGCACGGCCAGCGCCGCAAGAACAAGCTGTCGGATTTCGGCACCCAGCTGCGCGCCAAGCAAAAGCTGAAGGGCTACTACGGCGACCTGACCGAAAAGCAGTTCCGCAAGATCTTTACCGAAGCCGAGCGTGTGCGCGGTGATACCGGCGAGATGCTGGTGGGTCTGCTGGAGCGTCGTCTGGACGCCGTGGTTTACCGCGCGAAGTTCGTGCCAACCGTGTTTGCCGCCCGTCAGTTCGTCAACCACGGCCATGTTATGGTGAACGGCAAGCGCGTGAACATCGCGTCTTACCGCGTGAAAGAAGGCGACGTGATCGAAGTGCGCCAGAAATCCAAGCAGATGGCGCTGATCCTGGAAGCCATCCAGTCGGCAGAGCGCGACGTTCCCGATTACATCGAAGTTGACCACAACAAGATGATCGCCAAGTTCACCCGCACCCCCGCTTTGGGCGATGTGCCTTACCCGGTGAAAATGGAACCAAATCTGGTCGTAGAATACTACGCCAAGAACTAATCTTTGCCGCCAGCGGCAGACAAAAGGCCCGCCTTCCTGGCGGGCCTTTTGCTTTTCGTGGCGTTGCTTTTGTGCCCGGGACGTTAAATGGCTTAATTAAACTACATTTTCGGTTATATAGGTTTTATGGTCATCCTGACCCCACCGCCCTTTCCCTTGCAGCCCTTGGCCATGAAGCCCGCCTTGGCGTGTTTCGCCTTTTGGTCAGGGCTGGTAACGATGGTCTGACCGTCGGCGAAATTGGCCAACATATGGAAATGGCGGCCTCAACCTTGGCGCATCATCTGCGCGCGCTCGCCGATGCAGGTTTGGTTTTGCAAACGAGACAGGGGCGCGAGATCCGCAATCGGGTTGATTATGACCAGATGCGCCAGACCATCGATTTTCTGACCTCAGAGTGCTGCGCAGGCGTGAAACTTGTTCCGGTGAAGGTCAGCGCATGACGCTTGCGCGGTTTTTTTTAATAAATGAAACTATATAATCGGTGATTTAGCATGACAGATATTCCAATCCCCTCCGCCCCGCGCGCTTTGTGAGATCTCTGCAAAGCCCAGCGTGTCTGGCTTACTTCGGTGATGCTCCTGCTGCTGGTTGCCGTCTTTTCGCGGCAACAGGCCGCTGACAGCGCGACCTTTGCGGCTTTGGCACTGTGGCAGACGGCCCCGTTTCTTCTGCTGTCGATTGGCATTGCCGCCTGGGCCGGGGCCACGGGGGCAGACAATCTGGTCGCCCGCGCCTTTACCGGATCGCCCTTGCTGATGATCGGCCTTGCGGCCTTGGCCGGGGGCCTATCGCCGTTTTGTTCGTGCGGGGTGATCCCGTTGATCGCGGCGCTGCTTGCCATGGGGGTGCCTTTGTCGGCAGTCATGGCATTCTGGCTGGCTTCTCCGGTGATGGACCCGTCTATGTTCGTGCTGACCTCGGGGGTGCTGGGGCTGGAGTTTGCTCTGGCCAAGACCGCCTCTGCCGTTGGCCTTGGCATTGGCGGTGGGCTTGCCGTTCTTGTCTTGTCGAAAAGCGGGGCGTTGGGCGATCCACTGCGCGACGGCATCGGCAATGGTGGCTGCGGAGGGGCCAAGGTGCGCGCGCCGAAAGCCGTGGTCTGGCGGTTCTGGACCGATGATGAACGGCGCGCGAAATTCGGCCGCGAGGCGCTGAAGACCACATTGTTTTTGGCGAAATGGCTGCTTCTGGCCTTTATTCTGGAAAGCCTCATGCTGGCCTTTCTTCCGGCCGAGACGATTACCGCGCTTCTGGGCGGCACTGGGATAGGGCCAATCGCGCTGGCCACTATTATTGGCGTGCCGGCCTATCTGAACGGTTATGCAGCCTTGCCGCTGGTGAGTGCATTGATCGAGCAGGGCATGGCGCCGGGGGCCGGGCTGGCTTTTCTGGTTGCGGGTGGCGTGACCTCGCTTCCGGCCGCGATTGCGGTTTGGGCGCTGGTCAAGCCCCGGGTGTTCGCGCTGTATATTGCGCTGTAACTGTCGGGTGCTTTCGTTTGCGGGCTGTTGTTTCAGGCCTATAGCGCGGCCTGACGGGCGGGTGGACGGTTACTTGCCCCGGATGTGTTCTTGCAGCCGTGGCATCAGATCAACAAAGTTGCTGGGCTGGTGGCGGCTGTCGAGTTGGGGCCCGAGAATTTCATCCCAAGCATCGCGGCACGCGCCGGGGCTACCGGGCAGCGCGAAGAGATAGGTGCCACCCGCCACGCCACCGCAGGCCCGGCTTTGCACCGCGCAGGTGCCGACAGATTTCATACTGACGATGGTGAAAACGGTGGCAAAGGCCTCTATCTCTTTTTCATAGACGTCGCGGTGGGCTTCAACGGTGACATCGCGCCCGGTCAGGCCGGTGCCGCCGGTTGACAGGATCACGTCAATGGCGGGGTCTTTGACCCATAGGCGCAGGCGGGCCGTGATCAGGGCGCGGTCGTCGGTGCAGATGGCGCGGGCGGCCAGATGGTGGCCCGCCGTGGTCAGCCGGTCTGCCAAGGTGTTGCCCGATCGGTCATCATCGGGCCGCCGCGTGTCTGACACGGTCAGCACGGCAATGCTTAGGGGGTGGAAGGGTTTGCTGTCGTCGATCTTGGCCATGGTCTAGCCCCTTTGCATAATGGCAAGCCGCAGCGCCAGCGCGCCGAAGATGCCTGCCGTGATCCGGCCAAGCCAGCGTGACGCGGTGTCAGAGCGCGCCAAGGTGCCGCCGATGCTGGCTGCAAAGCCGCCGACCAGCCCGTTGATCACCAGCCCACCGGCGCTGAACACCAGCCCGAGGGTCAGGAATTGCGGGATGACCGGGCGGGTTGGGTCGACGAATTGCGGCAGGAAGGACAGGATGAACAGGATCACCTTGGGGTTCAAGAGGTTGACCACCAGCGCGTCACGAAAGACCCGGGCGATGGGCGCGCGGGCAACGGCGGTGGGCCGGGCCGGGCCCGAGCGCAACGCCCGCCACGCCAGCCATAGCAGGTAGGCGACACCGGCCCAGCGCACGGCCTCATAAGCCGCAGGGTGGGTTTTCAGCACGGCGGCCAGCCCCAAAGCGGCCAGCGTCACATGCACCATACCGCCCAGCGCAATCCCCAGATTAGCCGCCTGCCCCGCCCGCCAACCGCCTTTCAGCCCTTGGCCCAGACAAAACATCATATCCGCCCCCGGCGTCAGGTTCAGCGCCAAGGCGGCGGGCAGGAAGGCGAGCAGGGTCAGCATTTCAACCGGCATCAGCGGCCAATCCTTTGATCGTTGGGCGGTCTGTCATCCGCGCAACCGCGCCTGCAAGGACAGCAGATCAGCCCAGGCATCGCGCTTGCCCTCTGGGCTGCGCAAGAGCTGGCTTGGGTGCTGCATCGGCAGCGCCGGTTTGCCGCAGCACTCCAGCCAAGTTCCGCGTGCGCGGGTGAGGCTGGTTTGTCCGGTCAGGCAGGTCAGGGGCGTGCTGCCCAGAAAGACCACCACTTGCGGATCCGCCAGTTGGATATGGCGTTCGACAAAGGGCCGCATCATCGCGATGTCTGCGGGGGCTGGCGCGTCCAGCACGCGCCAAGGCAGGACATTGGTCAGGTAGAGGCCAGCGTCTGGGTCTGGGCTGCTGCGCGACAGGCCGATGGCGGCGAACATCCTGTCCAAAAGCTGCCCAACCGGGCCGATGAACAGGCGGCCTTCGATGTCTTCGTCGCGGGTCGGGGCCTCGGCAATCACCATCACGCGGGCGGCGGCAGGGCCATCGGCAAAGAAGGTGTTGCGGGTGCCCTTTTTCAGCTCGCAATGATCAAAGGTGGTGAGGGCTTCGCGCAAAGCCTCCAGCGATTGCGCCGCTTGGGCTGCAGCTGTTGCTGCCGCTATTGCGGTGGCGGCGGGGACGCTGGCGGGGGCTGGATCCGCGGCCACCGGCTGCGGGGCGGCCGGGTTGGGCGCGGGTTGGCGCGCAGGCTCTGCCGGTTGGTCAAAGCGGTTGACCGGGGCTTCGCCCAGAACCTCATCCACGCCGGAATCCAGCTGCCAAGCCAAAGCTGCCAAGGCGGCGTCCCAGTGGTCGGTGATCTCTGCGATTCCCATGTCGCTGACCCTAGGGGGCGCAAAGCGGAGCGGCAAGATGGGATGGCGGTCGCGGGTCGCTTCGGCTAGGCTTTTGAGCAGGCAGTATTGGGGCGGGCGCAATAAATTGGAAATTGTGAAACTCGCCCTTTTAACCAGTGTGGCAGCTGTAGTCCTACCGCCGGGATATGCGCTTCGGCTGGGCGCTCTGGGGTTGATCGGGCTGGGAGTGCTGGGGGTTTACGGCAATACGCCCTATATGCCCGGCGCCGGATTTGGGATTGGGCTGGCGCTCTTGTTCGTATTTTGCATCCTGAATTTCTGCGCAATTGTGCTGGGACTCGCCCTGCGCTGGGGTATGAGACGGCTATTCAAGGGCGCGTCAAGCGAAGACGTTTGGATGTTTTCTTGGCAAGTGGTCCCCTGGGTGGATCTGATCCTGATGGCGCTGTTCATGGTGATCCCGGCAGGGATCATCGCCATGATCCTGGGCAGCGCTTTGGCGGGCAGTGAAAGCCCGCTGGCGGTGCATCTGGTCTTGCTGGTGGTATGGGCCGCGATGACGCTGGGGGCGTTTTGGGTGCCCGACCGGAGGGTGATGGCGGCAGGTGTCGGCCTGTCGGTGGCCTTGGCTGTGATCACGGTGGATTCGATGCGGCTGGGCAGTCAGTTGCGCGCCGCATTGCCTGAGGGTGACTATTGTCTGGCGATTGGCCCCGATCATTTGCCGTTGGATCAGGTGCCGCGTCTGATGGGGCTGACCGCGCAGAAGCCGATCTTGCGAGTCACCGGGGCGGGCGATAGGGCCGAGGTTCGGCGTTGGTCGTTTCGCTATCACGGCTTTGTCTGGGGTGGCAGAGAGGGTAACGGTCTGCCCTGCCTTGCCCAACCCTGACACTTGCCCCCTGCGCCCCGCTTTGTCATAAGCGGGTAAACGGCAAGGGAACCCCGCAATGGCCTTTCGCGCCCGCCACCTGCTTGGCATCGAACCGCTTGCTCCGCTGGAAATCACCACGATCCTTGATCTGGCGGATCGCTATGTCGATCTGAACCGCCGCACGGTGAAGCAATCCGACACGCTGGCGGGGATGACCCAGATCAACATGTTCTTTGAGAGTTCCACCCGCACGCAAGCCAGTTTTGAGCTGGCGGGAAAGCGGCTGGGGGCGGATGTGATGAACATGTCAATGGCGCAGTCTTCGGTGAAGAAAGGCGAGACGCTGATTGACACCGCGATGACGTTGAATGCCATGCACCCGGATCTGCTGGTGGTGCGGCATCCATCCTCAGGGGCGGTGAACCTGCTTGCGTCAAAGGTGAATTGCGCGGTCTTGAATGCGGGCGACGGGCGGCATGAACATCCGACGCAGGCCTTGTTGGACGCGCTGACCATCCGCCGCGCCAAGGGGCGGATTCAGCGGCTGACCGTGGCGATTTGCGGCGATATCGCGCATTCCCGCGTGGCGCGTTCAAACCTGATCTTGTTAAATAAAATGGAAAACCGCATCCGTCTGATCGCCCCGCCAACCTTGATGCCTGCGGGGGTTGATGCCTTTGGCTGTGAATTGTTTGATGACATGCGTGAAGGGCTGAAGGGCTGCGACGTCGTGATGATGTTGCGGCTGCAGAAAGAGCGGATGGATGGCGGGTTTATCCCGTCAGAGCGCGAATATTACCACCGCTATGGGCTGGATGCGGAAAAGCTGTCTCATGCCAACCCGGACGCCATTGTGATGCACCCCGGCCCGATGAACCGGGGCGTGGAGATTGACGGCGAGTTGGCCGATGACATCAACCGCTCGGTCATTCAGGAACAGGTCGAGATGGGCGTGGCGGTGCGGATGGCGGCGATGGACCTGCTGGCGCGCAACCTGCGGGCGGAACGGGGTCGGAAAATCGTGGGGACGATGGTGTGACCCAGCCCCTGACAGGCCTGCCGAACGATTGGACCGACTGGATCGGCCCGGACGAGGCGTTGCAATGGCAAGGGGCGCCACACCCTGATACTCGCCTCCGGCTTTCTCATGTCCCGCTGGTGATCATCGCGGTGCCGTTCCTGATCGGAGCATTTGTGTTTGCGGCCACGGGCCTGCGCTGGTTGTCAAAGATGACGGGCTGGCAGGATCTTGGTCTGGGCCTTTTGATGGCCAGCCTGTCGGTCCCGTTCTTTGGGATCGGGATCGGGCTTGTCGCGGGTCCGCATTTGGCCACCCGGCTGGCGTATCGGCGCGTGCGCTATGCCATCACCGACCGGCGGATTTATGTGGCGACGAACTGGTGGCAGCCAAAGCTGACCAGTCATGCCATTGCGGCAGATGCGGTGCTGGATCTGGCGACAAACGGGCCGTTTGGCATGGTCAGCCTGCAGGTGGGCCAAGAGCGTGACAGCGAAGGCGATGTGGTCACCAAGGATGTCAACCTGACAGGTCTTGCCGATGCCACTGCCGTCTATCACCTTTTGCAGCGCCTTCAGAAGGATCTGGCATGACCGAGTTTGACCGCAAACCTACCAAATCTGAAATGCGCACCGGTGGCATGGTGGCGGCAGGTGTCTTGGTGTTCCTGCTGATCTTTACCGTGATTTTTGTGGCGATCAGCTGATCATGGCAAGGATTGAACAAGACAGCGTTATGATCCGCAACCTGCCTTTGGCGGAGGGCGAAACCGTGGTTGCGGAGTTTGCTGCTGACAAGGCTGCCTATTGGAAATCGCATCTGATTTTGGCCGTGATGCTGGGGGCTGCGGCGGGGTTGTTTTTGATGTGGCAGGGCAATCCCTATCCGGTTGTCGGCCCGTTTGGTGCGGCCATCGCGATTGCCGCCCGCGCGGCATATCTGGCGTCAGAGGCGCTGTCAGACCGCTGGCGGCTGACCGAAAAGCGGCTGCTGGGCCCTGCCGCCCGCGCCATTCCCTTGGCGCAGATCAAGGCCGCCCGGCCCTTCCTTGGCGCGGTGCAGATCGTGACCCTTTCCGGCGACAAGCATCTGATGAAATACATGGCCGACCCGGCGGCTGCTGCCGCCCGCCTGCTGACTGCCGCAGGCCGCGCATGATGGATTTGCCCGCCCCGCCAGAGCCACCAATGCCCGCCCCCGAAGGCTGGGACGGCATCTTGCAGCCCGGAGAGCAGATCCTGTGGCAAGGCCGACCCGTGCCCGGCATCAACTGGCAAACGCTGGATTACGGGCGCATCCTTTTTGGTCTGGTCTTTGGCGGCTTTGCAGCCTTTTGGATTCTTGCCGCCGCCCTGACCGGCGCGGGCACTTTGCCCGGGATCATCTTTCCGCTGTTCGGCCTGCCTTTCCTTGCCGTCGGGTTGAAGATGGTTGGTGAACAGCTGTGGCTGGACCAGCGCCGCTTGCGCGGCACCCATTACACCCTGACCACCCAAGCCGCCTTTATCGCCACCACCATTCGCGGCCGCCGCAGCTTGCAACGCTATCCGCTCAAGACCGGCCTGCCGATTGCATTGGAAGATGGCGACACCGGCAATCTGTGGTTTGATGAGCGGCGCGAGGATTTCACCGCCGGGCGCACCAGCAACCCCAACCATCGCCGCCTGAGCCGCACCTATACCAGCCAGCAGAAAATCGGCTTTGAACGCATCGAAAACCCGCGCGAGGTCTGGCATCAACTGGGCCGCGCGATTGCCGCCCTTCCCGCATCGGACACCCCCGCATGATCTTGCATTTCACCAACGCCCGTCTGATTGATCCCGAAGCCGACAGCGACACCCCGGGCAGCCTGACGGTCGAAGACGGGCTGATCACCGCCCGCGATGCCAAGCCGCCAAAGGGGGCGACCGTGATCGATTGCGGCGGAAAATGCCTTGCGCCCGGCATCGTCGATTGGGGCGTGAAAATCGGTGAACCCGGAGAGCGTCACCGTGAGAGTTTCCGATCTGCCGGGCTGGCGGCTGCGGCGGGCGGCGTTACCACCATCATTGCGCGCCCCGATACGTTGCCCGCCATCGACACGCCAGAGACGCTGGAATTCGTCACCCGCCGCGCCGCCGAAAGCGCCCCCGTCCGCATCCGCCACATGGCCGCCCTGACCAAGGGCCGCGAGGGGCATGAGATGACCGAGATTGGGTTTTTGCTGGACGCGGGCGCCATCGCCTTCACAGATGTTTTCGCCGTTTCCACCGATACCAAGGCCCTCGCCCGCGCGCTGACCTATGCGCGGTCCTTGGGCGCGCTGGTCGTTGGCCATCCGCAAGAACCGGGCCTGTCGAAAGGGGCGTCCACCACCTCGGGCAAATTCGCCTCGCTCAAGGGTCTGCCTGCCGTTTCGGCGCTGGCCGAGCGCATGGGGCTGGAACGCGATCTGGCCTTGGTTGAGATGACCGGCGCGCGCTATCACGCCGATCAGATCACCACCGCCGCGGCCCTGCCCGCGCTGGCCCGCGCCAAGGCGGCGGGTCTGGATGTAACGGCGGGAATCTCGATCCACCACCTGACGCTGAACGAATTTGACGTGGGCGATTACCGCAGTTTTTTCAAACTGACCCCGCCCTTGCGCGCCGAAGAAGACCGGATGGCGATGATCGCAGCGCTGGCCGATGGCACCATCGACGTGATCGCCAGTTTCCACACCCCGGCGGATGAAGAATCCAAACGCCTGCCGTTCGAAGACGCCGCCCCGGGCGCGGTTGCCTTGCAAACCCTGCTGCCTGCCGCGATGCGTCTTTATCACGGCGGCCACCTTGGCCTGCCCGCCATTTTCCGCGCCTTGGCGTTGAACCCGGCGCGCCGTCTTGGCCTGCCGCAGGGCCGCCTTGCCCCCGGCACCCCCGCCGATCTGCTCTTGTTTGACCCCGACGCGCCGTTTCAGATGGACCGCTTCGCCCTGCGCTCAAAGTCGAAAAACACACCCTTTGACGGCGCGCGGATGGAGGGTAAGGTCATTGGCACCTGGGTGGGTGGCACCCGCGTTTTCACCGCTGAGGGGTAAGTCATGCCAGAGCTGGTCACTGCAACCAACACGCTCCTCCTTGTGGCCCTTGGCGGCTATTTGCTGGGGGCCATTCCCTTTGGCCTGATCATCACCCGCATGATGGGGCTGGGCGATCTGCGTGCCATCGGCTCTGGCAATATCGGGGCCACCAACGTTTTGCGCACGGGAAACAAGGGCGCGGCGGCGGCCACTTTGATTCTGGATGGGGCCAAGGGGGCGGTTGCGGTCTTGCTGGTCCGGGCGTTGGTGGGGGCAGATGACGCCATCCAACTGGCCGCGCTGGCGGCGTTTCTGGGCCATCTTTACCCGGTCTGGCTGGGCTTCAAGGGCGGAAAGGGCGTGGCAACTTTTCTTGGCATCATGCTGGCCTTGGCCTGGCCTGTTGGTCTGGCCTGCTGCGCCACATGGCTTCTTGGGGCCTTTGTCACCCGCATCTCTTCGGCCGGGGCGCTTTTGGCCGCGGCGGTGGCACCGGTCTGGTTGATCCTGTTCGATCACGACACGCTTTTGGTGCTGACCTTCGTGCTGACAGTGCTGATCTATTTCCGCCACGCGGCCAACCTGATCCGCATCAAAGCCGGAACAGAGCCGAAGATCGGCCGCAAAAAGCCTCAGGCCTGATCGCCCCTGCCAATTGCCCTTTTTCTAAATACTCCCGCCGGAGGCTTCCAACGGCGGGGCAAATCCGCCCTAAATCGCCGGGCGCTAAAGGCTTGCCGCCGCGTACATCGGCGTCAGATCACCCGCCCAGTCACCGCGCACCCGCTCCAACCAGCGGTCGGCCTGCACCGAGCCGGTCTCAAGATTGCGGACCAAAGGCGCCAAAAGCCGCTCTTCGCCCAAGCCGCGCGCGGCCAATCCAGCATGTGACAAGGCCACGCACCCTCGCGCCAGATCCATCAATTGCACGCCCCCCGCCTGCCCTTGCAACCCGGAAACCGAAGCCGCAACCCGCAAGCCTTCGCGCGTCTCGGCGTCAAAGCCTTTGACCAGATCCCAAGCCGCATCCAGCGCCGCGGCGTCATACATCAGCCCGGTCCAGAATGCGGGCAATGCCACCAGATGATCCCGGTCGCCTGCATCGGCGCCGCGCATTTCGATGTATTTCTTCACCCGCGCTTCGGGGAAAACGGTGGTCATATGATCGGCCCAATCCGACAGGGTGGGCTTTTCACCCGGCAAGGCGGGCAATGCGCCCTTCAGAAAATCGCGGAAGGATTGGCCCAAGGCATTGATGTATTTGCCGTCGCGGTAGACGAAATACATCGGCACATCCAAGACCCAATCGACATAGCGCTGAAAGCCCATGCCGTCTTCGAAGGCAAAGGGCAGCATGCCGGTGCGGCTGGCATCCAGATCACGCCAGATGCGCGAGCGCCATGATTTATGGCCGTTCTCTTTGCCCTCAAAATAAGGCGAAGAGGCAAAGAGTGCCGTCGCCACCGGCTGCAAGGCCAAGGAAACCCGCAGCTTTTTGACCATATCGGCCTCGGATGCGTAATCCAGATTCACCTGCACGGTCGAGGTGCGATACATCATCTGCGTGCCATGGGTGCCAACGCGGCCCATGTAATCGGTCATCAGGCGGTAGCGGCCCTTGGGCATCACCGGCATATCACTATGCGTCCATTCCGGCGGCGCGCCAATTCCCATGAAGCGCACGCCCATCGGCCCGGCCACTTCGGCCACCTCGGCCAGATGCTGGTCCAGTTCCGCCGCCGTTTCATGCACGGAGGCAAACATGCCGCCAGAGAGTTCGAACTGCCCGCCGGGTTCCAGACTGATATTGGCGCCATTGCGGACAAGGCCGATGACAAACTCGCCCTCGCGCACCAGCTCCCAGCCAAAGCGGGCCTCAAGCCCCGCGAACATCGCAGCGATCGAGCGGTCTCCGGCATAGGGCAAAGGCGCGCGGGTGTCGGTCAGCCAGCCGAATTTTTCATGCTCGGTGCCAATGCGCCATTCGGATTTCGGCTTGCAGCCTGACTCCATATACGCGGCCAGTTGGTCAAAGCTTTCAATTGGGCCACCGCCGGACTGAGGAATGGACATCTGGGGCGCTCCGCTTTGGTTGGACTGGGTCGGGTGGCACAGGTGGATTGCCCATCGGGTTTAGTCAAGAGAGCCGGGGCGATCATCACAAATCAGAATGACATTTTTGCAGCCCTAGACCGCCGTTAAGCCACGCGCTTGGCGACGCCAAACCAGCAGATCAGTCTCTCCGGTAGCGGGCAGGGTTTGGCCGGTGACTGGCCCGCCGCCGCCACTTAGCGCCGCGACCAAAGCGGCAGAGCCAAGGCCCGGCAGGGTGGAAAACGCATCGAACATCGCCTCGGCCCCGCTGGCGTCAAGGGGCACCAAAAGCGTCAACCCGTCGCCCTGCCGCAGACGCCAGACGCGCCGGCCCCGCAGGGTCAAAAGCCTGATTTCGGCCAGATCAGGCAGGCTGATGCTGCCGCCGATGCGCGGGCCGAGATAGGTGATGCGGGCCTCGTCCACCTCAACCAACCCCGGCGCGTCGGCGGCCCCCTGAAACCGCATTCGGCGCAGGCCGAGGGTCACCCAGGCCGCGCCGAGGACCACGACGGTGGCGCCGGTTATGGCCAAAAACCAACCGCCGCGCGTGGCGGCCCAGAGGCCCATTGCCAAGACCAAGAGCCCCAAGGCGGGCTCTGACCAGCGGCGCAGCAGGCTTTGCACTTCGGGGCGGATCATGCCCAATCTCCGAATCGCGATTGCCATAGGGTCACGGCTGCCAGGGCGGCCGTTTCGGCCCGCAAGATGCGCGGGCCCAAGGGGATGGGCCGCACGAAAGGCAAGGCGCGCAGGCGGGCCTTTTCATCCTCGGAAAAACCGCCCTCAGGCCCGATCAGAATCGCTGCCGGGCCGGGGGCGGCGTCGCCCCAACTGCCAGACCCGGCCAGAGTTTCATCGGCCCAAAAGAGTTGCCGCCCGGCTGGCCAATCGGCCAAGACCCGCTCTAGCGGCTGCACTTCGGCCAGATCGGGCACAAAGGTCGCCCCGCATTGCTCGGCGGCCTCAACGGCATGGGCGCGGGATTTGTCGAGGCGCATTTTCTCGGCATTGGTATAGCGGGTGGTCACCGGCAGCAGCCGCGAAACACCCAGCTCCACCGCCTTTTCCACCACAAAAGCGGTGCGTTCCTTGCGGATGGGCGCAAAGAGCAGCCACAGATCGGGCGGCATCTGCTGGGCCTTGGTTTGATCGCGGCACAGCAAGACGCCGCGCCGCTTGGTGGCTTCTGCCACCTCGGCCCGCCATTCGCCGTTTTGCCCGTTGAACACCAGAACAAAGGCCCCCACCCCCAACCGCATCACGGCAAAAAGGTAGTTCGCTTGCCCTTCGGACAGGGCCAGTGCTTGCCCCGCCCCAAGAGGCTGGTCTAGATAAAGTCTGATCTTCGGCTCTGCCATGAGGGAAATCTATGACCCAGCCGTCCGGAATGCCAGAGCCCGCCCCAACTTTGCCCGAAGAAGGCATTGTCGCAGATGCGCCGCGGGGCAATTGGGTGGATCGCTGGGCGCCTGCCGCCACGCGGCCCTATTTGCGCCTTAGCCGGGCGGATCGGCCGATTGGCACTTGGCTGCTATATCTGCCCTGCCTTTTCGCCATTGCCTTGGCCGCCAATGTGAACGGGTTCCGCCTGTGGGATCTGTGGCTGGCGCTATCCTGTGGGGCGGGGGCGTTCTTGATGCGCGGGGCGGGCTGCACCTGGAATGACATCACCGACCGCCACATTGATGGGCAGGTTGCGCGCACCCGGTCGCGACCTTTGCCCTCGGGGCAGGCATCGGTGCGGCAAGCCTTGGTCTGGATGGTGGCGCAAGCGCTGATCGCGGCGGCTGTCCTGTTCAGCTATAACTGGCTGGCCGTGGCGCTGGGGATCGGGTCGCTGACGCTGGTGGTGATCTATCCCTTTGCAAAGCGGTTCACCTGGTGGCCGCAGGTGTTTTTGGGGCTGGCGTTCAACTGGGGCGCGCTGCTGGCTTGGGCCGCGCATGCGGGCAGCCTTCCTGTGGGGGCATTTTTCCTTTATGCGGCGGGCATTTGCTGGACGCTATACTATGACACGATCTATGCGCTGCAAGACCGCGAGGATGATGCGCTGATCGGGGTGAAATCCACCGCGCGGCTGTTTGGCGCCAATGCGGGGCGCTGGTTGGCGGGGTTTCTGGTGGCCACGCTGATCTTGCTGGCGGCGGCGGTCATTGTCACGATACCCACAGCGCGCGGCGTTGGGCCGATGCTTTTGGCGCTGTCCGGGGTTTGGGCGATGGGGGCCCATATGGTGTTCCAGATGCGCGGGTTGAAGGCCGATGATCCGGCCTCTTGTCTGACAACATTTCGCGCCAATCGCGACGCTGGGCTGATCCTTGTGCTGTTTCTTGCCGCTGCCGCATGCGTCTGATTGATCCCGAGGCGTTAAACCCCTAGGAAGCACGGGGTGATGCTGCAAACCGCTGATCGCCCTGCCCTTTTGACCAAAACCGAGTCGCACTTGCCCAGACGCATCCTTCGACTGTCCCCCAACGTGCTTGCTGCCCTTGCCTTTGCAGGGGCCGGGCTGGTGATGCTTGCCATCTCTCTGGGCGCGGCGCTGGTGATCGAGCGGCGGTCAGACAAGGTGGTAACCGCCAATCTGGTCACCGCCGGGATGGATTGGGCCGAGGTTGAGGCGAATGGCATGCAGGTTATTCTGACCGGCACGGCGCCGACCGAAGGGGCGCGGTTTCGCGCCGTGACCATCGTGGGGTCTGTGGTCGACAGCAGCCGCATCACCGATGCGATGGAAGTCACGCCCACCTCGGCGCTGGTCGCCCCGCGCTTTTCGGTGGAAATGCTGCGCAATGATGACGGGATTCAGCTGATCGGGCTGCTGCCCGAGATGCCCGAAGACGGCGGGATAGATGAGGCGGCTTTGGTTGCCGCCGCCACCGCCATGACGCCCGATATTGCCGTTGATAACCTGCTGGAGGCGGCGGCTTACCCCGCACCCGAGACCTGGAATGAGGCGCTGACCTTCGGAATTGCGGCGCTGAAACGGCTGGAGCGGTCAAAGGTTTCTGTCGCGGCGGAGCGGGTTGAGATCACCGCTATTTCGAACAGCGAAGAGGAAAAGCGCGCGCTGGAGACGCAGTTGCGCGCGTTGAAACCCGAAGGGGTGGCTTTGGTGATGGATATCTCAGCGCCGCGCCCGGTGCTGACGCCGTTTACCTTGCGCTTTATCAAGGATGCCGATGGCGCGCGGTTTGACGCCTGTTCCGTCGATACCGAGCGCAGCAAGGCGGCGATTTTGTCAGCCGCCCGCACCGCTGGCCTGCCGGATGGCACCGGCTGCGTGATCGGCCTTGGCGTGCCGACGCCGCGCTGGTCTGAGGCGGTTGTGGCCGGTATTCGCGCGGTGGATGCGCTGGGGGTGGCGACACTGACCTTCTCGGACGCCGATGTCACGCTTTTGGGCGGCGACAGTGTGACGCAGGCCGATTTTGACCGGGTGGTGGGCGAATTGACCGCCGCCTTGCCGGATGTGTTTTCGCTGAACGCCACGCTGCCGAAGAAAGAAACTGCGCAGGGGCCGGCCGAATTTACTGCCAAACTGTCGGGCGAGGGCCGGGTGGAATTGCGCGGCCGGTTGACTGATGAGGTGCAACAAGCCGCCGTTGACGCCTATGCGCAGGCGTCCTTTGGGGCGGGGCAGGTCTATACCGCGACGCGTCTGGATGGCGAGTTGCCGGATGGCTGGCCGGTGCGGGTGCTGGCGGGGCTGGAATCGCTGGCGCTTTTGCATGATGGCAGTTTGCTGGTCCGCTCGGACGTGGTTGAGGTGACGGGGGTGACCGGCAGCCTGCAAGCCCGGGCGCGGATTGCGCAGATCCTGTCGGATAAGCTGGGACAAGGGCAGACCTTTCGCGTCAACGTGACCTATGACGAAGATCTGGATCCGCTGGCCGCCCTGCCCACGCCACAGGAATGCGCCGCCGAGGTGAAGGCCGTTTTGGCCAAGCAAAAGATCAACTTTACCCCCGGCTCGGCCGAGATTGCCGCAGATGCGATGCCGGTGATTGGCGATCTGGCCGATGTGTTGAAAGACTGCCCGGGGCTGAAGATGGAGCTTGCCGGACATACCGATGCCCAAGGGTCAGAGACGGGCAACAAGGCGCTGAGTCAGGCCCGGGCCGAGGCCGTGATGGTGGCCCTGCAAGGCCGCCGGGTGGATGTGTCGGGCATGACGGCTGTGGGCTATGGCGAGGCCGATCCGGTGGCGGATAATGGCACCGAAGAGGGCCGCGAGGCCAACCGCCGGATTGATTTTGCACCAAAGGATCTGCCCGCCGCTGCCGCTGCCGTGCCCGAGGGTGGCATCGAAGCGCTGCCCGCGTCAGAAAGCACTCGCGGTCTGACGACACCGCCAGATTTCTCGAACGATACCTCTCCTTCCGTCGCCCCGACGGAGAAAACAATACGCCCCAAACCGCGCCCCGCGCAGGACGGCTAAGGACAGAAAGCCCGGCATGAACCGCACAGAATTCGTTATTGCCACTGCCGTCATCCTGCTTTTGGCCTTTGCCATGGGCTGGTTCTGCCATTGGCTGTTGCACCGCTTTGCGCGGGTTGCGGGCTCTGATCTGGCGGAAATGGACAAGCTGGCGCAATCGCTGCACGAGGCAGAAGAGATGCGCGATCAGGCGATCATCTATCTGGAGCAGCGCGAGGGCGAGTTGCTGAACCAGATCTCTCAGACCGACGCGGAATTGCGCGCGGCGATGGATGGGTTGCGCGGTGCGCGCCAAGAGGCCGAAGAGATGCGCGCCTATATCGAGCGGATGCACGCAAACGGCTGATGGCGGTGAGCGAATTGAGCGGCTGCTGCCGCGTGGCTTTTTCCTTGTGACAGGTCTGTGCGTTTGGCTGGCACTGCTGATGAGGGGCGCTGCCCCTCAAACTCCCCGGGATATTTAGACAGAGAGGAAGTCATAGCCCGCCGGTCCTATGCCGCCACCTTGCTCCGAGTTGATCTGACAACTGGACTTAAGTCCGGTGTGGAACTGGACAAGCGGGGCCTTGGCGTGGCACGACGTGGCAACCCATTTTCGCACCGGAGGCTATCATGCTCGATTCCGTAACCAATCTGCGCGACCTGTTGAAAGACCCGACTTTGCTCGTGTCCAAGGCCTATGTTGCGGGCGAGTGGGTCGATGCTGATGATGGGTCAACCTTTGCGGTGACCAACCCCGCGCGCGGCGATGTGATCTGCCATGTGCCGGATCTGTCGCGCAAGGAAACCGCGCGGGCGATTGCAGCGGCGAATGTGGCGATGAAGGATTGGGCGGCGCGTCCGGCCAAGGAGCGCAGCGTGATTTTGCGCAAGTGGTTTGATCTGATGATGGCCAATCAAGATGATCTGGGCCTGATCCTGACCGCCGAGATGGGCAAGCCATTGGCAGAAGCCAAGGGCGAGGTGGCCTATGGCGCCAGCTTTATCGAATGGTTCGGCGAAGAGGCCAAGCGGGTTTACGGCGAAACGGTCCCCGGCCATCAGCGCGACAAGCGGATCACGGTTTTGAAGCAGCCGATCGGGGTTGTGGCCTCTATCACCCCATGGAATTTTCCGAATGCGATGATCACCCGCAAATGCGGCCCGGCTTTGGCCGTGGGCTGTGGGTTCGTGGCGCGGCCAGCGGCGGAGACGCCGTTGTCGGCGCTGGCTTTGGCTTTGCTGGGCGAACGGGCGGGGCTGCCGAAGGGGATTTTCTCGGTCATCACCTCGAAAAAATCGTCGGATATCGGCAAGGAGTTCTGCGAGAACCCTGTTGTGCGCAAGCTGACCTTTACCGGCAGCACCGAAGTGGGCCGGATCTTGTTGAAGCAGGCCGCCGATCAGATCATGAAATGCAGCATGGAATTGGGCGGCAACGCGCCCTTCATCGTGTTTGATGATGCCGATCTGGATGCCGCTGTGGCGGGTGCGATGATGTCAAAGTTCCGCAACAACGGGCAGACCTGCGTTTGCGCCAACCGGATCTATGTGCAGGCTGCAGTTTATGATGCCTTTGCTGCGAAATTGAAGGCCGCCGTTGAGAAAACCAAGGTCGGTGATGGCCTGTCCGAGGATGTGCAGTTTGGCCCGCTGGTCAACTATGCCGCCGTGGAAAAGGTGCAAGACCATATCAAGGACGCGATGGCCAAGGGTGCCAAGATCACCTTGGGCGGCCACGCACATGAATTGGGCGGCAACTTTTTCCAGCCGACCATCCTGACCGGTGTCACCGATGAGATGATCGTGACCAATGAAGAAACCTTTGGCCCCGTGGCACCTTTGTTCAAGTTCGACACCGAGGAAGAGGTTGTGGCCAAGGCCAATGACACGATCTTTGGTTTGGCCTCGTATTTCTACTCGCGTGAGATCGGCCGCATCACCCGCGTGCAAGAAGCGCTGGAATACGGAATTGTTGGCGTGAACACGGGCATCATCTCGACCGAGGTCGCGCCCTTTGGCGGGGTCAAGCAATCCGGCCTTGGCCGCGAAGGCAGCCACCACGGAATGGAAGACTATCTGGAAATGAAATACATCTGCCTTTCGGTGTAGATTATCATTTTTATTCAATGATATGACGAAAATGCGAATCGGCTATTGGGGCGCTTGTCGGACCGGCTTTGGAACCGACAGGCGCCCCAGATTTGCCGAAGGCCATCCCCTTTGGTAAGGAGGGTGGCTGGGATATTTGATCCCTTTCATGCCTTTTGACATGCACGGCCGGGCCGAGGATGTGCCATTCGTCCTGTTTCAAAGGGGCACATCCGCAGAAATCATGCGGCCATTTTCAGGGTCCGGGCGGGGATGATGCTGCCGCAGGCAGGCGTCACCCGGGCCGCCAAAATCAGTTGGGCTTTGGGCCAGACCTCTTCCGGGCTACGCCCACTCTTAGACCGTGCCGCCCAGCGATCCTTCCAGCGTCGCCAGCTCTTGCCCACCCGCCATCAGATCTTGCAATTCTGCGGGTGTGATCTCGCCCCTTTTGGCCGTGCCAAAGGTCTTGCCCCGGTTCAGCACTGTAAACCGATCGCCCACCGCCATCGCGTGGCGGACGTTATGGGTGATGAAGACCACTGCGATGCCCTGCTTGCGCACCTTGTCCACCGTGGCCAGCACATTGGCGGTCTGGCGCACCCCTAGGGCCGAGGTCGGCTCATCTAGGATCAGCACCTTGGCGCCGAAATGCACGGCGCGGGCGATGGCCACTGTCTGACGCTCTCCGCCCGACAGGGTGCCCACGGCCTGATCAGGCCCCCGCAAGTTGATGCCCATGGCGCGCATCTCTTGCATGGTGACCGTATTGGCGTGGTCATGATCAAAGAACGGGATGCCCATGACTTTCTTGATCGGCTCATTGCCCATAAAGAAATTCCGGCTGACCGACATCAGCGGGATCATCGCCAGATCTTGGTACACCGTGGCAATTCCCGCCGCGATACTGTCGCGCGGATCGGCGAAATTCATCGGCTTGCCCTCAAACCGGATCTCGCCATGGGTGGGCTTGTGAACCCCGGCCATGGTCTTGATGAAGGTTGATTTGCCCGCCCCGTTATCGCCCAGAAGACAATGACATTCGCCGGGATAGAAATCGACCGTCACCCCGGCCAGCGCAATCACCGATCCAAAATGCTTTTCGATGTCCTTCATCTGGATGATCGGGTCCATCAGCGCTCTCCCGTGATCAGACGGCGGATATAGGTGTTCAGGATCACTGCCAGCAGCAGGATCACCCCGAGGAAGACGCGGAAGAGCGAGCTTTCGACATTGGCAAAGAACAGGCCTTGCTGCACCACGCCGAAGATCAGCGCGCCCAAGGCGGCCCCGATGACCGAGCCATAGCCCCCGGTCAGCAAAGCACCACCGATGACCACTGCGATAATCGCCTCAAACTCTTTCAGGATGCCGCGATCCGCCCCGGCAGAGCCGAATTCCATGACCTGACAAACGGCAAAGACCGTGGCGCAAAAGGCGGTGAACATGAACATCAGGATTTTCACCCGGTCGACCGGAACGCCCGCATACCGCGCGGCTTGGGCATCACCGCCAGCGGCAAAGATCCAGTTGCCGAACCGGGTGCGGGTCAGCAGGATATGGCCAAAAGCCACCAGCACCAGCGCCCAGATGATCAGCATCGGGATACCATCGACCACAGGCTGCCCGGCCCGATTGCCGGTGGTAAAGGTGCCGATCCAACCCTGATCGCCCATCCATTGAAACAGCGGCCCGCCGATCTTTGCGCCAAAGGCAGACGCCAGCCAGTCGCCCTCAGCCGCCTCGCGGATGCCACCAATGATGGTTTTGCTTTCCAGCGTCTGGGGGATGAAAATGGTAAAGCCGCGCAGGATGAACAACGTCGCCAAGGTCACGATGAAGCTGGGCAAGCCGGTTCTGACGACGATGTAGCCATTCAGCGCCCCGCAGGCGACGCAAATGACAAAGGTTACCAATATGGCGACCCACATCGGCCAGCCGAGAACCACTCCGAAAATCGCAATCATCATCCCGGCAAAGCCGATCATCGAGCCGACCGAGAGATCAAACTCCCCGGCGATCATCAAGAGGCACGCGCCGACGGCGATGATCATGAATTGCGCTGAGACGGTGGACCAGTTCAGGATCCCTTGGGCATTGAACATGCCGCTGTCTGACGCGAACAGCAAAAAGAAGGTAAAGACGGCAACCGTGCCGACGATCCCGCCCAATTCGGGGCGGATCAACGCCCGACGCAGACCGGACATTTCTTTTACGCGTTCATCGATCCTTGATGTGTCGGTCATGGTCGCCCCACCCCATTTTCTGCAAAAAAGGGGCGGCTTCTTCGTGAAGCCGCCCCGTTCGTTTCAATATCTAGCGGAATTCGCCCGCGAACTCTTCAACCTTGGTCAGCGCGTCTGCCGTAACAAAACCGGGGCCAGAGTTGATGTTGTTGCCCGGCAAAACGCCGTAGCGATCCCAGTTGGTCAGGACCACAACCGGCAGATAGGCCTGCAGGAAGGGCTGCTGGTCGATGCCCCACTTGATCGTGCCATCCTTGATACCCGCGACAATCTCGGTGCCCAGATCAAAGGTGCCGAAATAGATGGTTCCGGCGATGCCCATCTCTTTGACGGCAAGAATGGTTGGATCGGCAGAGGTTGGCCCCAGCGTCAGGACAGCAGCGGTATCGGGGTTGGCTGTCAGATAGGCCATGACCCGGTTCTTGATCTCGGCCGGATCCTGCCCGGAATCGATCATCTGGTTGCCCAACTCAATCCCCAGACCATCGGCAAAGCCTTGGCAACGCTCGGTCGATGAGGGCGAGCTGATATAGTGGTTCACGCAGAGAAAGCTGCCAACCCCATCGCGCTTGGCCCGCTGACCAGCGGCAAGGCCCGCGTCATACTCAGGCTGACCCACATACATCAGCGCGCCGACTTCGGCAGCTTGAGCCGGCGTGCCAGAGTTCATGATAATGACGTCAATGCCCTGATCGACAGCCGCCTTGATCGGGCCGCTCAGCACTTCATAATCGGCCAGTGTGGTGATGATGCCGTCGGGCTGCGACGCGGCCGCCTGTTCGATGATCCGGGCCATATCGGCCAGATCGCCCGTCGGCGGGTTGCGGTATTCGACGTTCACGTCCATCTGCTCGCCCGCCAGCGCGATGCCGTTCTTGACGGTGTTCCACCAGCTGTCCGAGTCGGGCGCATGGCTGACCAGAATATAGGTCAGCTTTTCGCCGTCCTGTGCCGAAACCATCAGCGGGGATGCGATAACGGCAGCTGTCAGCATCATTTTTTTAAGTATGGATGTCATGTTGTTCCTCCCTAACACGCCATTTTTCTGGCTTGAGAGCAGGGCCTCCCCTTCTCACCGGCAAACAAGAACATGGATTCGTTTTTTTTGCAACCGGTTGCAAAAAGGGTGCAGAGAGTTTTCTACTGCACAGACGGGCCGGGTAGGTTACCCAAGGGTCAGGAACCAAAGGGCGGCGGATCGGAACAATGGCGGCAACACTGAAAGATGTGGCAAACAAGGCGGGCGTTTCGACCTCGGCGGTGTCGCGGGCGTTCACCGACGGTGCCTCTGTGTCCGAAAAGATGCGGCGCAAGGTGCAGAAAGCTGCGGCAGAGCTGGGCTATAGCCCGAATTTCCTGGCCCGCAGCCTGACCACGCGCCGGACCAAGCTGATCGGGCTGGTGTCCAACAACTTTCACAACCCGATCTTTCTTGAAGTGTTCGATCTGTTCACCCGTGGCCTGCAGGATCGTGGCTTGCGGCCGCTTTTGGTCAATCTCAGCAATGAAACCGATCCCAAAAATTCGGTGCGGATGCTGCAGCAATATTCGGTTGATGGGGTGATCGTTGCCTCTTCGACCCTGCCACCGGCCTTTTCGATGGCCTTTCGCGACAAGCAGATTCCGGTCGTCAGCACCTTTGGCCGCTATTCCAGCACGCCGGGGGTGCATGTGGTGGGAATCGACAATATTCAGGCCGGGCGCATGGCTGCCGAGGAACTGATCGCGCGCGGCTATACATCCGTCGCCTTTCTGGGTGGGCCAGAATCGGCAACCTCTACCCAGGATCGCCTGCAAGGCTTTCACGAGGCCGCGCGCGAGCATCCCCAGATCACCGTCAGCCACTCTTTCGCCGCCGCCTATTCGTTCAAGGCGGGACGGGCCGAAATGTTGCGGCTGGCTGAAACCGATCTGGCAGAGGCGTATTTCTGCGGCGATGACGTGCTGTCCATCGGCGCCCTCAGCGCGCTCAAGGATCTGAACCGCCGCGTGCCCGAAGACATCGGCATCATCGGTTTGAACAATATGGAAATGGCGGGCTGGGACAACATTGCGTTGACCACCATCGCCCAGCCGATCCGCCAGATGGTCAGTTCTTCGGTCGAATTGATGGTGGCAATGCTGGATGACCCAGACCGCTATCCCGAAGCGCGCCTCTTCCCCTGCCAAGTGGTCGAGCGGGGGACTTTGCGCCCCCGCCCCTAACCCTTAACGAAACATCGGCGGGCGGGCATCGACCCATGCGCCCTGCTTTTTGGCCGAGGCCACAGCCGCATGAACTGCCGCCATCGAGCGCACCCCATCCGACGCGGTCGGCAGCCCATCGCGGGCCGTGCCCTGGATCGCATCGGCCAGATCGCAATAGACATTCGCCACGGCCAGCGGGAACCCTTCGGGATGGGCAATCGACACGCGGCTCAATCGCTGCGCATCGGCATGCAGCCCGCCTTCGCCCTTTTCGATGATCTGCGTGCGCTTGCCCACCGGAGTGTAAATCAACTGGTTCGGCTGTTCTGACGCCCAACGCAATCCACCGGTTTCGCCAAAGATCTGGATATCAAACCCATGCTGCCGCCCGATAGCCACCGAAGATGTCCAAAGCCGCCCCACAGTCCCGCCCGCCATACGAAAGTTGACCATCGCATCATCCTCCAGCACCCGGCTGGAAATGGTCGAGGCGAAATCAGCCGACAGCTTCTCCACCTGATCATCACAGATGAAACTGGCCATATGCAGCGCGTGAATCCCGCAATCGGCAAACTGCCCCGACACGCCCGCCATTGCCGGATCATAGCGCCAGCGCACCCGCGGATTATCCGCGTCGGTGGCATCGCCGTGATGGCCGTGGCTGAAATTCGTGACCACCAACCGCACGCGGCCCAACTCCCCCGCCCGCACCATCGCGCGGGCTTGCCGCACCATCGGATAGGCGGAATAGCAATAGTTCACCGCGCAGATCTTGCCGGTGGCAGCCGCCACCCGCACGATTTCCTCGCCCTCTTCCACCGTCATCGTCATCGGCTTTTCGCACAAGACGTTGAACCCGGCCTCAAGAAACGCCTTGGTAATCTCAAAATGCGTGGCATTCGGTGTGGCCACTGTCACCAGATCAACGCGGTCCACCCGGCCCTTTTCGCCCGCCAACATCTCGCGCCAATCGCCATAGGCGCGATCTGCCGCAATCCCAAAGGTCTGCGCATAAGCGCGGCCCGCGTCAGCCCGATGATCCAGCGCTCCGGCGGCGAATTCAAACAGGCCATCAGCCTGCGCGCCCAAGCGATGAGCTGGCCCGATCTGGCTGCCCTCACCGCCACCAATCATGCCCCATTTCAGCTTTGCCATGTCAGTCGTCCCCTAGAACCCGATAGATTGCAAATATTCACGGTTGGCGCGGGCGTCTTCCAGCGGCGTGCCCGGCACAGACGGATCGCAGTCCTGTTCCACCGTGCACCAGCCCTGAAATCCCGCATCCAAAAGAACTTGCCGCACGGCGGGGAAATCCACATCGCCCTTGCCCAGATTGCAGAAAATCCCCTGCCCGCAGGCCTTGTAGAAATCGGTGCGATTGGCCACTACATCGGCCTTCACCACAGGGTCTATATCCTTGAAATGCATATAGGAAATCCGCCCCATATGCCGCTTCATGAACGCCACTGGATCATAACCGGCATAGGAATGATGCCCGGTGTCAAAACAGATCTTCAGGATGCTGTCATCCACCTCATCCAGCAGCCGCTCCAGCTCCGGCTCAAAATCCATGAACCCCGCCGCATGGGCATGAATGCCCACGGTCAGCCCGTATTCCTGCGAACCCATCCGCGCGATCGTGGCGATCCGATCCCGAAACGCCGCCCATTCGGCATGATCCATCTGCTTAGCCTCAGCGGCCCGCCCAGCGGTCGGTGCCCGACGCGGAGAGATGCTGTCGATCAGCACCAGATGCTGCGCCCCATGCGCAACCAGCGCCTTGCAGGTGCGCACGCTGGCATCCATCACATCGTCCCACATCGCCGCATCATGAAACGCGCGAAACACCACGCCGCCGATGATCTGCAGATCACGCTGCGCCAGTGCGGGGGCCAGAATAGCGGGATCTTCTGGCATAAACCCAATCGGCCCCAGCTCGATCCCCTTATACCCCGCGCCCGCGCATTGATCCAAAACCGATTCCCATGTGGGATAGGACGGATCGCTGGGAAATTCGATGCCCCAGGAACAGGGCGCATTGCCGATCTTGATCGTCATTTGGTGCCTTTCACCGCTTTAGAAAGAGGCCACATCCACCCACGCCGTCGCCCGCGAGGATGCCATGGCCGCAGCCACAACCTGATTAACCGCCATGCCATCCGCAAAGGTCGGCCAGACGGGGGTTTTCGTTTCAATAGCCAGCAGGAAATCGCGCGCCTCGATGATGATCTGGTCTTGATATCCGGTGCCATGGCCGGGGCCTTGGCAAAAGGCGGCATAATCGGGATGGGCGGGGCCGGTCAGGATTTTCACAAAGCCGCGTGTCGCTTCGGGGCCTTCGACCTTATAGAGCCAGATCACGTTCTGATCTTCTTGATCAAAGCGGATAGCACCTTTTGTGCCTGTGACTTCATAGGCATAGCCCATCTTGCGGCCATGGGACACGCGGCTGAAATACATCTGCCCCATGGCACCATTGGCAAAGCGGCACATCATCTGGCCGTGGTCATCATTGGTCACCGCGCCACCGGGACGGGTTTTGTGGACAGCTTCCACCGCCGCCACCAGCGACACAATCGGCCCTATCAGCGCCAGCGCACCATTGATCATATGCGGCGCCAGATCGCCCATCGTGCCATTGGCATCCCCGGTCGTGCGCCATGTCGCGGGGCTGGCCGGATCCGCCAGAAAATCCTCGGTATGCTCGCCGCGAAACCACGTCACATCGCCAATGCTGCCATCGGCAATCAAGGCCCTTGCGAATTGGCTGGCAGGCGTGCGGATATAGTTGAACCCCGTCATGCTGATCTGGCCCTGCGAAGCGGCCACCATCGCCCGGCTATCGGCCAGCGACGCCCCCAGCGGCTTTTCGCAAAACACTGGCTTGTTCAGCGCAAAGGCCGCTTCGGCAATTGCCCGGTGCGTATCTTGCGGCGAGGCTATTACAACAGCCTCAACCTTTGGATCTGCCACCAACACCCGCCAGTCATCCGTCCCGCGCGCAAAGCCATAGGCCTTGCGATACTGCTCCGCCGAGGCAACCGAGGTCGCGCAGACCATCTCCAGCCGGGGCCGCAGGGTGGTTTCAAACACCGCCCCCACTGCCGACATGGCGACCGCATGGGCCTTGCCCATATAGCCGCCGCCGATGATCCCAATGCCGATTTCCGTCATGTTAAGCCTTCTTGCCGCAAAATGGGTTTGCAACCGGTTGCAAAATTAGTATCCTTGGGTTCGAGAACGCGCAAGCGGCAATCGCCGCCGGAAAAAGGTCAGACCCATGACAAGCCAAACGATCCGACTGACGACAGCGCAAGCGATCATCCGCTATCTGGCCAATCAGTTCATCATGGTGGACGGTCAGGAAATGCGCCTTTGCGGCGGCGGCTTTGGCATCTTCGGCCATGGCAATGTCACTTGTCTGGGCGAGGCGCTGTATGACGCCCGCGACGCCCTGCCGCTGTATCGTGGTCAGAATGAGCAAAGCATGGGCTTTGCTGCCGCCGCTTATGCCAAGGCGTGGCTGCGCCAACGCTTTATGTTCTGCACCGCCAGCGCAGGGCCCGGCACCGCCAACCTGCTGACTGCGTCGGCCCTTGCCCATGCCAACCGCCTGCCGATGCTTATGCTGTGTGGCGACAGCTATCTTACCCGCCTGCCCGACCCGGTGCTGCAACAGCTGGAACACTTCGGCAACCCGACCCTTGGCGTCAATGATGCCTTCAAATCCGTCACCCGCTTTTGGGACCGCATCACCCACCCCGCACAAATCCTGCAATCCCTGCCCGCGGCGATTGCGACCATGCTGGACCCCGCCGATTGCGGCCCGGCCTTTATCGGCCTGCCGCAAGACGTGCAGGGCTGGACATTCGACTACCCCACCAGCTTTTTCGCCAAGCGGGTTCACCGCATCCGCCGCCAATCCCCTGATACGGACGAGATCGCCGATGCGTCTGCATTGTTGAAATCCGCCAAGCGCCCGATGATCATCGCAGGCGGCGGCGTGCAATATTCCCGTGCGGTGGCAGAGCTGACCGCCTTTGCCGTGGCCCATAACATCCCCGTGGTCGAGACCATCGCAGGCCGCGCCAACCTGCATCAGGACCACCCGCTGAACATTGGCCCCATCGGCGTCACCGGATCCGACAGCGCCAATACCATCGCCAAATCCGCCGATGTCATCCTCGCCGTCGGCACCCGGCTGCAAGATTTCACCACCGGCTCATGGACCGCCTTTGCCCCGGACTCCCGCATCATCGGCCTGAACGTCGGCCGCCATGACGCGCTGAAACACCTCTCCATGCCCGTCGTCGGCGACGCGAAACTGGCCCTCACCGCCCTTGGCGCAGCCCTAGGCACCCACCGCGCCCCGAAAGACTGGACTGACCACGCCCAGACCGAACGCGCCAAATGGGTCCAATACACCAACCAGATTACTACCGTCGGCAACGGCCCCAATTCCTACGCCCAAGCCATCCGGGCCGTGAACGACCTGTGTGACCCGCGCGACCGCGTCGTGGCCGCCGCCGGTGGCCTGCCCGCCGAAGTTACCGCCCATTGGCAGACCCGCGATATCGGCACTGTCGATGTCGAATTCGGCTTTTCCTGCATGGGCTATGAGATCGCCGGCGGCTGGGGCGCCCGCATCGCGCAGCATCAGCGCGAGCCCGATAAAGACACCATCGTCTTCACCGGCGACGGCTCTTATCTGCTGCTGAATTCTGACATTTATTCTTCCGTCCTCACGCAAAGAAAACTCATCGTCCTCCTCCTCGACAACGGCGGTTTCGCCGTCATAAACAAGCTGCAAAACAACACCGGCAACACCAGCTTCAACAATCTGATCGCTGACAGCCCCACTATCCCCGCCCCCTTCGCGGTGGACTTTGAGGCCCACGCAAGGTCGATGGGCGCCAACGCCGAAACGGTTTCCAACGCCACCGAACTGGGTGCGGCTTTCCTGCGCGCCAAGGCCGCGGACAAGACATCGGTGATCGTCATGCAGGTCGATGCCTATGACGGCTGGACCACCCAAGGCCATACGTGGTGGGAGGTGGGCACGCCGCACGCCACCGAAAATCCCAAGGTTGCCGCCAAACACGCCGAAGTCGAATCCGGTCGCGCCAATCAGCGCAAGGGCGTCTGATGGATCTGCTGGCCGCTATCGCCAAAAACCGCTTCGTGATCATCGGTCGCGTCGGCATGGACCTGTTCCCCGCACCGGGTCTGGCCACCGAAGACGCCACCAGCTTTACCGCCGACATGGGCGGCTCATCCGCCAATATCGCAGCTGGCATCGTGAAACTCGGCGGTCAGGCCGCCTTGGTGACCCGCGTTTCAGACGACTCCATAGGCCGCTTTTGCCTGAACAAATTGCACCATTACGGTATCCAAACCACCCACGTTACCCCCATCGGCGGTCAGGCCCGCAGCTCGCTCGCGCTTTACGAAAGCCGGGTTCAGGGCCACCAATCGGTGATCTACCGCAACGGTGCGGCCGATTTCCAGATGACCACCGCCGATGTCGAAGCCGTCGACTATACCCAATTCGGCGCCCTGATCACCGCAGGCACCGTCTTTGCAGCCGAGCCCTCACGCACCGCCACCTTCCGCGCGTTTGATCTGGCCCGCGCCGCAGGCCTGCCGATCATCTTCGATGTCGATTACCGCCCCTATTCATGGCCCAGCCCCGAGGTTGCGGCCCAAGTCCTGTCACGCGCAGGCGCGCTGTCAGACATCATCGTCGGCAATGACGACGAATTCGGCTTTATGGCGGGTGACAAGGCCAAAGGCTTGAAAATGGCCCGCGACCTCGCCCGCACCAGCGCCAGCATTGTCATCTACAAACGCGGCGAACACGGCGCGATCACCTTCCACGGCGATCAGGAACTGCACACCGGCATCTACCCCGTCACCGCCCTGAAGCCCACCGGCGCGGGCGATAGCTTTATGGCGGGGTTTCTGACCGGCCTTGCCGCCGGGCATACCCTGAAACAAGCCATCCTGCGCGGATCGGCCTGCGCGGCCATCGTGGTCGCCAAACCCGGCTGCGCGCCCGCCATGCCCTACCCCGCTGATCTTGAAGACTTTCTGGCCACGCACCCCGGCCCCACCCCCACCAGTTAAGGACAGCCGATGCACATCGCCCCACATGACAACCACAACAAACCCATCGTCGATATCGACGATCCGCTGGTTCCTTTGAACTACTTCAACATCGTGATGCTGAAGGCGGGCGAGGCGTTTGAATATCAGGTGCCGGGATATGAGACCTGCATCGTGCCGGCCACGGGCACTGTTGATGTGCATGTTGAAGGGGTTGACTTCAAAGCCATCGGCAACCGCACAATGGATGTTTGGGATGGAGAGCCCGAAGGCGTCTATATTCCCGTCGGCGCAAAGGTCACCATGGTGGCCAGCCGCGACGCCGAGGTCTTCATCGCAGGCGCGCGCTATGACAAGGTGCTGGAGCCGTTTGATGTCCGCGTGGCCGAGTTGGACAAGGTCCAATACGGCAGCGACGACACAAAAACCCACCGTAAAATCAAACACATTCTGGGCACCAAATACCATGGAAAGGTCGGCCGCCTTTTGGTCAGCGAACTCTTCACCGTAGGCCAGGGCGGCTGGTCCGGCTTTCCGGCCCATAAACACGACACCGACCGGATGCCGCTGGAAACCCGGCATGACGAGACCTACAATTTCCGCTTCAAGCCCAACCACGGCTCGGGCGTGCAGATCCTGCAGCGCGAAGAGGGCAAGCCCGGCGACGCCTACCAACTGATGGACCGATCGACCATTTGCATCGACAAGGGGTATCACCCCTGCGCCGTGATGCCGGGGTATGAGATGTATTATTTCACCATTCTCGGCGGCCTCTCCCAACGCTCGCTCGTGCAATACTTCCAGGCCACCCATGCCTATCAGGTCGAAACCATCCCCGGCATCAAAGACATGGTGGCCAAGTTCAAATGACCCTTGTCACCCTGTCACAAGCCCTGCAACCGGCCCTTACAGGCGGCTACGCCGTCGCAGGCCTTGTCACCCTTGGCTGGGAGGATATGCGCGCCTATGTGGCCGCCGCCGAGTCCATCGGCTGCCCTGTCATCCTGCAGGCCGGGCCTTCGTGCCGCGCGCATACCCCTTTGCCGATCCTTGGCAAAATGTTCCGCCATTTGGCCGAGGGCGCCAGCGTCCCGGTCGTCGCCCATCTGGATCACGGCTATACGATGGACGAATGCAAGGCCGCGCTGGATGCAGGCTTTACCTCGCTGATGTATGACGGCTCTCGCAAACCGCTTGCCCAGAACATTGATGAAACCGCCGCCGTGGCCGAACTCGCCCATTCCGCCGGTATCTCTTGCGAAGGCGAAATCGGCTTTGTCGGCTATGCCAATGGCGACCAATCCGCCGGAACCGACCCGGCAGAGGCCGCAATCTTCGCCCGCGATACGCGGATAGACGCTATGGCCATATCCGTCGGCAACGTGCATCTGCAACAAGACAAAGAGGGCGGGCTGGATGAGGCCCGCATCCGCGCGATTGAGGCTGTCACGACCATCCCCCTCGTCATCCACGGCGGCTCCGGCGTGCCCTTGGCACAACGCAGCCATCTGGCCCGCACTTCGAAAATCTGCAAATTCAACATCGGCACCGAACTGCGCATGGCCTTTGGTGCAGCCCTGCGCGAGGCCGTGAACCGCGACCCCGCCCGCTTCGACCGCGTGCAGATCCTTGCAGACACCCACGCGCCGCTTGTTACCGCCACTCAAACCGTCCTGCGCGCCTTTCTCGCCGCAAAAACAGAGGCCTAAGCCATGATCAAACTCGCAGTCCTCGGCTGTGGCCGTATCGGCCAGGTCCATGCCGCCACCCTGATGCGGATGCCCAATGCCCAGCTTGTGGCCGTCTCAGACGCCGTCCCGGCCGCCACCACGGCGTTGGCCGCCAAAACCGGCGCGGCAGTCTTGACCACCGATCAGATCATCGCTGATCCCGCCATAGACGCCATCATCATCGGCACGCCCACAGATACGCATTATGAAATCATCCACGCCGCAGCCCGCGCAGGCAAAGCGATCTTTTGCGAAAAGCCGGTCGATATGTCTGCCGCCCGCATCCGCGACTGCATGGCCGTGGTGGCAGCCAACAAAACCCCCTTCATGACCGCCTTCAACCGCCGCTTTGACCCCAGCTTTGCCCACCTGCAAGCGCGGATCACTGCGGGCGATATCGGCGCCGTCGAAATCGTCACCATCCTTTCGCGTGACCCAGCGCCCCCACCCGTCAGCTATATCAAATCCTCAGGCGGCATTTTCCGCGACATGATGATCCATGACTTTGACATGGCCCGCTTTCTCTTGGGCGAAGACCCTACCAGCCTTTTCGCCACCGGTGCTGCCTTGGTTGATCCCGAAATCGGCAAGGCAGGCGATGTGGATACCGCCGCCGTGGTCCTGACCACCGCCACGGGCAAGATCTGCCAGATCAGCAACTCGCGCCGCGCCACCTATGGCTATGATCAGCGGATCGAGGTGCATGGCTCAAAGGGCATGCTTCGCGCCGAAAACCACCGTGAAAACACGGTCGAGCTGGCCACCGAGGCAGGCTTTCGCACCGCCCCCGCCCAGCATTTCTTTCTGGAGCGGTATCAGGCCGCTTACATGGCCGAACTCAGCCAGTTCATCACAGGTTTGGAAAACGGGACCCCCCAATCGCCGTCGATCGCTGACGGCCTGCAAGCGCAACTTCTGGCAGACGCCGCGACGCAATCGCTGGCGTCCGGACAACCCGTGACCCTTTAGCAAGATCTGAATGCAAGCCCGCCCATCGCATCCGGAATCTGACAGGTGGTAAAAGGCAGCAGCGGCAAAGAACAAGAACCGGCGGAGTTCGGGAGCCCTAAGAGTTTCCCAAATCTGCCGGCTGCTCGGCAAGTCCATCCCCCGCAACCTTCATCTTGATGTTGGGTGCGTCCATCCGCCAAGATCGGATGATTGAAGCTTTGCGGCGCCGTGCGGTGGCGGCGGCGATCACCGGCGAAGACATTGCAGCCCAGAGATGAGCCTCGCATTGTCACGGCCAAAAGCAGGTGACAGCCCCACGATTGGCATAAGCGGCAGATCCGAAATCACGTCTGTAGTTGTATTTCTAAAAAATGACTTTCCTTTGCCAACGCGGCATACGTTGCAATCGCCGGTGCAATCAGCAGGGAAAGAATTGATGAAACTGATGACCGGCCTTGCATCGCGGCAAACCGAACCGTCTGGTTTTGCCGTGTAGGAGGGGCGGATGACACTGCTTGCATGTGGGGCCCGGGATCTGTACCTTCTCATTGCCGATGTGGCAAAGGGTGGCTCTTTGCCACAGGCGGCGGCGCAGGCGGCCATCTAAAATATTGCCGACATTGCCCCGACTTTACCTGTTGAGCGGCCCGACAAGGTTCTGTCACTTGGTCTCAACTTTGCCGAACATGCCCGCGAAAGCGGGTATGACGTGCCAGGTTATCCGGCAATGGTCGAGCGCGCCGCCACGTCGCTGATTGCCGCCGAGGCGTCGATGATCCTGCCGACAACCTCTCCATGATGGGTTCTGAGTCCGAGTTGATGGGCATCCTTGGGAAAGGCGGGCGGCACATTGCCGAAAGCCACAGACTGGACTATTTTCTTGGTTACACCACCTTAAACGATGGATCGCTGCGCGACGATCACCCCATGACCCCATTATTGGACAGCGGGCAAGAGTTTCGATCTGACAGGGGGCTATCGGGCCGATTGTGGTGGCCCCGGATGATCTATCGGCCGGGACTATTTGCACCGCCCGAAGGGTCAGACCCTGCAAGACAGCAACACATCGGCCAGGATCTTTTCCGTTGCCCGCACGATTGGCATCGCGTTGGAGATCATGACGCTGGAGCCGGGTGATATGATCGTCTTTGGCACGCCTCCGGTTGTGGGCCATGTGCATTAGCCGCAGGTCTGGATGAAAGCCAGCGATCTGGTCGAGGGGAAGATTGAAGGGATCGGCACTTGCCGCAACCCGATTGTGGCCGATGCCTAGGGCCTTGGCGCGCTGATCGGCGGGCACGGTCCGGGTCACCTTTCCCGTACCAATTCTGACGATGCTGACCGTGGCCATTGCGGCCGGACAGGCTTGCCGCCCGCGCCCGTTCAACCCATTGGCGATGGCCGGAGCAATCCCGCCGAAGCCACCAAAGCCTTTGGCACGGGCCCATTGCGCAAAGGTCGGGTCGGCCGTCAGCACGTCAAGCAAGGTCAGATCATTGATACAGGCACAACCGAACAATGCCAATTTCGGCGGCGGTCGGGCTTTCGTTGCAGCAGGGGCGGTCGATCACCGGACCCAGATCTCCCTCAAAGATCATCCGCCCGACAGGCGTAGGAAGGACAACCTGCACGTCATATCCCACGATCCAGGTTTCGGGTTTCTGGAGGTAAAACGGGTGCTCTGGCGTGGCAAAGCCGTTCCTTTCCGCCGCCGCGCGGTTGTTGTTCCACAGCCCACTGCATTTGCCCGGCTCACGGGTGACCATAACGTGGCCCCCTCAACCAGTTCTGCCGCCGCGCCCGTTTCTGGGCCGCCGATGGGCTGATGCGGCATCAACCTTCCGTTGCGGATTTCGACGGACAACACCCGTCTGTCAGTGGCACGACGCTGCGGGTCAGCGGCAGGGTGATCCGGAATAGGGTTTGCCCCCCGTTCAGCACTAGGCGATTCACACATTTCTGAGCCTCCATCCGTGGGCGAGGGATTTGAAGTATTGGAGACCGTGGCGGAAGGTTATCGGGCCGGGCGGTTTGGATTTTGGATAGCCGTCCCATCCGCCGAGCT
>Ga0335398_10001974_pt1 | contig 33425 bp, 19 predicted proteins | sample BON03_FD_205742 | JGI IMG/M metagenome (GOLD analysis project Ga0335398, IMG submission 205742) | Freshwater microbial communities from Lake Bonney liftoff mats and glacier meltwater in Antarctica - BON-03 (spades assembly) (version 2) | ecosystem: Environmental > Aquatic > Freshwater > Ice >... | reverse complement strand
AACATCGGCTGTCCGCAGATTTCGCAGATGGACGCAGATTTGGAGAAGGGAGACCAGCCATGATCGAGGGACTCCAGCCGTATGCGGAATACAAAGAGTCGAGGCGGTGCCCCTCTCTGCGAAAATCTGCGCAATCTGTGTATGAAAACATCGGCTGTCCGCAGATTTCGCAGATGAACGCAGATTTGGAGAAGGGAGACCAGCCATGATCGAGGGACTCCAGCCGCATGCGGAATACAAAGAGTCGAGGCGGTGCCCCTCTCTGCGAAAATCTGCGCAATCTGTGGATGAAAACATCGGCTGTCCGCAGATTTCGCAGATGAACGCAGATTTACAGAATGGAGGGCAGCCATGATCGAGGGACTCCAGCCGTATGCGGAATACAAAGAGTCGAGGCGGTGCCCTGGCTGGCAACCATCCCTGATCATTGGCAGACAGCAGGCAATGGAAATCTTTTCCAGCAAAGGAACGAGACACAGCATCCAGACCTTCCAATTCTCGAAGTGTCGTTGAGAACAGGCGTCCGGGTTCGTGAGTTTGGGGCAAGTGGCCGGAAGCAGGTGATGGCGGATGCTTCAAAGTATAAGAGGGCGGCCCGTGGCGATGTTGCCTACAACATGATGCGAATGTGGCAGGGGGCCGTCGGAGTTGCGCCAGTTGATGGACTCGTCAGCCCAGCCTACTCAGAATCGCTTTAGTATCACTCGCCAGCTTGCGTACAGTCGGGAGGAGACAAAGCGAGCCCTGGACCTGTGCGCCTTCATCAACGGCCTGCCGGTGATGTCGTTCGAGATGAAGAACAGTCTGACCAAGCAGACGGTTGAAGACGCCATCGAACAATACAAACGCGACCGGGACCCTCGCGAGACGCTGTTTGAGTTCGGCCGCTGCGTTGTACACTTTGCTGTAGATGACTCGAAGGTCTCGATGTGTACGGCCTCGAAGGGCAGCAAGGGCATGGCGAAGGATTCGTGGTTTCTGCCATCGGCACTTGGTGAGAGTATCGAAGAGGACGAGGATTTGAGATTTGAGATTTGGCGTTCCGTTTCAACGATCTGCCGCTGGTTCCGTCTTTGTCATCGCAGCAGGCAGCGACGACGGGGCTCAGGCGAGAATCTTCTGTACGATCTTTGCTTCTGCGCTTTCGACCAATGCCAGACGGCGGGTTCCGGCCTGAAAATGGAGCTGCTTATGGTCCAGGCCAAACAGATGCAGCACGGTGGCCAGCCAGTCATAGTGCTGCACGATGTCTTCCACGGCATGATGAGAGAACTCATCGGTTGCACCATGAACGTGGCCGCCGCGCATCCCGCCACCGGCGGTCCACATGCTGAAACCGAACGTGTTATGGTCTCGCCCAACATTGTTGCGACCATCAGGTCCGACAGGTATCTGAATGGTTGGCAATCGACCCATCTCGCCGCCCCAGTGCACCAGAGTCCCATCCAGCAGGCCGCGTTGCTTTAAATCTTTGACCAGCGCAGCGGCCGGCTGATCGATCTCTTTGCACCGATTTGGCAGCTCGGTCAAAATTGCCGAATGATGATCCCAGCTTTGTCCGTTGTTAAAGATCTGCACAAAACGGACGCCACGTTCAACAAGTCGGCGGGAGATCAGGCAGCGAGTTCCATAATCACGAGTCACATCCTGATCAATGCCGTACATCTTGTGAGTGGCCTCGGTCTCCTGCGCGATATCGAAGGCATCATTCGCAGACAATTGCATTCTGGCGGCCAGTTCATAACTTGCGATGCGAGCGTCCAGATCTGATTCGCCAGCATGCTGCTCCTGATGCTTTTGATTCATGCGTCGCAGAAAATCCAACTGCCGAGCCTGCGCCCGACCTTTCAGATGAAGAGGCGGATCAAGATTCAGAATTCGGGGCTCCTTCGGACGCACAACCGTGCCCTGATAAATCGAAGGCAGACTTCCACTGGTCCAGTTTTCTCCACCAATCAGCGGCAGTCCCGAGGGATGTGTCAGCGCCACAAACGCGGGTAGTTCCTGCGTTTCACTGCCAAGCGCATGCGTCAGCCAGCTTCCCAAAGTGGCTCGCCCGCCAACGCCAGCACCGGTATTCAACGCGTAGACACCCGGCAGATGATTGTTCACGGACGAATGCATCGATCGGATCAGCGTAATCTCATCGGCAATCGTGCTCAGATGCGGAACAAGATCCGAGAGTTCCATTCCGCATTCGCCCCGCGGACGAAAACGCCAGGCCGGTCCCATAATCTGCCGACTGGCCTGAGCCGCATTGTCAAACTGAACGTCGCCCTCAAAATTTTGGCCGTTGCGTCGGGTCAGCTCCGGCTTGGGGTCGAACAAATCAATCTGGCTTGGCCCTCCAATCATAAACATCGAGATCATTGCCGTGGCTTTGGCCTGAAGCGGCGGCTGCTTCGGCAGCAGATCAAACCGCTGCGGCTCAAGGGCCGGTTTCGGCGGAGCCCCGCTTTGTTCTGCTAGCAAACCGTCCTGCTGCATCAGCCAGGCAGCTCCGAGTGTGCTCAGGCCAAACGCAGAGGAGTGCAAAACATGTCGTCGTGAGCAAAGGTTGTTGATCATAAAAGTATGTTCAGAAAAATCGAAAGGTTCATTTTCGCAGGAGCTTGGATTTGCCATCGTCAGATCGATGGCTTCAATCCACATACAGGAAACGATTCGACGCCATCATCATTTGACACAAACTCGACAACGCTCGAACTTCAGGCGCCTGAGCATTCTTTGCCACCGTCTCCTGCCAGTCTTTGTCAGGATCGGTCCGGAAATACTCCGCCTGTTCCTTAAGATAACTCAGGCACTGAGCCGTCTCGTCCGCGTCCGGCCCCGTCGCAAACAGACGCCAAAAGGCCTCATTCAGCCGCGACTCAGGATTTGTCGGTTCGCCCGCAAATAGCTGCCCGGCCATGCCGTCCGAAAGTTTGACAATGCTTTCGTCGTTCAGGAACCACAATGACTGCGGCGCGGCAGTTGAAAAAGACCGCTGCGCACAATTCGGAGACATCATAGGCAGGTCAAAAGTGTCGAGCATATTCAGTGGCAGCGACCGTGCCGAACTCAGATAGATGCTGCGTCGAAATTCCTGATCGCCGACGGATTCGGTATGAGAGAACAAACCATCGCGAAGAATACGGCGACCAATCACCGCCTTGCCCTCGCCGTCTTCGCTGACCGGAACACTTTCACCCGCGACCTGAAGATTCAAGCGACCAGTGGCCATCAAAATCGCATCCCGAATGGCTTCGGCCTCAAGCCTCTGCAGATTCATCCGGCCCAGCAGATGATTCTCTGGATCAACGCGATCAAGCGAATCATTGCGATGCGACGCCTGGCGATACACCGTCGACATTACAATCAGCTTGTGAAAGCGTTTCATCTTCCAGCCATTGCGAACGAAATCATCCGCCAGCCAATCCAGCAGTTCCGGGTGCGACGGGCGGTCGCCAAACGTTCCGAAGTCCGTCGTGGACCGAACGAGGCCTCGGCCAAAATGATGCCGCCACATTCGGTTCACTGCGACTCGAGCCACCAGTGGATGAGTTCCGTCGGTCAACTGCCGAGCGTACGCCAGACGCCGACCGGTCGTGGCCCGGCCCTCGGTATTCTCCGGAATCACAGGTTGCGTTCGAGCGACTGTCAGAACATGCAGCTCACCTGGAGCAACAGCCTGCGTGGGTTGCTGCGGATCACCTCGAAAGAAAATGGTGCTCGCCGGAATTACGGCTGCTGTTTCCTGCACGTTCATCACCATTCGCGGCGATGGTTTTGTCTTTCGCAGTTCGGCAACCGTTTTTTCCTCGGCCTCAAACTTGCGATAGGCGGGCATGTCGTACTCAATGAGCTGCCCGATAATCCAGTCGATGGTCCGCACGGTCGGATGCAAATCCAGCAGGGCCTTCTGCTCCTGGGTATGCTTGTCCACGGTCGTGTTCACGGCCAGTCGCAGCAATTCTCGAACGGCTTCCGGTGCGGCATTGATGGCTTTGTCCTGAATCGCCTGGCAGTGTTCACGCCGACGCGTTCGAATTTCCGTTTCCTTCGCCACGGCCTCGGCTTCGATGCGGGCGATCTCGGCGCGGCATGCGTCGTCGGTCAGATCGGTCAGTCGCTCGCCCGGCTTCTTCCAGGCCTGAAGCGGAAAGGCCGGATCAAAGATGGATCGAAAACGATAATAATCTTCAATCGAAATGGGATCGTAGCGGTGGTCATGACACTGAGCGCATCCGACCGTCAGACCCAAAACGCTGCTGCCCACAACTTTTAGCGTTTCAGCAACCGCCTGATTGCGATCCATGATCGTATCGTCTGTCTGAGTCGTATCGGGTGCCATCCGCAGAAAACCGGTGGCCGCCAGCAATTCCACATGTCGCGGATTGTTGCCATCCGCCGCGCCCTCGATCAGTTCATCGCCCGCCAGCTGTTCAACGAGAAACTGGTCGTAGGGCTTGTCATCGTTGATCGACTGAATCACATAGTCACGGTAATGCCACGCATAGGGACGTTCGCGGTCCGCTCCGGCATTGCCATCACTTTCCGCGTACCCTGCAATATCCAGCCAGTGGCGGCCCCAGCGAACGCCGTATTGAGGCGAACTCAACAGACGGTCGACCACTTTCTCCCAGGCGTCAGGCTCTGTGTCATTCACAAAGGCGCGAACATCTGCGGGCGAAGGCGGAAGTCCGGTCAGGTCAAAGGTGACTCGTCGGATAAGAGTCGTTCGGTCGGCTTCGGGAGAAAATGAGAGGCTCTGCTTTGCCAGTTCTGCAGCGATGAATCCGTCAATGGGAGAAGCGATCGCATATCCGGCGGGCGCTGGCGGTTCGGTCGGACGCACTGGCTGCCATGCCCAGAAGCCAAGCTCCTCTTCTGTAAACCGAGCGTCTTCTGGATTCTCCGGTTCAGCACGAGCTGTCTTCGCTCCCTGATCCAGCCACTGCCTTAGAGTTTGTTTCTCAGCCGATGTCAGCTTCTTTGAGCCTGGCGGCATTTCATTGGACGCGACTCGTTGCCACAAAAGTGATCCGTCGTTAGCCCCCGCGGTGATGGCTGCACCAGAATCTCCGCCGGACTGCATAAGCCTGACGAGTCTCAGATCGAGCCCGCCTTTGAGTTCAGTTTCCTCGCCGTGACAAAGAAAGCAGTGGGCTTTCAGAATCGGGCGAACATCTCGCTCAAAAGTCAGATTGAGATCTTTAGGAGTCGGTACTGGTACCGCGGCGTCTTCGGCCTGCAAAGAATTCATTAGGCCGGTAACAAGCAACGGAAGAAGCAGGACGCCATATCGGAAGAGTTGTTGGTTCATAGCGGATGGAATCATGACAACTCACATGAAAGAAGGATGTGTGAGTGAGAGGCAGGGGCGGGACTGATACCGGCGGGAAATGCATTGTCGGATTCGGCGGAGCTGCACGCAAGCGGACATCAGAAGAAACCGGTCTCGGGACGTGAAGTCTCCAAATGCCGGACAGCGCCGATCGCCTGAAGATTTATTGCTTCATCAACGTGACAAAATTGCATCATGGTGACGAATGGCAGCACTTTAAATTGTGCAGAAATACAGGCAAATCCCGATGCCGACATTGCCAATGATTCCGGGAGTGTTGTCTGCAGCGAGGCCATTCGCCTGCTATTGCGAATAGTGGATGAAGTGAAGCGAGAAACTTCCCGCACCGTTCTGTGTCGCAAGATAGACCTGATGCATCGCCTGAACGTATCAGGCACCGCTAAGCCATGATGGCCACGGTCAACCAGGCAACCAGCAGAATACAGTCGATCACAAGACGCTGTGCTGCTGAGCGTTGCACTCGGTCTGAGCCCCTCAGATTCGATCCCATTTTTGTGCTGTTCATACATGGCAGGCCGACTCAACGGCTTTGGAGACTCAACAAATGTTTGGCGATGGACTTTCAAAACGTGGTGCTTTGCTGGAACAGAGTTATGCCTACGAGTCAGATCGACGACTCCTTGAACAGGGCAGAGCTGAAAGTCAGCGTGAAGCCGAGATTCAGGCAATCCGCGACGCTTCGCAGATCACCGACCAGCAGGTTCTGACGGAACTGATTGATTGCGGCGTTCGTGCCGAATCAATGCACCTGTTGACACTCGTACCTCTGGTGCATGTCGCCTGGGCCAATGGTCACATTGAGCAGCAGGAACGTCTGGCCATTTTACAAGCGGCTGAAGAAGAAGGGATTCCCTGCGATTCACCATCATTCGCACTGCTGGAGGGATGGCTGCACAAACGCCCCGAGCGACTGCTGCTTAAAACATGGAAGGATTACGTCGCTGCCATTCGTCTTTTCGTTTCGCCTGCCTCTTATGTGGCTCTGCAGGTCACCACTGTCAGCCGCGCATGGAAAGTGGCCGAAGCCGCCGGTGGCATCCTGGGATTTCACAAAGTCTCACGAGCCGAAGAGGCAGCGATTCAGGAACTGAATCTGGCCTTCTATCAGTAATTCCACTTCTAGCCGAGAATCGGGAGCAGCAGGCCGCAGCCGTGCTGGACTTCACGAGTGACGATGGTACCCATCAGCGTGGTGCTGGTGCAGTCGTGGATTTCAATCTCCGCGGTTGTGCCGATTAGGCGCGGGTTCGCGTCGAAGACGATGATCCGATCGCATTCCGAGCGGCCTGTCAGCTGCATCGCCAGCCGTGATGCTTCCGGCGATGCATGCTGCATTGTCTGTGGCTCAGTATCCTCATGATGATCATGCCCCAAAAGATCATGCCCTGCATGATCATGATCATGATCATGGCCGTGGGCCTGGTGCTGGCCGGCGATCGGAAGCAAAGGAGCGAACTCAGACGGCTGACTTTCGCGAGCCGCACGTTTTGCGGACGACTTGCTGGGGCCTTCCACCATCACGGTCACTCGGCGACCGATGAATTCTGCATTGTCTTCTTCGCTGATCGCATTCTGCAGATCGAGCATCTCGTTGTTGCGACGACGCTTGACCTCATCCGGGATGTCGTCTTCAAACAGATCAAACGCCTTCGTGCCTTCGCGCTTGCTGTACTTGAAGATGAAGCTGTTCTTGAAGCGACATTCGCGAATCAGATCCATGCTCTTCTGAAACGACTCTTCGCTCTCGCCGCAGAACCCGACAATAAAGTCGCTCGACACCGCGCACCCTGGAACATGTTCCTGGATTCGATGCATCATCTCACGATATTCTTCGACGGTATATCCACGCTTCATTCGCTTCAGGATTTCGTCGCAGCCCGACTGAGCTGGCACGTGCAGGTACTTCATGACCTTTGGCAGATCACGAACCGCCTGCAGGAGATCATTTCCCATATCACGAGGAAAGTTCGTGATGAAGCGAATGCGATCGATGCCGGAAACTTCACTCAGCTGTTCCAGCAGATCGGACATCCGCACCAGCCGTCCATCTTCAGTGTACTTGTAGCTGTTGACGGTCTGGCCCAGCAACGTGATCTCCCGCACTCCCTGATCGGCCAGAACGCGGGCTTCACGCACGATGTGCGCAGGAGGACGACTCTGCTCGGGGCCACGCGTCGCCGGGACCACACAGTAAGTACAGAACTTGTCGCAACCGATCATGATCCGCACAAACGCCTGGAAGGGTGTCGGCCGCATTTCCGGATCGCGAAGAGGATCGTAGCTTTGAAAGCTGTCGGAGACTTCTTCACGAGAACCATCGCGACGACCGAGACTGACGGCCTTCACATGAGTTCGCTCGGCGGATTCACGTGTTTCGCGGATCAGCCTCGGAATCTCCGCCAGCTGCCCGGTCCCGACCACGATGTCGACAAACGGAGCCCTCTGAAAGATCAGGTCCTGATCCTTCTGAGCCATACAGCCCATCACGCCGATGACCTTCTGCGGCCGATTGCGTTTGCTGAACTTCAGACGCCCCAGAGCACTGTAAATTTTGTGCTCAGCATGTTCCCGCACGCTGCAGGTATTGAACAGGATTGTGTCGGCCTCTTTGGGATTATCAGTCAGCTGATATCCGTCCTTACGCAGAGCGGCCACGACCAGTTCGCTGTCCAGCATATTCATCTGGCAGCCAACTGTTTCGATGTAGAGACGCCCGTTGTGGGAACCGGATTCAGAAGTCATGAGAACTAACTTTGTAACACAGAAATGCCAGAACAATTCAACTGGACAGCAATGAGAAGCAATCAAGAACCGCAGACTACTGGATACGTTCCATATACTGTCCACTTTCCGTGTCGATCTTGACGTTGTCACCTTCCTTGATGAATGAAGGCACCTGAATTTCGGCACCGGTTTCCACTGTGGCTGGCTTGGACACGTTTGTGGCAGTGTTGCCGCGGACTGCGGGCTCGGTATAGGTGACCTTCAAAATCACATGCTGTGGTGGCCTCATGCTGATCAGCTGACCGTTCCAGTACAGCAGGCCAACGGTTGAACCTTCCATCAGCCATCGCATTTCGTCCTGCACTACGGCAGCAGAAAGGCTGTTTTGTTCGAAAGTGGCATTGTCCATGAAGACGTAGCTGTCCCCATCACGGTAGGAATAGACACCGTCGTTGCGATGGACGTCCGCTGCTTCCAATGCATCGCCGCTGCGATATGTCTTCTCATAGAGAGACCCTTTGAGCAGGTTCCGAAGCTTGGTTCTGTAAAGAGCCTGACCTTTGCCTGGCTTTACGAAGAAGGTTTCAAGCATTTCGTACGGTTCATTGTCGATGAGTACCTTAATTCCCTTTTTGAACTCGCCTGCGTTGATGGTGCCCATTGGAGTCGTTCTCTGAGTCTGGTATCTTCTGGTGGTTTTCGGCGCGAGAGCCGACAAATCGAGGGCTCCTGTCACACTGTGACCCGAAAGGAAACCCTAAAAATTGGCTCTGTACGTTACCAGAACCCCGTCTCCGAGTGAATCCTGAATGCTGCCCGTTCCGCCCCCAATCACCACATATTCCGGCATTGAGCCCGCCGCAGACTCGTCTCCGCCGGGCTCGTGGCAGCGCGAACTCGCCGGGGCCATTCGGACAACCGAGGAATTGCTGCGCCGCCTGAACCTTCTCGTTCCAGGCGAAACGCTTGAGGATGGTGCAAGCCGACTGGGGCTTCTGGAGCAGTTTTCGGGATCTCCCGGCGTTCCGCAGCCTGCGATGTTCTCGGATTTGTCCGCCGTTGCGTTGGAACAGCTCCGACGCTTCCCAATTCTCGTCCCGGAGAATTTTCTGAACCGAATGAACCCTCACGACGCATCGGATCCACTCTTGCGACAGGTCCTGCCACTGGCGGGCGAAGCCATGTCTGCCGAGGGATTTGTTTCAGATGCGGTCGGTGATTTGTCTGCTCGACGCGCCCGCGGCGTCCTTCAAAAATACGCCGGACGCGTGCTGCTGATCGCCGCGAGCGCCTGTGCGGTCCATTGTCGCTATTGTTTTCGGCGAGATTATCCCTATCAGACTGAACCCCGACGGCTCGACGAATGGCAGCCAGCTCTGGATGAAATCGCCGCTGATACGTCGATTTCGGAAGTCATCTTCAGCGGCGGCGATCCGTGGATGCTCAGTGATCAGCGACTCAGACAACTGTGTGCAGCGATCGATTCGATTCCACACATCGAACGCATCCGTTTTCACACGCGACTTCCGATCGTCCTGCCGTCCCGTGTGACCGAAGACCTGCTGTCATTGCTTACCGATCTGCGAGCCCAGGCGATTGTGGTCGTGCATGCCAATCATGGAAACGAAATCGTCGGCGATTGCGCAACGGCTCTGCGGAAGCTGGCCAGATCCGGCGTTTCTGTTTTGAATCAGTCCGTGCTCCTTGCCGGGATCAACGACACCGTAGAGGCCCTGGAAGCACTCAGCCGCCGCCTCATTAACATCGGCGTCATGCCCTATTACCTGCATCAGCTGGACCACGTCATCGGGACAGCCCACTTTGAGGTCCCCGTGTCCACCGGCCAGCGCCTGATTCAGGAGCTGGCTACTCGCCTGCCCGGTTACGCGGTTCCGCGCTATGTCCAGGAAATCCCCGGCGAACCAGGCAAAACCCCGATCTGATTACCGCGCCCCGTGCAAAACTGCAAAACTGCCAACTGCCAACTGCCAACTGCCAACTGCCAACTGCCAACTGCCTCACGCCTTCACAAGCGGGCTTTTGCGATGGATGGCACGCAGCTCCAGAATGGCCTTGCCGAGGGCCTGAAACTTGCGTCGTGAAATGTGGATCCGGCACCCGCGAGTTGCAATGCTGAGCAGTTCGTCCAGATTCTTTCGCAGCGATCGAGGCAGGCTGGCAACGGCCGCACCTTTCCCATCGGCCAGCATTTTCTGCCAGACGGTTTCTACGGGAGACCCCGTCAGTTCGCGGCATAGGTCGCGTGCAAGGACCTCGACCGCTCCACCAAATTCGGAGGACTCCAGCTGCCGGGACGAATGAACCCCATACATCGACTGCAGGAAGCGGGAGTGGCGATTGGGCAGCAGATGCCAGCGATTCTGGACGAGTTTCCAGAGCACAAACAACGTGAAGAGCACCATTAAAATCAGCAGCATCGTGCGAAGCCAGGCCACCGGGCGGACATTCCGCGGTCGGTTCTTCAGCGTCTTGTTAAGGATGTCGGATTCCTGAACTTCATCAATCACCTTGTTCGCAATCTTCAGGATCGTGGACGTATCGGGCTCAGGAGGATCCACTTTCGGAGGCTGCTGGCCTGACGGTGGCGGATTGGGTACGGGTGGCGTTGGCGGCGGCGAATTGCTTTCACGATAACCGGGCAGTGTCATTCTGTTTTCATAAACGGTCAGCCGCTTTCGATTGCCGCGACACAGCAGGTCGGAGGTCTGGATCGCCAGAATTGAATTGTCTCCATGCCACAGCATGCCGTCAGAAAACAGACTCTGATCGGCGGCAAGAATCATCACGCCGCGATCGTCGGTCGCATCAAGACCGGCCAGCAACACGGGTTTGTTTCTTGCCACCGCGGGCAGACAATCGTCCGGCAGTGAGGCAATGACCTGCCAGTCCAGGGATTCATCTTCTGAAGACATGAGCCAGCCGGATTTGTTGACAATGATTTCTCTCAACCCCGTCGACAGCGGATGCCCGGCATTCAGCTCGGACAAGACCATGCAGTCTGCAAAGCCCTGATACTGATCAGCCACATTTCGGGTGCTTGCCGGGCCCTTTGAAAATGATGTGACGCCCGGCAGCGTAAAAGATTGCTCGGAGGCCACCAGGAGTGAGCCGCCCTGGGCCACAAACCGCCGCAGCTGCAGCCATTCATCGCGCGTAATCGCGCTCAGGTCGCCGAACATCACGACAACCGACTGCGGCGGCGTTGCCAGAGTCCCTGCAAGGTCCGTGGAGGCCGTCAGCCCAAGTTCCTCAAGCAACATTCGAAAACCGTTGTACCCCAGATACCACTTGTTTTGCCCGCCAGACGAGAAGATCGCTGGTGATCCTGCGTCGGCCGGACTTGCGCTCTGAGCCCATGCCGCATGCGACTCGCTGGCCAGAAACAGTCCCACGAAAAATACGGCGTACAGCAGCTGTGAATACCGCAGCGGTGAATACACCATCCACGACAGCGAACGTTTTGCTGTCTGAATGATGAAGCTTATGAATCCTGATAGGAAGCCCTGCAGCACGGGGTCTATTTCTTTCGTCGGGCTCGTTCGGCCAGAACTTTAAAGTAGGTTTCGACACTCTTACGATACTCTTCGGAAACCACTTCCGAGCGTCCCTTCGTCAAGTCTTCCGCCGACTGACTGCGAAGCTTGCCCCATTTTGCAGAGTCGGCTCGATTCACCGGCATCACACTGAACTCCGCAATCCCACTTTCCGTGCCTGGAGAATCTGACGACTGCAGACCACCCTCGCTCAAGGACATCGCGGCCAGTTGCTGAGCCTGGATTCGACTGGCCGCCTGCGTCGCCTGCTGAGCTCGCGCCGCCTGCGCCAGTGCATCCAGACGTGACGGAGGTGCAGAAGTCGGCTGCACTGTCTGCCCGGGCTGTGATGGTTGAGCGGCCATGGCTGCTGCGGCCGCCTGCATCCGGTCCAGCTCGTCCAGAGTTCTCGCGAGCTGCTGGCCTCGAGCAATCTGCTCGACCGTCAGCGGCGCAGCTGCTGGCTGCGCGGCTGCCGGCCCTGCTGCCGGTGGATTTCCGTTGGGATTATTTCCGGCCGGCGGAGTCTGTGCGGCTGCATCGGTCGCTGCCGTCGCAGGCGTTCCCGCGGGTGGAGTGCCGGGCGGCTGGCCCGAATTGGCCTGATCGGCTGCGGCTGCATCCGGAGGACTTGCGGGATCACCGGCCTGCATTTCTTCCTGAAGCGCGGCGGCTTCCGCAGCGGCCAACAGCGGCTCAAGGACACCGCTCAGCTGGCTGGCCTGTTGGGCAATTGCGTTTTCAGAGTTGGCCAGCGCCTGTTGAGCCTGGAGAGACTGACCGTTTGGCTTTGGCGGATTCGCCTGAGGATTGGCAGCGGCATTCGCTTCTGCCTGTTCCGCTTCCGGCACGGCATTCTTCAGTTGTTCGGCCGCACCTTTAGATTCGTTCTGTGCGACTTGCTGAATACTGTTCGCGGCGTTCTGAAGCGGATCAGCCGCAGCCTGATTATTCAGACGACGCTCATGACGCGCCGCCCGCGCCACATCTTCGCCAGCCAGGCTGACATCCTGAGTTACCAGTTGCTGCTGCTGTTCGGAGGCCGCCAGCTGATTCTTCGTTGGCGCCAACTCTTTTCCAAAGTCCGTAGCCGCGATCAACTGATCGGCCCGCTGAGTCAGTTCCTCGGCAGCTCGCACAGCTTCTTCGGCCAGCTGATCGGCCAGCTGAGTCGACGGGTTTTGCGCATCGAGTCCAGGCAGCGGCTTATTGTTCACCGCTTCAACTCGCCGGTTTTCCTGCTCAACCGTCTGCTGAGCCTTTTCGACAGAACGAGTGGCCGCAGCCAGTTTCTTCTGTTCGGCTGCCTGGCGAATTCGTTCCTGCTGAAGCGCGTTCTTCAGTCCATTGTCATCCGGCTTGGCATCGACTTTGGCCTGAGCCTCCTGAAGGCGAGTGTCTGCCTTTGAGAGTTCATTTTGCGCAGCTTGCTGGGCCTGCTCCATGCGTTTCTTCACATCGTCGGCCTGTTTTGCCAAATCGGCGGCTGCCTTCTTCTGCTGTTCGTGATACTGCTGCCGACGCTTCTCTGCGTCCGCCTTTGCCGCCTGAATCGCTTTGTCGTCGGCGTGAATTTTTTCATCCTTGCCGGTCTGCGACTGCTGCTTACCCTGCTTCAGCAATTCGGCTGCTTCCGCAAGAGCCGCTTTGGCTTCCTGTGCGGTCTGAGCGATCTCCGGAAGCAGCTGATCTTCACGGGCTGAGTTGGCTTTCGCGACAGCTTCGTTCAGTTTCTGCTGAGTCTCGGCAAACTTCTTCTGCGCTTCCGGTGTCTTTCCCTGAGCCGCCGATTGATTGGCCTGAGCCACCAGAGAACCCGACAGACGCGACGCATCGGCTGCCATCCGGCGAATGTCTTCCGTCAGTTCGCGTTTCTTTGCCTGGAAGTCTGCGTCCGATCCTTCGTTTGCCTGCTGCAGGGTCTGGTCATCCTGCGCCGCAAACTGAAGCGCGTTGCGAGCTTCCTGCAGGGTGTTCTGCGAAATCTCCGACAACGCCTGCTGCATGGCCGGGTTCTGCTTGAGTTCTTCTTCAAGCCTGGACATCAGCTGCTGAGCATCCTGGGCGGCCATTTGAGCCAGTTCCTGAGCCGCTTTGGATTGCTCATCCATCTGCCGGGCTACTCCCAGTTCGCGTTCCGCCGCACGCAGCTCAGCGCGGGATTCGGCGACGTCCTGCCCTTCTTCCAGACGACCGAAGTGCTTCGCGACCAGCTCCAGAGCCTTCGTTGTTTTCTCCTGCTGTTCCGCAGCCTTTGCCAGATCCTTCGCCTGAGCTTCTGGCTGTGGATTGGCCTGAGCCTGCTCCATCGCCCGATTCATCTCCGCTGCCGGTTCCTGAATCATGGCAATGCTGTCGTCGGCGTCACGAGCGCGCTCCCGCTGAGATTCCTCCAGCACATTCTGAGAATTGGCGTCTTCCACCAGCGCGGCCATCAGGTCTTCAATCTGCTGATTGATCTCATGCTGCTGTTCCTTCAGATCAGCCAGCTGCTGCTTAGCGTTCGCTTCAGGTTTCGGAGCGACAGAATCAAGTTCAGCCGTGGCTTGTTTCAGATCAGCGTCCGGCTGCGTATCCGCCTTGGCCTGTTTCTGTTCAGCGTCCGGCTGCGTATCCGCCTTGGCCTGTTTCTGATCGGCGTCCGGCTGTGTATCCGCCTTGGCCTGTTTCTGATCGGCGTCCGGCTGCATTTCAGCCTTAGCCTGTTTCTGATCAGCATCCGGTTGTGTATCAGCCTTGGCCTGTTTTTGGTCAGCGTCTGGCTGATTGGCTTCCGCGGCATCTTTCTCTTCAACCGCATCAGCCGCGGCCGTGGTCGCTTCTTCCATTTTGCGAAGCTGTTCGGCCGTCTGTTCGGCCATCTGCGGAATAGTTGGCGAATACTTTGCAATGATCGCCCGAGCCTCCGCCATCACTGGCTTCAGATCCTCAACCATCTTCGCGAGGCTGTCTCGAACTTCCGTTAACTCGTGACCCCCCCCAATCATCGCATCGCGTTTCCAGCGGCGTTCACTGATCTTGCGACCCGCGTCGCGAACGGCAGCCGACCAGCGGATCTGATCGAAGGCTCCGACGATTTCATTCTTCACTCCGGCTTCGCGCAAACGCTGGCTGGACAATTCAAATTCACGCTGCACAAGATCCCACTGGCGAGGATGATCCATGTGCGACTGAAGGCTCTGAGAATCCCAGCGTTCCATGTTCAGAAGGCCATTCAGCGTCTCACGGAGAATGGCAACTTCGTGGCCAGCTTCCAGAATCCGATAGGCCGGAGCAATCTCCTGCAGACTGGTCGGAATGGTTGAATCCTGGGCCGGCACTTCACGATGCTGATTCAGCAGAAACATGGCCGCGCGATGAGTCAGTCCGGCATCGGCAGCATATTGAGCGTCCGAATCTTTTCGCAGCTGCGTGATTTCACGACGCGCGGGCAACTGATCCAGGCTACGACGAAGTTTCAGGTCCACTTCAGCGGCAAATCGCTCCGCCTGACCAAGCAGCTTTTTGCCTGCTGCCGAGTCCGGAGAATCGGCGGCTTGAACGGCCAGCTGATTCTCCTGCTGAACAGCTCGTGCCAATTGTTCCATCGGCTGAAACAAGCTTCCCGACCGATTGTCCAGATCCCGCCAGGCATTCACAATCCGGCCCGGAAGTCCTCCATCCACCACGTCGATCCGCTGCCGTTCCTGAAGTTGTCGGTAAAGATCTTTCGACACATTTTTCAGTTGTTCAAGCTTATCTTCTGACTCCATGGATTCCTGAAGCCGATCACGCTGCGTCTGAGACCATGTCAGCAGATTATTCATATGCCCGTCCAGATAATTGGGCAGTCGGCTGCGCTGCTGGCGAATCAGACGCTCCAGAATTTTCAGCTGATTGGTGACGAGCGTTTCCTGTCGCAGCAGGCGTTCCCACGTCTGCGTCGGGCTGTCGACGACTAGCTTTTGCTGGCGCAGTAACGCATCGAGATCAAATGCGGCGGATGACAGAAAATTGTAAGCCGTGAGATGCTGATAGTGCTCAGCCACATTCGTTGCATCGTCCGCCGTTCTTTCGAATGCCTGTTTCAGTTCATTCAGATCGGCCACACGACGGTTCTCATCCACCGCATGCGGCATCGCCTTTAAAAGGTAACCGGGCACATTGGAATATTCCTTCTGCAATCGCGTGATGACTCGCGCTGTCACATCTAGATCATGCGCGTCAGCCCCCGGCGGCATGACTTTGGCAACTTCATAAATCTTCGGCAGCAGCTCCGTTGCCTGGTCACGCTGCTTATTCGCCAGATCCGCAAGGCTCGACCGATCAAGGGCAGCCTGTTCTTCATTGGTTTCCGGTTTGATCAGGCGTTCGATGGCGACAAGTGCCGAGGTCTTATGCTCTTGAAGCAGAGCCGAGAAAGCCGCCAGATCGTCGTTCAGCTCCAGCTTGCGTTCCATAATCGTGTGCCGCTCCGGATCGAAATCCGCGGCCGCGATGATGATTCGCAAGGGAACCGATTCTCCCACGTTGCCTTTGCGGTCCGTGGCCACCAGCCTGGTCATTACCTGATCGCCGGTTTTCAATTTGTGGCTGAGCAGGTCCCACTGCCATGCGGCCGACAACTGGCGACCGTTCTTTGCATCGCCATCGGCCGGCTTTGCATCCAGAGGCAGTCCCATCCAGTCACGTCCGTTGACCGACACCTGCTGTTCCAGACTGACCAGCGGCAGATCGTCTTCAGCCATCGCTTTCAAGGCCACGATATCATTCGGTGGAAGGACGAGCGTGGTTTCCTGCTGATCCACAAAACCTCCGCGTGGAATCAGGTCAGGCTGAGGCCGGATTTCGTATTTTGGACTGAAGATATTTTCAAAGCCCGTCTCTTTGGAAACCAGATGCACTTTATAAATTGCCGCCTGATCAATCGGGACAGTCGCCTTCCAATCCAGTCCATTTTTGCTGTCCGGATCGGGGCTCAGCGGAATGACAATCATTTCCTCGGAGTTCTCCGGATCAATCCGCAGCTCGGCGGCCGACACCTGCTGATCCAGTTCCATTCGCATGGAAGCTTTCGTGCCTTCCAGAACCAGCAGATCGCCGTGCATATCCGTTACTGTTTCTGCCGGCAGAAGACTGTAATCAGGGTACTCATACGTTTTATGAAACGCCTTGACGCGTGGTCGGGGCCGAGACTCAATCCGGAAGCGTTCCGTCACCGCATCGCCCGCCAGAATTCGATACTCCACTGATTCACTCAGGACATGAATATTGGCGGCAAATTCGGATTCCGTCCGGCCCCGCATCGGTTGGCGAACTGCTCCCTGCTTTTCGGTGAAAGTCTCCAGAGTCGCGTCGTCCACTGTTCCGCCGCTGACCTCAATCACGACTGCGACTGTTTCATCTTCGGCCAGCATCAGTGAATGCGGAGTCGGCTGCAGCACGGTCACATGGATCCGCGAGACTCGGGCAATATTGGCACCCGGAAAAATTGCCCGAGCGGCCAGTTGGCGAAATCGACCGTCGCCGGAAAACAACAGCCCAAGAGCGAGGATCAGCAGAACCGCGGCCGCTGCGATCCATCTGGCCACGAGCTTGACGGGCAACAAATTGGGAACATGAATTCGTCCCATCTGCGCCGCCACTTTGCCCTGCAGCAAGCTGCGGAAAACCGGTGAGTCATGCAGCACGGACGGATCGTCTGTGGCTAGTTCAACCGCGGACAAAAGATTCTCGCGCAGTTCGGGTTCGCTGAGTTCAACCTGAGAAGCGATCTCTTCATTTGCTGGCAGATGCAGCATTCGCCGCAGGCAGGTCATCCATACGATCACAACAACCGGCAGGTAGATTGCGAGACTCAAGCCCCAGCGCATCTGATCACTGAGCAGCCAGTACCAGTCAATGGCCGCCACGATGCTGACACAGATGAGAAAGGTGACCAGGCCGGCACAGAGACCGCGGGCAACGATCAGCCACATTCGCCGACGTCCGAACTGCCGCAGCTTGTTGGCCACAATGGGATCAAGATTGACACTCATTGAATCTGTCTCCACCTTCGCACACTGGAACAAGCGACACACGGTTTCAGCACTTCGTCGGTCGTAAAGACAAACAGCCGGCTGATCATCGCGCACACAGCGCCGAAACTTCTTCTATAACAAACCGGCCCGCTTTCGCAGTAGCCATTCGACCGTCAGCAGCAGCACAATTGCAACAAACCACCAGTAGCTTTGCCAGATCAATGTGTCTGATTCAACGACTCTTCCGCTGCTTAACGGAGCCAGCAGTTCTGACAGTTGCCCCATTTCTTCCTCACGCAGCCACGCTCCTCCGGACGCTGCGGCCATCTGTTTCAGTAGCGATTCGTTCGCTCCGGTCTGAGTCATCTCTCCGGATTCGGGCGGCAGGACGACAAACTGACTGCGTGCCTTCAATGCAGCCTCGCTGTATCCAGCGGCTCGCACAGACACTTCATATTCACCTTCCGGTAATGCTCCAACGCGTCCCCGATAAATGCCCGGCACATCCTTGTCCGAGATTAAACTGACGGTTGAGACCACCTGTCCGTTTTTCCAGACCAGCGCATCCGCACTGGCATCCATGGTGGGTTTGCCGTCCAGGCTGAGCAGCCGGACTCGCACATCAACAGAACTTCCGAAGTCGTAGCGGACCGAACCTGTGTCGATCGAAACAAAGTCATCGCTGACCGAAAATGGGCGCGGCATGATATACCGAGCCATCTGATTCCAGATTCGCTGATGCCACTTGTCGGCCGCTTTGTATCGCCATCGCCAGGTTTCATCGAAGGCCAGATACAGAACTCGCCCCGCACCGACCTGACGTGTCACCATCGCCGGATATTGGCGATCACCGACCGTCGCTTCTACAAGCACTTCGCTTCCCGGCAGCGCACCGACTGCGACCAGGGAATGGGGTGCCGGAAGCTCTGTCCAGAAGCGTCGATTCTGAGGATCATCCACGGCCAGCATCAACGCACTTTCCGAAGCTCCCTTTTCTGTGAGACGAAGTGCGGCTGGCTTGGACGTCACCTTTTCTGTCAACCACTCAACCGGCAGCAGGCTTTCAGCACTGCCACCCGTGAACGACAACAAGGCACCTCGCTGACCGTCAATCAGGATCAGGCCACCGCCACGGATTTCAACAAAGTCCCTAAGCCAGTCGCGATCGCTGTCGGTCAGCATCGCGGGCGATAACTCACCCAGAATGATAAGGTCAAACTTGAACATGGCTTCGCGAGTCGCCGGGAAAGCTCCTTCCTCGTCGCCTCGTCGCAGCACTGGTTCGTCGGTTCCCGGCCCGGCGATGATCGTGTTGACCGACCACTGAGAATCTCGCTCAAACGCGTTGCGCAAATAACGTGTCTCCCAACGCGATCGGCCATCCAGAATCAGCACCTTGTAGCTTTGAACAATCGCGGCGAGTCTCATCGTTCGCTGGTTATTGTTCGTTTCGGACTCTTCCGCCAGCGGGGCAAGCGAAGCTTCGAAAGCCAGCGGAATCGTATGCTGCCGGAGATCAGAAACGAACTGGGCTCCCAGTTGAGTCACCAGGTCTTCAATGCGAAATGCAAACTCGATCCGACGCTCTCCAACATTCTGCGACACCAGCTGCTGCTGCCACAGAACGTCATCTCCATGGCGAACCTGGGCGACAAAAGGCCGCCCGGCCGGCATGCGATCGGCAATGATCATGATTCCCCGAACCGTGTCCTTTTGAAACACCAGATCAGGATGTTCAAGACTGGTCACAGCGAGATCAGCGGCCTCCTGACTGGCGCCGATGGACACGCCAAAAAAAGAAACTCCCTGAGCCCCCAGGACTCGCGCCGTCTGCAACGGTGAGGGGCCTGAATTGTGCTGACCATCCGTCAATAGCACGATCGCTGTTTTTGTGGACGGAGCCGCCGCCGCGTCTTCCGTTGGGGAATCTGCGGCAACGGCCGTCGCCTTCTGAGTCGCCACGATCCCACTGCTCAGATCAGTTATACTGGCAAAGGTTTCAGGAGCAGAATCTACGGCGACACTGGAAGTCCCGTCGGCTGATCCGGTTTGATCGACAGAGCGTACTGATGCGGCAGAGCGTTCTGATGCGGCAGAGCGTTCTGATGCGGCAGAGCGTTCTGATGCGGCAGGCTCCAGCGTCTTCCTTGGCGACGCCGATTCTCCGGACAATGTCAGAACTTCCACATCATGCTGCTCACGCAATTTTCTGAGCAGCTGAGCAGTCGATTCCGAAAGTCCCAGCTCAGCACGTCGGATTCGCGGTGTCTCGTCAAACAACGCTAACGCCGTCTGCAGCGAGGGATCGCCCGAACGAACGAGCTCGTTCACGTTGTCTTCAAACGCACCCCGGATGGATTCTTCGATCGTTTCGCTGGCGGTAACAAAGCTCAGAATCTGCGGTTGAATCGTTTCCAGCGTGGCCTCCGCAGGACTCATCGCCGCCTCAAGCGGCTGCAGGACTTTCTCATTCAGTTGTTCGCTCAGCGATTGAGGCAGTTTTGTCTGAACAGCCTTCATTCTCGCCTGCCACGCGGCAACTGCTTTGCGAACGACATCGAGGTCAAAACCGAGAATCGTTCCGGGCGTCATGCCGATGGCAGCGCCAGCATTTGCAGCTCCTGAGCCCGCGTTAGTCGGACCATCCACCGGCGGAGTTGCAGCGTTCGGTGATTTGATCGCCGACAGTTCGAGAAACTCTGACCGGGCCTCCGCAAAATCGTCCGCCGCATCCAGCAGAGACATGTCGACATGACTGCCGCTCAACCAGCCCAGTTGTTCGGCAATCAGCAATTTACGACCGGTCGCCATATGACGGTCGTTCATCGTCATGCTGCGTGAGCCATCAAGATAAATTTTGACTCGCCCAAGTTCGCCAATGATCGTGCGATGATGCAGCACCGGGCCGGTCAGCACCATGATCCCCAGGAAGAACGCCAGCGATCGCAGCAGCGGCAGAAACCAACGCAGCCCGCGCGGCAGGTCGAAACTTTCACGCCGGTAATATCGCCACGAAAGCAGTCCGGCGATCAGAGCAAGACCGAGCCCCAGCCAGAGAGGAATGTCACCGACAAAACGCAAGGTTGTCATAGTCGGACCCTCGCGAAACGCTGTTGCAACACGAGTTCCATAAACATAAACACCAACAGGGCGATCAGAACAAACTTCCAGATTTCCTGTCCATGCCGCCGCAAACGATCCTGCTCCAGATACTCGGCCGGCGTATTCATCAACGTAGCCGACATGCCTTTGGCGAGTGAGACCAGAGCCGGTTTATCGCTGACGGACAGGTCCGATTCTTCTCGTGACGTTTCCGCGACAAAGTGCAGCGTTTCCGGAGCCGGCGTCGAAACCGCATAGATTCCCGGACGCTGGGTACCATCAAATCGGGCCAGCTGCGTTTTTCCCTGAGCCACTGTTTCCACCGTTCGCCGTGAACCGTCCGGTGTCACGACGGAAAGCGTCAGCGGTGCTTCAGCGTTGGGAAAAACAGCGACCGCCGGATCGCCGGTCGAAATGTTGCGGGGCGGTAATGCCCCCGAGGCCATGGTGGTCACCACTTGCTGCATCAGCGGAACATAGAACGGCCGCAGCGGTAGATCGGACCAGTCGGCATCACACGTGGTCGCCCATTGCATGACCGTTCCTTCTCCGAATCGGCGTTCCATTAGCAATGGGTTTCCAGTGTCCAGCCGCAACAGAATATTGCTGGCGGCCGGAGTGCTGGCGGGCTGGCCACTGGCAGCGGCATCGGTCACGCCGGCGCTGACGGCTGTGACTGGCAGTTCATGCCACTGTCGTATTTCCGCGGTCGACAGATCACCGTTGGCCGCCTGATTGAAGAACTCAAGTGCTGGATGATCAAAATGCTGAGTGACGATTTTGGAGGATGACCCGGTCTCATTGATCCGGCCACGGGGTTCACCAAAAGGAGCTGGCAACAGGCCGGTTCCGTTGGAAAACATTTGTTCGCGGTACCAGGTTAAATCAATCCGATTTCCCGCACACACCAGCAGTGCGCCGCCGTCCTGCACAAACCCGGTGAGCCCCGTCAGTTGTGCGGGTTCGAGTTTTGCGACGTTGGCCAAAACAACCACGCGGGCAGTCTTCAATCGTTCGTCGGTGATCTCATTGGCCTTAATTGTCTGAGTTGTCACGAGGTCCGTGAGGCGAACTCGGCCGAAGGTATACGGAGTCAGTGCAATCGACAAATAATCGGTTTCACTTTGCAGCGGCTGGCCACTGGGATCGCCATCCACCAGAAGCACATTGATGCTGTCCCACAAGGAGACCGCCGCCGCATAGCGATTATCTTCCTTCAGCGGATCATCGATCATCACTTCGATTTCGATCACATGAGAGCCAGGCTTGTCGAAGGTGGACGGGAAAAGAACCTGCGTCGTCCCGTTCGCCGACAACGCGATTTGAGACACCGCGGATTCCTCGCCATCCAGCCGCAACACGACTCGAGCATTGTCGACCTGCGTCAATCCAAAGTTCCGCAGATTGGCTCGCACGGAAAACTGCTGACCGACTCCCAGCGCCCGTCGCGGAAACTCCAGCGATTCCACTGCAATATTTCCCTGCACAGGCCCGCCAATCGGCAACAGAGTGACCTCAGGCTTAATCTTCATCGCCGCCAGCTGCTGACGAATCACGTCCCCGGGATCCGAACCGCCCGAAGACCAGTCGGCCGGCTGAAAGTCGCTGATGACGATCAACTCGCGACGTGCGTGAGTCATGCCGGACAGCGTCGCCACGGCTTCATTCAACGATCCTTGCATATCACTGGCTCCGTAACCAGCACGCAGTTGACGCAGTCTGCGAACAACGGCCTCCGGATCAAACACCGGCTGATCGAACAGCGGAGTAGCTCGGCCACCGGTTTGAATCACTGCCACTTCTGATCCGCGACTGGCCGCTCCGACAATTGTGCAGGCTGCCTCAATCGCGCTTGTGAACCGAGTGCCCGCCTGATGAACGGTGTCCATCGAATAGCTGTTGTCGAGCAGGATCACCAGCGAAACGGGCGAGTCCCCTTCCAGTAGCCGCGATCCGGTCAGAACAGGCCTGGCCAGACACATCGCCAGCAGGATCGGGATCGCGCAGCGAACCATCAGCAAGATTATCTGATCGATCTGAAATCGCTTGTGATTCACTTTAATGACAGATTCCAGAAGGTGCATCGCCCCCCATTCGACTGTCTTAAATCGACTGCGATTCAGAACGTGGATCACCAGCGGAATTACAAACGCGGCCGCACCAAACGCCAAAGCGGAATTGAGAAACGTCATCGCCCTTTCCTTCTCATTGCTAAATAAGAGGCCAGACAATCCGCGTGCGGCTGGTCGGTGGTCATCGGAACAAGGCTGATTCGGTGACGATTGCACCCTTTGGTCAACTGGTCGCGAAAGATCGCCAGCTTTTCGAGATAAGCACGGCGGATCTGCGCCGGATCGACCAGATGCCGATTGGCCGCCGCTTCCAGAGAAGCAAACTGCGTCCATTGGCGAAACGGGAAATCCAGTTCATCCGGATCCCAGATTTGGAAAATCATGATTTCATGATTGGCGTGACGAAACTGAGCCAGAGCTTTCATCAGCTGATCCACATCTCCAAAGAGGTCAGAGATAATGATCAGCAGACCGCGTCGATGCATCTTCACGACCATCTCGCGGAACACATCGCCCAGCTCCGTTTCGAACTGCGGTTTCTGAGACTTAAGTTCGTTCACAATCACCTGCAAATGATTGGGACGGGCTCGCGGCGGGATGTAACGCCGCACCTGCTTGTCGAACGTCACCAGCCCCACACTGTCCTGCTGCTGCAGCATCAGATAGGCCAGACATGCGGCCGTTCGGACTGCATAGTCATGCTTGGTGCTGCCATTGCTGCGGGAGCCGCTGTACGCCATCGAGCCGCTGGAGTCCAGCAGAATCGTGCAGCGAAGATTGGTCTCTTCTTCGTACTCACGAATATACAGCCGATCCGTTTTGCCGAACAGCTTCCAGTCAACCGTCCGAATATCGTCGCCCGGAACGTACGAACGATGTTCCTTGAATTCGACACTGAAGCCTTTGTGAGGCGACCGATGCAGCCCCGAACAAAAACCTTCGACGACTCCTTTGGCAAGGACCTGCAGGTTTGAAAACCGGGCGATGTCGCCAGCTGACAGAACGTCCGAAACGTGTGCCATGGGAATGATCAATGCAGAAGAGATAAAGATCAACGAAAACGAACGGCAATAAGACTCACTTCGTAGCGGAACGCGCTAAGCGTTTCGATTGACTGCTCACTTCAGTAGCGGAACGCGCCAAGCGTTTCGGCTTTCTTCTCGACAGGCCAGCATTCCAAAATCCCTTGTGTATTCCGCTACACCGATTCGTTTTTTGAGCAAGTTTCATTGGCCATCACCAGCGGCGCGAACGGCGGGCATCGCTGAACCCCGCAGAACGATCGTTTACAGCAGTTGCTTCGACACTTTTGGCAGCTCACGCAGCAGACGACGAATCACGTCATCCACGCTGACGCCTTCTGCTTCGGCATTGAACGTCGGCACGATGCGATGACGAAGCACCGGAAAGGCCAGAGCTTCCACATCATCCCGAGTCACATGGTGTCGCCCATGCAGCAAGGCTCTGGCTTTCGCCGCAAGGACAAGTTGCTGGCAGGCACGCGGCCCCGGGCCCCAGTCGATCAGTTCCTTTACCCATGTTGCAGTCGAAGGATCTTTAGGTCGGGCTGAACGGACAAGGTCGAGCACAAAATTCTTCACATGATCTGGCAGAGGCACCAGCCGCACGGTCTTCTGACATTCAATAATTTCCTCGCCTGAAACCACAGGTTCAGGTTTTGCAGAAAGAGTCGACGTCGTTCGATCAATGATTTCTCCTTCTTCATCACGCGTCGGATAGTCGACGATGACGTTGAACAAAAAGCGGTCTCGCTGAGCCTCCGGCAGAGGATAGGTTCCTTCCTGCTCAATCGGATTTTGCGTCGCCAGAACAAAGAACGGTTCCTCCAGACGATATGTCGTTCCGCCCACGGTGACTTCGTGCTCCTGCATGGCTTCCAGCAGAGCGGCCTGTGTCTTGGGAGGCGTACGATTGATTTCGTCGGCCAGCAGCATTTGAGTAAAGATCGGCCCTTTGTCGAAAACCAGATCCCGATGCCCGGTCTCGCGGTTCTCCTGAATAATGTCCGTTCCTGTGATGTCGGCAGGCATCAAGTCGGGCGTAAACTGAATCCGACGAAACGTCAGACTCATGGATTCTGCCAGCGAACGCACCATCAGCGTTTTCGCCAGGCCGGGGACACCTTCCAGCAGACAGTGGCCGCGAGCCAGAATTGCAATCAGCAGCTGCTCAACGACTTCATCCTGCCCAACAACAATTCGGCCAACCTGCTCACGAATGCGCCTGCACGCTTCAACCAGTCGCGCTGCTCGTTCCTGATGATCGGCCGAAATCGTCTCAGTGGCTGGAGGCATACAATCTTCCTTCGGGAGGCTGGGTTGCCGGGCTGGAAAGCGGCAAACCACAACGGACAAAACAGCAGCGGGCACACGTGAAAATGAGTCTACAAACTCCCCAACCGCTTGTCTTGTCACTTTGGTGCGTTTGGGAGATTGCCAGCATTCGATGAATCCTGGTTTCGTGACAGGACAGCTTCATGCGATTGGCAGCTGAGCAACGACGTAAAGCAATCCACAGAGAACGACGCGTTTCCCAACTCCCCATTCCGAGCCTCTTCATGCTGGCTCCCCACGGTTCGTTACTTCCCCCGTAGCTGACCCCGTCGCGTACTTGTTCGGAGTTACAGTTGGTAGACTGCATGCCTTAGCCGATCTTTTTGCCGTGGCGGCTTGCAGAATCTACGCGGCACCGGGCGGTTCAATTCTGCTGGGCAGTCCGGTCGACATCAGGATGCATTCATCAGTTCCTGGCGGACTTCGGTCATCACTCGCTGGACATCGTCGAGGAACTGGACGTCTTCGGCGAGTGACGGGAACTGGGACTTCTGGATCTGAAGCATGAACCATTGTCGTTCATTGGCGGGCGGGCGGTTGTTGACCGCTTTCCAGTCGATCGATTCCAATGCGACACACAGGACTACGGCCAGACGACGTTCCTCGACCGCACGGATAAACATCATCCGTTCCACTGTTCGCCGACAGGAATCGACAAAGCGGTCCGTGTTTTGAGCCGCAGTTGCAGTTGATACTTCTGCAGCCGAGGCGTCTGCGGCCACAGTGCCGTCGTCCGTCGTTACAATCTTCGGTGGGTCCATCATCAGCGGTTCCACGGGCAGGAGCAGCATGATCACACTTTCCCATTCATCGCCCATCGATGCGGCCACGGGAACTTCAAGGGCTTTGAAAACCTGCAGGTGCATGACCTGTTTTAGAAGTGCCTGGACGTGCTTCTTTTCAATGTGGGTTGCAGAGGCCGAATGGATGACTCCAGCCACGTGCTTGTGGTCGCGGGCCCATTTGGGCTGGCGGGCGATGTAGGTTTGCAGGGCATCGGCTTCCGCCTGCTGCATCACGGTCGAATAAGAGTTCCGTGTGCCGGTCTTCACAATCTGTTGGCGAAGAAATCCTTCACGAAACTTATTGCCCGTTCCCAACTGGTCGAGAGTTCGAGCGTAGATGAAAATGTCACCCTTCTTCAGTTCAATGGGGCTGGTTCTGGCGGGGATGGACCAACTGGCAAAGCTCTCCTGAATGGACACGCCGCCGAGCGGGCGAAAGTGCATATCCAACGGCCGAAATACGGCCACCGCTTCTCCATTGTCGAGTGCATGGGCGTCGCCCATATCAAAAACAGCCTGGCCACGATCTCCGTGCTGGACTGTGCCGATAAACCAGACAATTCCGACACCGTCCGTTTTCGGAGCCTCTTCACCATGCGCCGGATGCACCGATGGAAGGAACAGAGACACGGAAAGGCCGGCAAAAGCCAGGCACAGGCGTGAGGACGGGGATTGGTGCATGTTGGGTCTCGAAATCGCGGCATCGGTCACAATGCGAGGATGAATTCAAACCCAGCATAACCATTTTTGCAACGCTGTGGCAAAGACAATCCCGATTCGCAGCCGTCTGGAACCCAGGGCCGCGGTCCCCGAGTCGACTCAATCGCCATAACTGAAAGAGTTTGGCAGAGATTTTGAGGAGCGAGGTGCGAGGAGCTGGCAATCAGGCGGCGGCGAGAAGCGCGAGTTCGTCGGAATTGACGGCTACGATGGCGATCCCGAACTTGTCGGCGATGGCAGCTACTTCTTCGGGATTGATCATGATTGTCATCCCGGCTTCAATCGCCAGAACTTTTCCACCGGACTCATGCATCGTCTTGATCGTATCCGCACCGACGGTGGGCACATCAAAACGCATGTCCTGCCTTGGCTTGGCCACCTTTACAACCGTGAACCCGCCACGACGGCAAAGTTCGCCTGCGCGGCGAATGCACCGGTCTGTTCCTTCGATCGCTTCAACGGCAATCACTGCGGTGTCGTTAATCACCACAGTTTGGCCGATATCAAGACGGCCCATTTCGCGAGCCATCTCCCAACCAAATCGAATGTCTTTCCACTGGGCACTGGTCGGACGTCGGCTGGTCAGAAAACCGTGTTTCACAAGAAGCTCCGGGCAATATTTCAGGGCTGAATCAAAAATCAGGCCGTCACGTTCGAACTCACGAATCACCGCAAGCAGCAGAGTGTCGTCTTTTTTGTTTTCATGTGCGTACCGAACCCACATGTGGATTGCACGCCAGTCAGGCATCAGCCGGATCCAGCGGAATGGATGAAAGAGAACCGTCTTTTCGATTTTGCCGGCCATGATGATCCGTTGGACCTGCGCTTTTCGAAACAGACGGATCGCCTTTCCGAAACGAGCCAATGGCGCATAACGAAATTCATCACAGGCGTCGTACAGTTCTTCGGACGCCATGCCGGCCACGCCGAGACCGAACACATGATGCCCGGCGTTGCGAGCGGCACGGGCGAAGCGAATCGGAAATTCTCCGGCCCCGGCAAGTAGTCCCAGTCTCATCGGCGGGATCTGTTCGACGTCCGGCACGGCGTTAAGCAACGCCGAGCGCGGTCGCACAAAAGGCAGGATCTCGGGATTAGAATCAGAGAATTTCATTGAGCACACGAAGTCGATTGAAAGACAGGCAGATTAAAGGCGTGGAAAAATGGCAACGGGTGAGAATCACGGCAGAATTCCGGAGTTCGCGACTTTCAACTTTCAGGCCGCAGCAGCATCGGAGGCTTCGGCGGTCAAGGGAGTCAACACGGGTTGCAGACGAATTCGCAGGGACTCCAGTTCTTTTTCCATCTTCTTAACAGTGTCGCGAATCTCCGGCAGGCGACGCAGAGCCATCAGCTGGCGAGTCGTCTCGGCAACCGGTCCGGCCGGTGCACCCAGATACGACTGCCCCCCCGGCATATCCCGATGAACTCCGGCCTTCGCACCAATGATGGCGCCATCGCCCAGATGAACGTGATCAGCGATCCCGACCTGGCCGGCGCAAACCACATAATCGCCGGTCGTAACTGAGCCCGCAAAACCAACCTGCGACACGATCAGATTGTGGCGACCAATTCGACAGTTGTGAGCGATCATGACCTGGTTGTCGATTCGTGAACCTGAGCCTATGACTGTTTCACCAATCTTCGCACGGTCAATTGTCGTACCAGCTCCGATTTCCACATTGTCACAGATCCGGACGGTGCCATAGTGCGGCAATCGCTCATGTCCGCCGTTGACAAACCGGTAACCAAAACCATCCGCACCAATCACACACGCGGCATGAATGATCACGTGACTTCCGATCAGCATTCCGTTGTATAGAACCGCGTTCGGATAGATCGTGACATTGTCACCCAGCTTACATCCGTCTCCGAGCACAACCCCGGCGTGAATGTCACAACTGTGGCCGACCGTAACATCTCGCCCAATGACCGCGAGCGGGTGAATGTTGGTATTGGCGCCGATCTCTGCAGATGGATCAACAACAGCTCGCGGCGAAACTCCGATTCGAGGACGACTGTGCTGTGGGCGAAGAAGTCCGGCAATGGACAGAAAAGCGGGCTCCGCTTCCGGGACGAGCAAAAACGTCCGATCTGGAAACGCGGCCAGCTCATTTCTTACGGCCAGAGGTACCACGACCACTTTCGATTGTGACAGCTTGAGTCGCGGAACGTTTTTCAGGTCACCGATAAAGCTCAGCTGCAGCTCGGTGGCGCGATCGACGACTTCGACATCGTTAATGGACCGGGAGGCATCGCCAAGTATTTCGGCGTCCAGAATCTCGGCAATTTCCCGAGCGGTCAAAGTTTTTCGCGTAGTTCCAGAGTTCATCGAGCCCTCCATGTGCTCGTTCGGGTGCCGACTGAGCAGTTTCATTCGTTTTCGAATGATAGGCCCATTCGGGAATTTGATGCAAGACGAAGGTTGGAGGGGCGAGTTTTTAAGGGTTCTTGGTTCTTGGCGTGGGGCGTGGGGCGTGGGGCGTGGGGCGTGGGCAACGCCGTTAAGGTTTTTTGTAGCCGGATTCGTGAGAATTCGGACATTTGCCAGGAAACTCCTCCGAAGTCTCACGACTTCGGCTACGAAAAACGGCTCTTTTCCTCGACGAAAAATCTTCAACGGCGTTGGGGTGTGGGGCGTCAAACGAAAGAAGGACGGGAGGGCCCGTCCTTCTTTGATGAGTTACGATATTGCAGCGGCCGGATTAACGGAGACTTTTGGTTTTCTCCGCGGTTGAACGTCCTTTAGCTTCCGCTTTTTCGGCTCCTGCTTCTGCTGCGGGCGGAGTAACTTCCAGCTTCTTGCCCTGAATCAAAGCATCCACAGCATATTCAAGGTTGGCGGTTGTGATGCCACCTTCAACAGTGCCATCCTTGTTGACGATGAACATGGTTGGAACAGAGACGATTCCAAAGCCAAAGTCGCCCGGCTGCTGACCTTCTGCCTTTGGCACATCACGCAGGTTCTGCCAAACAAGTCCGTGCTGCTTCAAGTAGGCCGTGACGGCCGCGGTGTCGGTGTCCATGTTGACGCCGAGAATTTCAAACCCGGCTTTCTGATGTTTTGCATAGACCGCTTTGATGGCTTCCAGGTCGTCGGTGAAGGGCTGAGCATAAGAGGCCCAGAACACGACGAGCAATACCTTGTTCTGATACTGTGTTGATGAACCTGCCTGGCCTGCAAGATTCTTGCCGGACAGCTGCAGTTTCTTGCCTGTCAGCGTCAGTCGTCGTAGCGCGCCCTGAGCCTTAACGCCGCCTTCTGTTTCCGGATAATTCTTTGCCAGTTGAGCGTACCAGGCTTTCGCGTCATCAATTCGCCCCATCAGTTCATAGCTGATGGCCAGCTGAACAACAGCGTCGGCCGCGTCTTCCGATTTTGGCCACTGGCGAGCAAAGGATTCCAGTTGCTCGAACCACCACTTCTGAGTCGTTTCACGCGACTTGGCCGCTTCAGCCGGGGCGATCTTCTCATCGTTCTTCAGTCGAACAGCGTATTCCGCCATCAGGCGGCGATAGAAAATATAACCGAGCAGCGGCTGGTTAGCTTTTGCGGCTTCCTGCAGAGCAATCAGTCGCGGAAGTCCTTCCGGATAAAGTCCAGACTGAGTTGCGGTGGACAGGCTGTCTGTGAATTGCTGAATCCACTGCTGCCGCTCTTCATCCGTGCGCGACATTTTCACCAGCTCTTCGCTGATGTTAGCGCGCTTGACGTTGTAGTCGGCGAACGCTTTCGGCAATGCATCCGGCGCCGGACTGGCTTCATCGATTTTCTGGAGGTCACTGAGCAGCTTCTGCATTTCATCCGACATTTCAGCCTGCAGAGCAGCCGGTGAGGATTCGCCTGTCCCGATTCGTGGCTGCATTAAAATGCCGCCAATCTGAACGATGGTTTTTCCGGTCATATCGAGCGGACTTGGGACCTGAAGCAGTTTCCAGGTTTCGCCGACCTGTACCATTTCCCCAATAGAGATCAGGTCCAGCTTTTCACCATTCTGCACATAGGCCATCGCATTTTCGAAGACGACGACATCCCGAGCCGTGCCCAGATCGTCCGCCAGAATCAGACCTGGCAACGGAGCATCGAAACGAACCCACTGGCTCTTCGAGTTCAGTGATTTCGGATCCGCCAGAGCGGCCTGTGCCTTCTTTGAAATGTCGGCTGTCGCTTCCTGAACCTGCCTGGCCAACGCAGCCGGAAGTCGCAGTGCCTGAATATCGGCATCGTTGACCATCACAGTGCTCAACATCTGCAGGTCGCCGTTGATCAGTGCCTCAACCGCCACACGGGCGGCTTCCTGAGCCGAGATTACTTTCCAGGAATCAATCTTGCCATCTTCATTCTGATCGATACCCCATCGTGTTCCGCCCCAGTTCATCCAGCGAAACTGATCGGGCTTTTTATTCTTGTTGGTGTCGATGTCGCGATAAACTTCCAGACCAAGGTGGTAGTAGCGAAACTGATCCGGGGCACCGTCACCGTCGGAGTCTGTGAATCGACGCAAGACCTCATTGGCCGGACCCGTGATGACGTAACTTCCCTTTTCAAGCGTCAGCTGACACTTCGACAAATCGGCGGCGGGCGGCGTGTCGTACTCCACAGGTTTCTGAGTGGGCAAATACCCTTTCAGCAGTGTTTCCGCGGTCGGTTTTTGCGCCTGAGCTTCTGCTCGGGGCGTCATCATCAGAGCACAAACGAAGCCTAAAATTACGGCCAGTGGTGTCCGATACTTCACCACGAATGAGTGTGCTCGCACAGCAAGTTCCCACCGCGCCAGACCATGATTGTTTATTGCGCAGTCGTGCTGGCGAAAGGATTCTTGACGCATCCCTGCTACTCCGTCCAAATAAGAAAAACCAGTTCCTCAGTACTGTTCCGCTGTCCTCATAGCGAATCTGCAATTCACCATTTGCGGCAACAACTGCCGGAGTGTATGCAAATTGGCAAAACCAAGTCATCCCCTCTTTTGATCCGTTTTCTTATAGGGAAAGACGATCTATCCTTAAAGTTGCCGGTGATCCGCTTTCCCTCCGTTTCCTCTTCCGAGTACCATCTTTCTGCGTGTTGCCTGGTTTTTGTCTGCTCCGAGGTGTGTGTTTCCGGAAGTGCTGGTTGAAACCGCTCCAAAGTTTAAAATGTGACGAATCAAGGGCGTGCCTGAGCGAAGAAGAATTATGTCTCGACTAGAAAACGACAATCCTGCAGGAACATGGTCCCAGTCTCGCCGTGAAATGATGCGAGCGATCGGTGGAGGCGCCGGAACGCTCGGGATGCTGACGGCTTTTGGCCCGCAGACGTTCGGTGAAACTCGGCCGTCTCAATTTCCAGCAAAGGCAAAGCGAGTCATCCATTTGTTTATGAATGGAGGCCCGTTCCAGGGAGACTTCTTCGATCCCAAGCCTGATCTGTTGAAGTTCGCCGGGCAGCGTCCGGCAGAGGCCGATCTTCGAACGGAACGCCGCACTGCCGGCTTGCTGCCATCGCCGTTTCGATATCGTCCAGCCGGTGAAAGTGGAGTTCCTGTCAGTGAACTTCTGCCGCTGACGGCAAAGTGTATCGACGATATGTGCATCATTCGGTCGACCTACACCGACAATCCAAACCATGGCCCCGCGCTGCTGTTGATGAATAACGGAACCATCCTGCCGACTCGGCCAAGCATGGGGTCGTGGATGTCGTATGGACTGGGCTCAGAAAATTCTGACCTGCCGGCGTATATTGTTCTGTGTCCAGGCAAGCCGGTGCGTTTCTCGATTCTGTGGACGAGCGCGTTTCTGCCGGGGTCGCACCAGGGAACTTTTATCAATCATTCAGATCCCGTGCCCGACAAGCTGATTCCTTTTCTTCGCAACAGCGGAGCTACTCGGGAATCTCAGGCGTCGCAGGTCGCTCTGATGACGCAGCTGAACCGTATTCATCTGGATCGATCCGGCCCCGACGGCCAGCTGGAAGGACGTCTGCAGGCAATGGAGACCGCCTTTCGAATGCAGTTCACGGCTACGGACGCGTTTGATCTGCAGAAGGAATCACAGGAGACTCGTGAGCAATACGGCGCTGGTCATTTTGCCAACGGCTGTCTTCTGGCACGACGGTTGAGCGAACGCGGAGTCCGCTTTGTGCAGGTCTATTATGGCGATGGGCAACCGTGGGACACTCACAGCAATCATACCGAATCTACAAAGAACCTGGCTCGTGATATCGATCGTCCAATCGCCGCTCTGTTGACGGACCTGAAACAGCGCGGCCTGCTCGACGAAACATTGATTCTATGGGGCGGTGAATTCGGACGAACGCCGACGTCAGAAAATGGCAACGGCCGCGATCATAATCATTATGGTTTTACAACCTGGATGGCTGGCGGCGGTATCAAGGGCGGCATGACGTACGGAGAAACGGACGACTTCGGATTTCGGTCGGTTCACGATCGAGTCCACGTGCATGATCTGCATGCCACGATTTTGAATCAGCTGGGAATCGATCACGAACGCCTGACGTTCCGCTACGCCGGTCGAGATTTCCGACTCACCGACGTCGCCGGCAAGGTCATTCAGGAGATCGTGACATAGCCGTGTTGTCTGCTGCTGGGATGTGATCATCAGCCCCCGCAAAGGCGCGGGACATGAAAAAACAGTCCTTCTCCCCTCGAAGGGGAGAAGGTGGCCGAAGGCCGGATGAGGGGTTTTCTGTGTGCAGCGTGGTTCATCTAACCTCGCCGCAAACACAAGCCCCCTCACCCTGGCCCTCTCCCCCGCGGGGGAGAGGGGACA
>Ga0335398_10001968_pt1 | contig 33459 bp, 11 predicted proteins | sample BON03_FD_205742 | JGI IMG/M metagenome (GOLD analysis project Ga0335398, IMG submission 205742) | Freshwater microbial communities from Lake Bonney liftoff mats and glacier meltwater in Antarctica - BON-03 (spades assembly) (version 2) | ecosystem: Environmental > Aquatic > Freshwater > Ice >... | reverse complement strand
CCCCCCCCCCCCCCCAAAAATACAGTCCCTCGCCGCCCGCCCGGCCGTCCGCGCCGCGGCCACCAAGCCGGCCAAGGCCGCGAATGCCGCCGGCACCCGGCCCGCAAAAGCCGCGCCCGCCCCCACCGCCGCGCCGCCGAGGAAGAAGAGCGCGCTCTCCATCCTCGCGAAAATCGAGGCGCTCGGCCTCTTGTCCAAAGCCGAAGATTTAAAGCTGCTGTCCCTGCTGGAGGCCAACGGCGTGACCCTCTCGGGCATCGAGAAGAGCGGCGTCCTCGGCAAGACCGAGAAGGGCGGCGTGCTGTCGCTGATCGCCGACCCGGGCACGCCGGGCCTGATCAACGGGGCGGGCCTGCTGGCGCTTGCGCTGGCGGCCGGCCTCGTCTTTGCGGTCCCGGACGACAGCGCGGGCGCCCTCACGGCGCAGGTGTTGGGCGGCGCGGTCCTGGGGGGCGCGGGCGTGGCCGCCTTTGCGGGCGCGTCCTTTTTGGAGGAGTTGCAGCGCTAAGAACAAAAAGTCGAAAAATCTCAAATCCATCCACGCTTTGCGAGGCTGCTGCGATCGGGCGTTTCGTCGTCGTCTTTTGAAATGCGAGCGGGCCGGGGGGCGATTGACGTTGACGATGGGAGGAAAGGGCTCGCGGTTGCATCTAGCTACCGCACACGTGGTAGTCTCCCCCATGCTCAGACCACCCGCTCTCCATCTCGACCCGACCACCAAGCGACGCATCCCTCCCCGAAAAACGGGCGCATCAAAACGGGAAGCCTCGTAGATTCGGCGGACGACGCGGACTCGGCGAGCTGCTGACCCCGTGCGAACGACGGCGACGCGGCTCAAACTCCCAATCAAAAACGTCGCTGCAAGTCTCCCTCACGCCGTCACACTCGCATCGAACGACGATTGAAGCTTTCCTCGCCCCCAGTTTGCCCTTTCTGCCCCCCCTCACTCCCTCGAAGCGTTCGTAACTTCCCCGAAAGGCACCCGATCGTCAGGGCACCAAACATAGCGATGGCGCGCCGCGCCGCGCCCCTGCTCCTGCCGCTGTGCCTGCTCGCGGCCTGGCGGGCCGCGGCGGGCGCAGTGGGAGCAGGGGGAGCAGAGGCGCCCGCCCGCGCGATCGGCGGCGGCGACGACGGGGCGGCGACGCTGACGCTCCCTCGAGGGGCGGCGGCAAGTCGTCTTCCGCCGCCGCCAACGCAGCCGCCGCCTCTTCCTCCTCCTCCGCCACCCGTCCGCACCGTCCACCTCGTCCCGCACACGCACGACGACGGCGGGTGGCTCAAGACCTTCGACCAGTACCTCTACGGCGCGCGGCAGGACATCCAGCTCGCCGCCGTCGGCGCAGTGCTCGACTCTGCTCTGGCGCAGCTGCGGCTGCCCGAGCGGCGGCGGCGGCGGCGGCGGCAGCGAGGAGGAGGGGCAGGAGGGCGGGGCGATAGGAGGCGGGGCGGCGGCGGCGGCGTCGGCGGCGGCGTCGGCGGCGGCGGCGATGGCGGCGACCGAAACGCCACCGACGACGGCGACGACGCGCCGCAGCAGCGGCGGCAGCGGCGTCACGAGCGTCGCCCGCGCGACGACGACGCCGCCGATTCGTCCTCCTCCTCCTCCTCCTCCTCCCCCGGGGAGATCCAGGAGAGCCGCACCTTCACGTACGCCGAGGTCGGCTTCTTCCGGGCGTGGTGGCGCGCCCTGCCCGCACGGCAGCGCCGCCGCGGCCGCCGGCTCGTCCTTCTCGGCCGCCTCGCCTTCGCCGGCGGCGGAACCGTGCAGCACGACGAGGCCTGCGCCCACTGGCGCGACATGCTCGACCAAACCGCGCGCGGCCACCGCTGGCTGGCGGCGACCTTTGGTCCCGCCAGCGTCCCGCTGGCCGTCTCGTGGCAGCTCGACCCGTTCGGGCACGGCGCGGGGCACGCCGAGCTCTTCGGCTCGGCCGCGGGCGGCGCGCACGCCTTTGTGTACGGCCGGAGCGACTGGCGCGACCGCGCGCGCCGCGCCGCCCGCGGGCAGCTCGAGCACGTGTGGCGCCCCTCGGCGTCGGCGGCGCAGGGGTCGGCCGACGCGCTGGCGCTCGCGCACCTGTCCGGCAACTACGGCCCGCCGCCAGGGCTCGACTGGAACTGGGGCACCTCCCCAAACGGTCCCCTGGTCGACGACCCGCGCTCGCCCGAATACAACGCGCCCGAGTTTCTCGCGACGTTCGAGGCGGCGGGCGACGCCTACTTTGCGGCGGCGCCGAAGGGCAGCAGCCACGTGCTGTGGTTTATGGGCAGCGACTTCACGCACGCCGCCGCCGCGCACTACTTTCGCAACGTGGATCGGCTGGTGCGGGCGGTCAACGGTAAGGAGGAGAAGGGGGGCGGGAGGTACCGGGCAATCTACTCAACGCCCGGGAGATACTTGGCGGCGAGGGCGGCAGAGGCGGCAGAGGCGGTAGCGACGGCGGCGGAGGGGGCGGGAGAGCGGGGCGCTCTGGCCGCCGCTGGCCCGGCCTCGCCGCCGCCGCTGCCCTTGCCGCCGCCCTCGCCCTCGCCCACGCCCTCCCCTCCCGTCCTCGCTCCGCCCTTGTCCGTCCGGCGCGACGACCTCTTTCCCTACTCGGACGACGCGCAGTCGTTCTGGACGGGCTACTTCTCCTCGCGCCCCGAGTCCAAGCTGCTCATCCGCGCGGCGGGCGCGCGCCTGCAGGCGGCGAGGCAGCTCGCCGCGCTGTCGCGCCTGTCGCCCGGGTGGGGGGCGGCGGCGGCCAGGGCGCTGCCGGGCGGGGCCGAGCGCCTCGAGGCGGCGGTGGCGCTGGCCCAGCACCACGACGCCGTGACGGGCACGGCCAAGCAGGCGGTGGTGCGCGACTACCACAGGCGGCTGTACGAAGGCATGGGGGACGCGGACGCGCTGATCGGGGCCGCGCTAGGGCGGCTGATGCGGGCGCCACAGCTGCGCGGCGGCGGCGGGATGGCACCTGTTGCGGGCGCCGCTTCTGCCGCCGCCGTCCCCGGCGCCTCGGGCGCCTCCGCAAACGGCTCGGCCGCCGCCGGCCCCCCCCCCCCCCCCCCCCCCCCCCCCCCCCCCCCCCCCCCCCCCCCCCCCCCCCCCCCGCGCTCCGCCCCCCCCCCCCCCCCCCCCCCCGCCCCCCCCCCCCCCCCCCCTTTCCCGACCCCCCCGAGCCCGCCCCGCCCTCCTCTGTGCCTGATCTGCGCGCCTGCCCGCGGCTCAACGTCAGCCACTGCCCCCACACGGCGGGAGAGGGGGCGGCGGCGGGCTTTCTGATCGTCGCTTACAACCCGCTGTCGCGCCCGCGCCGCGCCGCGCCCATCCGCCTGCCCGTGCGGCCGCCGCCGCCCGGAGACGGCGAGGGGAACGACGGCGGCGGCGGCGGCGGAGGCAGCTTTGCGGTGTGGGAGCTCGTCGCGGGCGTCGGGAGCGGGCGCCGGCGCCCCGTGGCGTCGCAGCTGCTCCCGGCGTCGCGCGCCACGCGGCGGCTGCAGGCGTCGACGCTGGGCGCCGTCGCGGACGGGCGCCGCTCCCAGCGCACCGAGCTCGAGGAAGGATTCGGGACGCACGACCTCGCGTTCGTGGCGGACGCGGTCCCCGCGCTCGGCCACCGCGCGTTCCTGGTGCAGCGCCTGGCGGCGGGCGAGGCCGCGCCCGCCGGGGCCATCCTTGCTTTCGTGTCGACGGAGAGAGCGTTTGGCGTCGGCGGCGACCCCCTGCCCCCCGGCGCATGGCCCGAGCCCGTGGTCGTGGGCAACTACGACGAGGCCGCGGGAGGCGGCAGCGGCGGCGGCGGCGACGGCATCCGCCTCGCGTTCGACTATCTCACGGGGCGCCTGTCGAGCGTGGTCGTCGGCAGCGGCGGCGGCGGCGGCGGCTGGGCCTTGCCCGCGAGCATGGCCCTGGCGTCGTACCTGCCGCACGTCGGGACGCACCCGCCCTTTTTTGCTCCCGGCGGCGCTCCTGTTTCTCCGGCCTGTGTCGTCGGCGCCGCGGGTGCGGGCGACCCGCGCGCCCAGGCCGCCGCCGCCGCCGCCGCCGCCGCCGCCAATGCTGCCGCCGCCGTTAACAATGGCCACATCGTGGCGGGCACCCTGCAAAACAGCGGCGCCTACATCTTCCGGCCGGACAAGTCGCGGCCGCGCGCGCTCGACGCCGCCGCGGACGCCGGCGGGGCGGCCGGAGCGGCAGGAGGCGGCGGCGGCGGGACCGCTGGCGGCGACGCAGACGCTCCGCCCCCCCCGCCGCCGCCGCCCGCGCCGCCGCCGATCCCCGCGGCGGTCCTGCGCGGCCCGCTGCTGCAGGAGGTGCGGATGGACTTTGCCGACTGGGCGTCGCTGGCCGTGCGCGTGTGGCCGCTGCCCAAGGACGGCGACGGCGAGCCCAGCCGCGGCGGACGGCGCCAGCCCGGCTCGACCGCGGGCGCCGCGAGCGCGAGCTCCGGCAGCGTCGCCGAGGTCGAGTGGACGGTGGGGCCCTTGCCCGCGTGGGACGCTCGGGGCCCGGGGGACAGCGGCAGCAATAGCAGCAGCAGCAGCGGCAGTGGTGGCGACAAGGCGACCGCCGATCATCTGCTCGCCGGCCCGATTCCGCTCGGCCGCGAGGCCATTTTTCGCCTCTCGACCGCGCTCCTCTCCCGCGGCGTCTTCTTCACCGACAGTAATGGCCGCGAAATGCAGCAGCGCCGCCGCAGCGCGCGCCCCTGGCGCTGGCCCGCGGATTTCTACTTTGAGCCGCAGGCGGCGAATTACCACCCCGTCACCTCGGCGGCCGCTCTTGGGGACGGCGAGCTGAGCGCCGCCGTCGCGACCGACCGCGCGCAGGGCAGCGCGTCGCTCGAGGACGGGGAGCTCGAGCTGATGGTGCACCGGGCGACGCCCGCGGACGACGCGCGGGGCGTCGGCGAGCCGCTGCGCGAGACGGCGGCGGGGTGCCGCGCGTCGCCCGCGCGCGACCCGGACGGGTCGGTGCCGTTGGACGCGTGCGGGAGGATGGCGCCGGTCCCCGGGCGCGCCGGCGGCAGAGGAGGCGACGGCAACGTCAACGACAGCGGCGACGGCGGCGACGGCGACGGCGACCAAGGGCCCGAGGCGCCAGCCGATGGCGGCGGCGGCCTGATCGCACGCGGCACCTTTCGCGTGCGGTTCTCGCCCTCGGGCCTGATGCCGCGCGGCTCGCGCCTGGACCAAGAGGAGCTGCTGTCGCCGCTCGTGCTGGCGTTTGCGCCGCTGCCGACGCCCGCGGCGGCCCGGGCACTTTTGACGGGCGGCGGGAGCGCCGCCGCCGCCGCTGCCGATGATGCTGCTGCTTCTGCCGCGCCGCCAGACGGCGAGGACGGCGGGATTGGCGGCGGCGACGCCGACAGCCCCGTGCGCGTCGTGACCTTGATGCGCTCGGACGGCCTGCACGGCGCCCGGGACGCCGAGGAGCTGTGCGATGACGGAGATGACGAGGACGAGGAGGACGAGGCGGACGACGACGACGACGACAAGGGGAGCGGCGAGAGCGGCGGCGGGGACGGCGACGGCCCGCTCGTGCCGCCCCCTCCCCGATGCGGCCCGGCGGCCGAGGCCGCGGCCGCCGCCGACCCGCGCGTCTTCATCGTGCGCCTGGCGCACGTCTTTGCCGCCGGGGAGGACACCGAAAAGATGTCGCTGCCCGCCACGTTTGACCTCAACGTCCTGTTTGCGCGCCGCGCGGGAGGCGCCGGCCCCCCGGGCGGCGGCGGCGGCCTTAACCCCCCCGGCCCCCCCCCGCTCCGCGTCAAGCGCGTGACCGAGCTGTCGCTCACGGCGGCCGTGCAACGCGCCGACCTGCCCCCGCGACCGCGGTGGCGCGTCGCCGATGAAGAGGACGGGCCCGAAGAGGCGGAGGCCAAGGACAAGGGGGAGGAGCGAGAGGGGGACGAGGGGCCGGGGCGCGCGGCCCGCAGCTGGCCGGGCGCCTATTGGCGCGGCCCCTCCTCGGGAGGCGGCGGCGGGCGAGCCCGCCCCCCACCGCCGCCGCCCTTTCCGACGTACGACGCGCGCGACCACGGCGTCGGCCCCGACGCGGAGATGGCGGCGCGAGGCGTCGTCGAGCTGTACCCGATGGAGGTGCGCACGTTCGAGGTGGAGCTGGAGGGGGGTCGGGCGGCAGAGGCGGCAGCGGGGGCGGCCTTGATTGGGGGGGCCACGCGCGCCGCCGCCGGCGGGAGCGGGAGCGGTGGATTGAGTCGAGCGCCGTCTTGACACACAGAGCAATTGGCAATATGTTTAGCACTACTGCATCCCCGAGGCCTCTCCCTTGAGCGCCGCCTCGTCCAGTAGACGCGACATGCGCGCCACCATGCGCTCGCCGCGCCGCCAGTCGCCGCCCCCGCTGCCGCCCCCGCCGCCGCCGCGGCCGTTGCCAGGCGCCGCCGCCCGCTTGTTCTCGGCCAGCACCCGCGTCCAGTCCCAGTGCGGCACCACGGCGACGGCCAGGCCCGCGGCGCGCATGGCGCGGTCGCGCACGCGCGTGCGCCCCAGCGGGTGCGTGGCCGGGGAGCGGGCAAAGTGCGACGGCCCGTCGGCCTCGAGCGCGATCGGCACGGGCGCCGGGGTGACGGCGGGCGCGGGCGCCGCGTCGGCCGCAGTCGCCTCTGCTTGTTCCGTCCTTTGCTTCTTCCTCTCGCGCAAGGCGGCCTCGCGTTCTTCTCCCCCCGCCGAGGGCGGCGGCGGGAGCCAGTGCACGAGCACGTCCACGTCCCCAACGAGGGCGCCGGGCGGGCGCGCCTCGAGCTGCGGCGCAGGCAGCGGCAGCAGGGGCGGGAGCGGGGGCGCGCCGCCGCCGCCGCCGTCGCCGCCGCCGCCGCCGCCGCCTCGCCGCCACGCCTCCCAGTCTCGCCAGCGCCGCTCGGCCGCCGCCCCAGCCACGACCGCCAGGTCGCGGTGAAAGTCGCTCACGACCGAGCTGACCTTGTTGCGGTCGGTCGTGGCGACCAGCAGCTCGAGCGCGCCCCGGGGCAGGGCGAAGCGCTCGCCGCCGCCGCCGCCGCCGTCTCCTCCGCCGCCGGGCGCCTTGCGTTTGAGATCGCTCGGCTCGCCGTCGGCCACCGAGCGCGGCGGCGGCGCGCCCCGCTCGGCCTCGACGCCCGCCGCCGCCGCCTGCAGCAGCTGCATCGCCAGCGTCCAGGGGAGCTGCGGCAGGCCCCAGCGCGAGACGGCGCGTCCGGCGGCGGCCACGAACTCGGGCGGGGCCTTGCCGCCCGCGGCGCTCGCCGCCCAGAGCAGGTTGCAGAGGTGCAGCGGGGAGGGGTCTGCCTCGAGCGCCGACAAGGGTGGGGGGGCGGACGACGGCGACGGCGACGGCCACTGCCGCCGCCCGGCGGCGCCGTGGCGGCCTCCTCCTCCTCCTCCTCCTCGCGGGGCCGCCGCGCACGACAGGATTGCGTCGTAGAGGCGCGGGTCGCGCGTATGGCCGATGAAAGCGGCGCCCCAGGCGATGTTGGCGAGGTTCTGGAGGTTGTAGTGGGCGGGCTGCTGCTGCTGCTGCTGCTGGTGCTGGCGGGTTTGCGAGCGCGGCGGCGGCGGGCGGCCGGGCGGCGTCCCCGCCTCGCCTGCGTCCGCCGCCGCCGCCGCCGCCGCCGCCGCCTCCGCCGCCGCCTCCGCCTTTGCTGCCCGCGCCTGCGCAACCATCTGCGGCACGGAGACGCGCGCCACGGCGTCGAGCATGTCCGGCGCGTAGTGCAGCTTGCGCGCGAAAGCCCAGGCGAGGCGGGCAAAGTGCTCGGGGTGGAAAGAGGCGGCGGCCGCGGCGGCCGGGGAGGAGAAAGGGGGGGACGACGACGAGGACGAGGCGGCGCCCACCGCGCGCCCGGCCGGCCCCTCCCCGCCGGCCCCCCTTGGCGACGCGAGCGCCTGGACGACCGCCGCGGCCACGGCATCCATCGCGCGCCGGTCGTACACGTCCGCGCACATGGCCAAGCCCCACGCCAGGCTGGCGAGCAGCTGGCCGTCGCGTCGGCGCGCGCGGGGGTCGGCAGCGGCCAAGGCCCCGGGCAGCGCGGCCGCGGCCGCGGCCGCCGCCTCTGCGAGCGCTCGCCGGAGGGCCGGGGCGGCCGGGGCGGCCGCGCGCGTCGCGTCACCCGGGCGCCGCGGCAGGAACGCGTCGCTCGGGGCTGCCGCCCCTCCGTGGATATCCACGGCGGCGTCTCCACTAAAAGCCTCGCTGCCCAGCGAGCGCCAGTCGCCCCGGCCGCTGCCGCTGCCGCTGCCGCTGCCGCTGCCGCTGCCGCTGCCGCTGCCGCTGCCGCTGCCGCTCCCCGCCCCTTGCCCGCCGCGCCCGAGGCTCTCCCCGCCCCCGACGACGCCGCGCGCGCTCACGGCCGGCAGCAGGTCCGAGTTGAGGCGCCCAAGGCCGATGAACAGAGAGCACAGGCTGGTCACGTCGTGCTCGGCGGGGACGGCGCCGTCGGCGGCCCCGCCCGCCCGGCCCCGGCCGCCGGCCGCAAAAGGCGCCGGGGAAGGGGGCGGCGGCGGGCGCGACGCGTAGTAGCGCGCCGCCCCCCGCAGCAGGGCCTCGAGCGCCAGGAGCTCGTCGCGCGCGTAGGGCGGGCCGACCGTGGCAATGGCCCACAATGCCATGTTGAAGTGGTTGGGGTGCACGGCCGGCGCGGGGGGCGTGCGCGGGGCCGGGCCAGGGCGAGCGTAGCCAGAGGCGGAGGCCGAGGCGGAGGCGGCCGCGCTCCTGCCGGGCGCTGACGCGGACGGCCACGACAGCGGCGGCGCGCCAAAGTCGCGGCGGCCCGCGTGGTGCCGCACGACCAGCGCGGCCAGGTCGGCCCGCGCCCGGCGCGCCAGGTGCCGCCACGTCGGCGGCGCCCCGCCGCCACCGCCGCTGCCGCCGCCGCTGCCGCCGCCGTCGCGCGCAGCCGCCCCCGACGCCGCCCCCGCCGCCCGCGGCGCCCGCGCCGCGCCCGCCGCCGCCGCCGCCCCCTCCCCCTCGGCCAGCCGGATCGCCGCCCACAGGGCCATCACGGCCGGGTTGGTCGACGCGCGCCCGCCCGCGCCCGATGCCGCGATCTCCAGGAGCGCGGGGCCCAGGATGCCGCCCGCGGGCGGGCGGCGCAGCTTCACGTGCGCCATCAGCAGCCGCGCCGCCGACAGGGCCGGAGAGACGGACGAGGCGACAAGGCCGGCGGGGGGGGCGGCGGCGCCGGCTGACAGGGCAGCCGACGCGGCGGCGGCGGCGGCGGCGGCGTTGCGCGCGGGCCGCTCGATGGCGCGGCCGACGCGGTCCAGGCACGCGAGCACCGCCTCGCGCGCGGGGCCTTGGTGGGCGGGCCCGCGCTCGGCCAGCTCGGCCAGCTTGCTCGCGGCCGCGACGGCCTCCCTAAGCGTCGGGGCGGCGGCGGCGGCGGAGGCGGTTTGCTGCGGCGAGCCCGCTGCGGCGGCAGACGGGGACGGCGACGCCGCCGCTGACGAGGACGTTGCTGCGGTCGACGCCGCCGCCGATGCCGCCGCCGATGCCGCCCATCGGTCGACCATGCGCTCCAGCTCCCGCGGGGTCTGCGCCTCGGCGAACGCGAGCGCCCAGGGCGTCGGGCGCGGGTCCAGGAAGCCAAAGCGGGGGTGGGGGGAGGCTGCCCGGGGGGGCGCGCCGCGCGGCGGCGGCAGGGGCGCTCGGCGGCGCGGCGGGCGGGCGCCGGCGGCGCCGCAGTCGGCGTCGGCGGCCGAGAACGGCGACGATGATGCTGTCGTCGCCGTCGTCGCCAGGGTGCGCACTGGGTCGAAGGATGCGTAGCGCGCGCGCCACGCCGACGGCGTGATCGGACCAGCGGCGATCGGCCACGCGCCGAGCGTCGTCGCCCCCGAGATCGATGGCCCCTCGATCGAAAAGGGCGGCATCTCGCTCCCACGCAGCAGCCCGGTGGACGACCGGGCGGCGGCTACGGCTTCATCCGCTTGGCCGCACGCGGCGTCCCGAAGTCGCGCGCGCAGGGCCACCAGCCGGATGCGCAGCATTTGAAGTTGAACCCCGGATGAGTCAACAGAAGGAGGTCAAGGAGGATGGGGCAATTGGAACGTGATAACCCTTTCGTTTGGGTGTCTACATTGGGCAGATCGACAGGATGAGGGCGCCTGGGTGGCTCTGGAGCAAACCGGGGAGAGGGCGCACCTGGTGCCATTGAGGCAACGGCGGCGTCGGCAGAGGCGCGAGGGGTCTCGCCCCCGAGCGTCGCCGTCCGCATACAACAAACGCGCGAGGCGACACCTCAGGCTTCCTCAAAGTTAGTGCGCCGCCGACCAATCGCATTCGACAGCCCCACTTGCCCACTATCCACCAGCCTAAAACCACCTCGTCATTGTCCCGTCCGCCGAAACATCATCGGCGCGCCGCGATTGCCCCTTCCTTGACCACTTCAAACCCCAGGTCTCCCCCTCTCCTTCCTCCTTCCTCCTCGCCCGCCCAGCAAAACACCAACGATGCTGGCGTCATCGTCCATGCGCGGCCCGGCGACTGCCGCCGCCCCGTCCACCTCTGGCCGCCCCCTCTTGCCCGCGCGCGCCCCCCCGCTCGGCCGCCGCCGCGCCGCCGCCCGCTGCCGCGCAGAACCGCCCACCGTCGCCGTCACATTTGTCGACGGCGCCACGGGCGCCGAGCTCGCCCAGCTGGACCTGCCCTCAGGCGAGCAGCTGCGCGGGCAGATGCTCGCCAACAAGGTGGACCTGTACACGGCCTGGAACAAGGTGTGGTCGTGCGGCGGGGCCGGGCAGTGCGGCACGTGCATCGTCGACGTCAAATCGGCGCCCGACGGCTGTCTCAGCGACCGAAGCGAGACCGAGCAGAAGAAGCTGCGTGGGAAGCCCGCGACGTGGCGCCTCGCTTGCCAGACCTTTGTGGGAGACGAGGAGACGCCCGGGCAGCGCGTGACGATCGCGACCAAGCCCAAGTAGTTAGATTATAGCCTTTTTTTTACGGCGTCGGCAAGTCGGAAAAATCGGCGCGCGCCCGGCGATCGAATCGGCAGCTGCGTCGCTGTCGGCGTCGGGGACAAGATCGCGCGCTGCACACAGTATCCGCACACACACCTTTGGACACTGGTCGACACTACCCCCACACCAGATACACGCGCGCTCGTCCCCCGCCGCGCCTTCCCCGTCGTCCCCAACAAGCCTGACGACGGACGCAAAAACACTACGGATGGCGCAGAAGCCGCTGATCGCGGGCGGGATCGGCCAGGCGCCCAACGTGGACGACGTGTTCTGCGTGGCCGTGATGGGCCAGCCTGTCGCCCTCGACCCGGCGGGCGCCGACCGCGTCAAGAAGGACTCGCCGCCGCCCAAAGCCTTTGTCGCCGAGGAGCCCACCTCCTCCTCCTCCTCCGCCCCTCGGACTGCCGTGCTCAGCCGCGACGAGACGCGCGCCGTGATCGCCGCGCGCCTCCTCACGGTGATGAACGGGCGGTCGGGCGTGCGCCTGCAGGTGGCCGAGCGGCTCGCGGCCATGCTAAACGGGGGCGCGCCGCTTCCGGTGCTGCCGGCGCCGCCGCTCGCGGGCGACGACGACGGCGACGCCGAGGGCGCCGCCGAGGAAGACGACGACAACGCCGCGACGCTCGGCGCCCTCGTCGACGCGCTCAAGGGAGAAGGGTTCGAGCTGGGCACCAACGCCCCGCTCGCGTCGGCAAGCGGCGGCGACGCCAGCGGCGGTGACGCCTCCTCGCCGCCGCCGCCGCCGCTGCCGCCGCCGGGCGTCGCCGCCGCCGAGCGCGCCGCCCTGTGCGGCGGCGGCGCGGCCGCGGCCGGCGTCGGCGCGCTCGCCGTGCACGGCGGCCGCCGCCTGCTGGCCGCCGCGTCCGCGGTCGCCGCGCTCAGCTGCGAGGCCTTTGGCGCCTCCATGAGGGCCGCGCTCGACGCGGACGCGCTCGAGGCGCGCGGCGTCAAGGCGGCGCAGGCCGCGGCCGAGCAGCTGCGCGGCCTGCTCGAGGGCTCTCGGCTGGTCGACTCGGGCGGCCGCGACCGGGCGGGCGGCGCGGCGGCGGCGGCGGCGGCGGCGCGCCCGTTCGCGTCCCTGCCGCAGCGCCTGGGGGCCGCGCAGGACGGGCTGGCGGCGGCGTACGCGGCGGTGCGGCCGGCGGTGCAGGCGGGCGCGCTGCCGGCGGCGGCGGTCAAGGGCGGCGGCGGGGGCGGCGGCGCGACAGCCGCGTTTGCGCCCGTGGCCGGCGCCTCGCCGACCCTGGCCCCGGCCCTGCTCGAGGCCGCGCGCGCCCTCTTGGCGGTCGGCGCGGGCGCCTTCGCGCGCGCCCGCGCGCTCAACCCAGAGGCCTTCACGGCCGCGGCCGACGGCGAGGAGGGCCCCGTGCCCCTGCTGTCGTCGCCCGCGGCGGCCGAGGCCGAGGCCGCCCTGGCCGCGGCCACCCGCCGCGTCGCCCGCGTGGGCCGGGCCATGCTGGCCGACCCGCTCGCGGCCCCGTCCCTGTCCGCCGCCACCGCCGCCACCGAGGCGCTGGCCGCGGCCAACCACGCCGTGGCGGTCGAGGCGCTGGCGGCGGTCGTGGCCCTGCGGCAGCAGGAGGGCGGAGCGAGCGTGTCTTCCGCGACGGCGGCGATGGCGGCGCTCGAGGGCCCCGCTGCTGCCGCCGCCGCGGCGGCTGGGGCCGGTGGCGGCGAGGGCGGCGATGGCGGCGGCAGCAGCACCAACAACAACAACAACAACGGCGGAGAAGAACAAGGGGGCGCGACCGGCGGCAAGAATAAGGACAAGAAGAAGAGCGGCGGCGGCGGCGGCGGCAAGGGCGGCGGCGGAAAGGGCGGCGGCGGCGGCGGCGGCGGCGGCCTCCTCGCGCTCGGCAAGGGCAGCGCCCTAGTGCGCGCCTACGTCGAGACGGCCGTCGCCATCGCCGCCCGCGGCGGCCACGTCGTCGAGGAGGCGCCGGGGGCCGCCGAGCACGCCACGGCCGAGACCACCACCCTGCCCGTCCCGCCGGCGCCGGGCGCCGCCCCCGTGGTCCGCGACCCCGCCGCCGCGCTCGCCGCCCTCCGGCGCGCTCTGTCGCCCGCCTCGCCCTCCCTCGCGCGCCTGCTCGACGACTGCCGCGCCGTCGCCGAGGCCAACGCCCCCGCTCGCAGGCCCAAGATCGCCAAGGGCGCGCGCGACTTCGCGCCCGAGCAGATGGCGATCCGCGACGCCGCCTTCGACTGCGTCCAGAGCGTGTTTCGGCGGCACGGCGCCGTCTCGATCGACACCCCCGTTTTCGAGCTGCGCGAGACCCTCACGGGCAAGTACGGCGAGGACAGCAAGCTGATCTACGACCTGGCCGACCAGGGCGGCGAGGCCCTGAGCCTGCGGTACGACCTGACCGTGCCGTTCGCGCGCTACTGCGCGGTCACGGGCACCACCGCGCTCCGCCGCTTCCACGTGGGCAAAGTGTACCGCCGCGACCAGCCGCAGATGAGCCGCGGCCGCTTCCGCGAGTTTTTTCAGTGCGACTTTGACGTGGCGGGCGCCTACAGCGCCATGGTGCCCGACGCCGAGGTCCTGAAGGTCTTGACCGAGATCCTGGACGGCCTGGCGCTCGGGGACTACTGCGTCAAGCTCAACCACCGGGGGTTACTGGATGCCGCGCTAGCCGTTAGCGGCGTGCCCGCGGGCAAGACGAGGGCGATCTGCTCTGCGGTCGACAAGCTGGACAAGGAGCCGTGGTCCGAGGTGCGGCGCGAGATGGTCGAGGACAAGGGCCTGGCGCCGGAGAGCGCGGACGCCATCGGGCGGCTGGTGGTGCTGCGCGGGGAGCCGAGGGCCCTGCTCGCGCAGCTGACGGGGGGGGGAGCAGGGGGAGGAGGAGGCGCGGGGGCGGGCGGCAGCGACGACGGCGCTCCTTCCGCGCCCGCGCCCCACCTCGCCGCCCTCGCCGCGCACCCGGCCGCCGCCGCCGCCCTCGCCGACCTCGCCCTGCTGTTCGACTACCTCGACGCCATGGGCGCCCTGGGCAAGATCTCGTTCGATCTCAGCCTGGCCCGCGGCCTGGACTACTACACGGGCGTGATCTACGAGGCGGTGCTGCGATCTCCCGAGGGGTCGCACATGGGTTCGATCGCGGCGGGCGGGCGGTACGACGGGCTGGTCGGCATGTTCTCCGGCAAAGACGTTCCCGCGGTGGGCGTGTCGATCGGCATCGAGCGGGTGTTTGCAATCCTCGAGGCGCGCACCAAGGAGCGGCGGGACAAGGCGCGCGCGCGGGCGGCGGCGGCGGCGGCGGCGGCGGCGGCGGCGGCGGCGGCGGACGCAGCAGCGGCAGACGCGGCGGCGGCGTCCGGCGAGGCGGCGGCGGCCGCGGCCGAGCTCGCCTCCCTGCCCCGCGCCACGCGCACCGAGGTCCTCGTCGCGTCCATCGGCGGCGGCCTCATGCCCCGCCGCATGCGCCTCGCCGCGGGCCTCTGGGAGGCGGGCGTGGCCGCGGAGTTCGGTTACAAGCCAAACCCAAAGATGGGAGATCAGATCTCGGCGGCGCTCGACCAGGGCATCCCGCTGATGGCGATCTTCGGGGAGGACGAGATCTCGGCGGGGACGGTCAAGCTCAAGGACATGGCGCGCAAGACGGAGGACGTGGTGCGGGTGGAGGAGCTGGCGGCCGAGGTGCTGCGGAGGAGGCGCGGGTGAGCGGAAGGGGGGGCTGTTTTGAGGTTTGTTTTTCGTTTGCGGTGGCGGAGGGCACGGGAGGGGCCCGTAAGCGCCGCTGGCCCTCTGCCTTTTCTTCGCTTTCTTCTTCGTAGCCGCTTTGCCCCCTTTCCTAGGGCACAGCAGCGCTTTGCCAACCGAGTGCACGCCTCCATCTTTCGTGTCTCGACATACCGGTTTGTGACAGCGGCGGGAGACCGAGCGATCGTCTCGCCCGTCGGAGACCGACCAATCGGCTCGCCCCCTGTCGGCGCCGCTCGTGGAACACAAAAAGGGCTGGACCGGCTTGAGTCCCTCACACGCCCCTCCGCTTCTTCTCTCACCGACCTGTCACGCTCTTTGATTGCTCAAGACCTTGCTCTCTCTCTCCTTGTCGTTTCCCACTGTCCCCCCTCCTTCCAAGCGCGTCTGTTCCAGTTTCCGCGCCGACCAACGAAACGAAATGGCAGAAGAGGCTCCGTGAAGAAAAAGGGCGAGCTCTCCGTGCTTCTGATTGACAATAAACACACACAATGCGCGCGCGTTCGGTAATGGTCACGGCGCTGGTGGCCGTGGCAACCATCGGGTGAGTGCTTGATCGTGGAGAGGGCGCGCGTGTGCGGACAGAGAGACAGCTGCTCCTGTTTTTAGGTACAACTGTTGTTTGTCCCGGGGAGAGGAGGAGGAAAGCAAGCGGCGCTTGGATGGGCGCTTGCCAAGCGCCCATCCAATCGGCGCGCGCCCCCGGTTGCATCCGGACAGCACGGTTCAGCGCGCGTCGTGCGTGGCCCCTCGCGACCTGACTCACACGACAACAAAAAGCAAACACACTCTCCTCGGCAATCGCCGACGCCGACGCCGACGCCGACGCCGACGCCGACGCCGACGCCGACGCCGACGCCAACGCCGAGGCCGACGCCCGCTCCCCAAAAAAACCATCAACAGCGCCTGCGCCGCGCCGCGCTTCCTGGCGCCCGCGGGCACGCTCGCCGACGTCCGGAGCGGGCGCCTCACGGTGACCAAGTCGGGAATAAGCGGCAACGGCAGCGGCAGCAACGGGCGGCGACAGGAAGCAGCAGCAAGAGACGATCAGCGACGGCCGCGGCGAACGGCGGCGGCGGCGGCAGCGCGGCCAGCGGGGCAAAGGCCGTCTGCCAACAGCGTGTGGCGGCCCGCGACGCCCGAGCAGCAGCGCGACAGCCTCAGAGGCATCGTCGAGCCGCCGTCGCAGCTGGGGCTGGCGGACGGCACGGCCGCCCTCGTTGGAGAGGCGGAGGCGGAGGCGGCGGCAACGGCGGCGGCGGCGGCGGCGGCGGCGGCGGGGCCCGCAGCAACCGCGTCGCCGGCCGAGTTGCTGGGGGCGGCGGTCGAGCTCGGCAGGGACGCGACGCTGTTCGCAGACGAGGACGACCTCGACGTCGCCGGCCTCGCGGACGCGACCTACGCCGCCTCAACGGGCGCCCCGACCCTGGACGCCGCCGCCGCCAACGCCGCCTCTGCCGACGCCGCGGACGCCCCCTCCTCCCCGTCGCCGCCGCGCCGCCGCCGCCCCGAGGCCCAGACCCGCCGGCCCCGCAGCGCCAACGCGCCCCGCGGCCCGCGCTTGGAGCGAGGCGGGGGGGAAGGACGGGCGGCGGGCCGCTCCTTGCGCCAGTTTGGCGGCGGCGGCCTGCCTCCCACCACCACCGCCTCGCACGCGCCGCCCGTCAAGGTCGGCGCCTGCGGCCTCGCCGAGCTGAGCGGCGGCTCGCGCGTGGCGTCGCCCGGCGCCGTGAGCGGCGGCGGCTTCGGCTGGGCCCTGGCCGTCAGCAAGGGGGCCGACGTCATGGCCGTCGGGCAGCCCGGGGTGGAGGTCGTCGACGGGTTTGCAGACTACGTTTCGCTCTACCGAGAGGGGAACGCCGGATCGGCCTTTGTGTTTGCGGCGGTGCCGGGCGGCGGCGGCGCGGCCGTCTCGCTCCGCCTGGCCAAGTCGTGCACGTTCGCGGACCAGCGCCTGATCAACCCGGTGTGGCGCGTCGACAAGGAGGTGGTGGGCTTCGGCACCGAGGTGGCGCTGTCGTTCAAGGGGGACGTGGCGCTTGCGGCGGGGCGGCTGATCCCAAACCCTGCGGCGGCCGGCGGCGACGACGACGGCAGCGGCGGCGGCGGCGACCCGCTCAACTGGAGCCAGGACGGCACCGACATGGTGTGGGCCTTCAAGAGGGGGGTGACGGGGTACGTGCAGTTCTCGCGGCAGGAGATGCCCCTGATCAACCCGCCCGCCGCAGACGGCGGCGGCGCCGCAGACGACGACGGCGCCGGCAGCGGCACAGACGACGGCGGCGGCGGCGAGCGGCGGCGGAGTCGGCGGCGGCTGTCCTCCTCCAGCACGACGGCGGCGGTCCTCCGCCGCGTCATGGCGTTGGGTTTGTCGCACGACGGCGGCCTGGCCATGGCGGCCTACCTCTCCGTCGACCGCGACAACCCGGCGGTCTCGCTGTCCGAGGCCGGCGGCGGCGTGCAGATATTCGGCAGCACAAGGGAGCGCTATCTGCTGACGCAGGCGATCGGCCCGCCGCGCGGCGCGCGCGCGCAGTCCTGGGCGGTCGCCGCCGCCCTGTCGGCCGACAGCGGGACGCTCGTGGCCTCGGACGGCAGCGGCCCCAGCACGCTGGCCGAGGACGACCAGCTGCGCGCCGACGGCGTGCGCCTCGAGGACGGCAGCGGCGTCTTTGTCTTTTCGCGCACCGACGGGCTCGCGCTCACAAAGCCCGACGGCAAGGTCGGCCTGGTTCAGTCCAACGCCACGGCCCGATACACGCTGGCGGGCCTGCTGCGGCCGCCGCTGTGGACCGAGGAGGCCAAGCCGGGCGCGTACGACGCCACCGCCACGTTTGGCACGGCGGTGGCCGTCACGGCCAAGGCCAGGTTTGTGGCGGTGGTGGAGCGGCGGTACGTGGCCGCGCACGCGACGGCCGCGGCGGCGAGGGCGGCGGCGGCGAGGGCCGGGGCGGCGAAAAAGGCGAGGGCGGCGAGGGCGACGCCAGCGTTATCGGCGGCGGGATCGGAAGACGACTACGACGACGGCGGCTCTTGGGCGGTCGCGCACTTTGTCCACGTGTACCAGCGCGTCGACGGCACCGGCAAGGGCCTCACGGCCATGTACGCGCTCAAGTGCACGCTCGACGACCCCGACCCCCACCGCTACGCGCCCTTTGGCTACGGCCGGCACCAGCTGAGCGTGGCGACCGACGGCAAAACGGCGACGGTGGCGATCGGCTCGCAGCCGTCGACGGGGACCGGGGCGCAGCGCGGCCTGCCGAGCTCGGTGTACGTGTACCGCATAGTCGCGGGGCAGACCGCCGGCAAGGGCGAGGACATATGCCCCTTCGAGCCCGAGTTTGTGGTCGACGATCCCATGTTTGTGGGGGGCGGATCCGACGACGACGGCGGCGGAGGCGCCGACGACGACGGCAGCGGCGGCGGCGGCAGCAGCAGCGCGCGGCCGTCGTTCTACGGAGAGGCGGTTGCGCTGAGCGCGGACGGGCAGGTGCTGGTGGTGGGCGCGCCCGAGACGGCGGTGGCCGGCGAGGACGGGTCGGTGTACCTGTACGACCTGCGCAAGCCGGTGAAGAAGGACGTCTACGTGGGCAACGCGCCGCTGGTGGGGGTGTCGAAGAGGTGAAGGCGGAGTGTTTTACACCGTTCGCACTCGTGATGGTGCGCTATCTTTTGGGAAAAAGAAAGGTTGGGGCGTTCAGTTCTGTACGGGGCAATGCCGGGATGCGGAACGCTCAACGGCCCGAGCACAGCATCACGATCTCTACCGGCGTGTCGTGGGCGGGGCGGTGGGGCGGTGGGGCGGTGGGGCGGCGAGCCTTCAGTTACGATGAATCGCGGCGCCGCGCCTAGCCCAGCGCGAGCGGCGCGACTGGGAGCGCCGGCAGCAGTTCGAGGCGGCACAGGCGGCCCTGCCCGTGTCCCCGTCGACGGGCGCGCGCCTCAAGCGCAGCGACTACATCCACAGGGCCGCGGGGGCTAGTGGTGGGGGTGGGGGTGGGGGTGGCGGCGGCGGCGCCGGGACCGGGGGCGGCGCGGGCGGCGGCGGCGCGGGCGGCGGCGGCGGCGGCGGCGGCGGCGGCGCCTTCTCCCCCCACGCCTCCTCCCACCGCGCCCTCCCCGCCACCCCCCCGCCTGACGAGACCCTCACCGACGCCCTCGCCACCCGCCTCGACGAGGAGGACGAGGCCCTGTGCGCCGTATGCGCCGACGGACACTCCGAGGCGCCGAACCAGATTCTGTTCTGCGAGCAATGCGACGTCGCCGTGCACCAGGACTGCTACGGCATCCGGCGCGTGCCCGAGAGCGAGTGGCTGTGCTGGCCGTGCCGCGCGCACGAGGAAGCCTTGCATGGGGAGGGCGTGCCGCAGCAGCAGATCCGGCCGGCGCGGTGGGAGTGTTTTTCTTTCGCTCTCTCGCTCGCGTGCCGTGTGGATCGGTCGCCGATCGGTTCCTCGGCGGGCGGCGGCGCGCGCTTTTTCCCCGTCCTTCCCCCTCGCACACTGTCTCTCCCTCTCATGTTTTGTGATCCCTCTATACCTGTTATCATCATCATCATCATCATTCGCGACCACACGCCACCACAGCTCCACGATCGGCGGGGATCCGAGAGAGTGACGGCGGCCGTGACGACACAAAGTCATGTCCGCCGACGAGCAGGCCGTCTTCATCCGGGCGTACGCGTCGCCCGACGCGGCCGGGTTCACGTGCATCCTCAAGCACCGCTTCCGCGACTTCCAGGTCTTTGAGATCGCCGAGAGCGGCGAGGTCGCCGAGCTCGCGCCGGCGGGCGCGGCGGGCGGCAGCGGCGGCGGCGACGGCCCCCGCTCGGCCGCCGGAAATGGCAACCACGCCAGCGGCCGGTGCGACGACGCCCTGATCCCCCGCCTCGACGAGGACGGCAAGTACGCCGACCCGGCGCCCCCGCCCCGCGAGCCGCCGCAGCAGCCGCCGGACGGCCCGGCGGCCCAGTTTCCGCCGCCGCCGCCGCTGCCGCCGCCGCCCGGCGCCCCCGCCGCCGCGCCTGCCTTTTGCGCCGAGGCGCTGCCCGCGCTTGAGCGCGACTTTGCCGCGCTGCCCGGGTCGTCGGCCGAGGGGGGCCGCAGACTGAGGCTGCTGCTCGCGAGCGCCTTGGAGGCGCTGGCGGCGCCGAGAGGGGCCGGGCAAAGCGAAGAGGCGGCGGCGGCGGCGGCAGCAGAGGCGGCGCCGGCCCCGGCGCTGGCAGGAGCACCAGCGGCGGCGGCGGCAGCGGCGGCGGCGGCAGCAGCGACTGCGCAAGCACCATCCGCGCCAGCAGCGGCGGCCGCGGCCGAGGAGGAGTGCGCCGGCCTGGACGCGCTGTACGGGGCGGAAGATGATGACGGGGCGTCAGCGGCGGCGGCAGCGACCACGGCGGCCGCCCGCGCCGCCGCCGCTCCCTCTGCCGGCGCCCCTCCCGCGGCCACCGCGGTCGTCCAGCGCCCCTCGGCGAATCGCCTCTGCGTCCTGCTCGACCCGGTCACGGACCGCGACGCCCGCCGAGCCATCCACACGTTCTTCAAGACGGACCCGCGCCTGCCGCCGCTCGAGTCGGAGACGCTGACGGCCGCCGAGGCGGCCGCCGGCCTCCCGTCTGGCGGCGCGGGCGGCGGCGGCGGCGGCGGCGGCGGGCAGGGCGCGCCCGCGACCGTCATCCGCGTCGGCGTCAACCTGCGCGCCCTCGGCCCAGGCGGGGCCGGGCGCAAGCGCCCCGCAAACGGCGGAGGAGGTGGCGGCCGAGGCGGTGGCCGCGGCGGCGGAGCGCGCGGCGGCGGCGGCGGCGGCGCCGACGGCGGCGGCGGCGGCGAGGGCGGCCCGGCGTGGCCTGGGGGCCGCGGGTTGCGGTACGTCCGCGCCGTCCTGTGCAAGGAGAACACCGACACCCAGGTCGCCGCGTCCCTGATCGCGCGCATGCTCCGCCCGGGCGGCTCGGGCGGCGGGCCCGGGGGCAGGGGCGCGCGCGGCGGCGGCAGGGGCGCGCGCGGCGGCGGCGGCGGCGCGCCGATGAGCGCGTCGGCGATGAGCGCCCTTATCGGATACGCGGGCACCAAGGACAAGCGCGGCGTGACCAGCCAGTTCGTCACGCTCCACATGACGCGGCCGTCGCGCCTCCTGGCGCTCAACCGCGTGATGCGGGGCGTCCGCCTGGGCGGGAGGATGGCCTACTGCGCGCGGCCGCTCGACCTGGGCGCGCTCGGGGGCAACCGGTTCCGGCTGCTGATGCGGGCGGTGGGGCCGCCGCCGCCGTCGGTGCTTCCGACGCCGCCGTCGGACGCCGCCGCCTCGGCCCCTCGTGACCTCGTCTCTGGCGGTGGCGGCGGCAACAACGACGGCGGCGGCGGCCCGGACGTCGCGCGCGCCGTGGACGCCGCGTGCCGAGCGTGCCGCGAGCGCGGGTTCGTCAACTACTTTGGGCTTCAGCGCTTTGGCATGGGCAGCAGCCAGGGGGCCGGGGCTGCCGGCGGCGTCGGCCCGTCGGGCGCGCTCGCGCCAACGCACGCGGTCGGCGGCGCCCTGCTGCGCGGCGAGTTCCGGCGCGCGGTCGAGATGTTGCTGGGTCTGCCGGTGCCGGAGGCGGCGGCGAAGGCGGCGGGCGGCACCGAGGACAGGCCGGAGGAGGAGGGCGCGGAACACGGGGCCGCGGCGCTTCCGCCTCCGCCCGCCTTTCCGCCGCCGCCGCCGCAACCGCCCGCGTTTCCGCCGCCGCCGCCGCCGCCGTCCCACCAGCAGCCCCCGCAGCGCCACGGCGGCCCCGGCGGTGCCAACGACCTCTTCTCCCTCGAGCGGGCGCGTGAGGCCTTCTGGCGCCGCGGCGACGCCGCCGAGGCCCTCGGCCTGCTGCCCCGGCAGTGCGTCGCCGAGCGCTCTGTGCTGACGGCGCTCGCACGGAATGGCGCCGGGGCCAAGGCGCAGGCCGCGGCGCGCGCGGGCAGGCCGCCGGCCGACGCGATCGCGCCCGGCGCGTTTGCGTCTGCGCTCGCGGCCGTGCCCCGCGGGATGCGGCGCATGTACCTGCACGCGTGGCAGTCGGCGCTGTGGAACGCGGCGGCGAGCGCGCGCGTGGCGCTGCACGGGGTCGAGCGGGCCGTCGAGGGGGACCTGGTCTCACTGCCGCCGGGCGCCGCCAGGAAGGGGGGGGGGGGGGGGGGGGGGGGGGGGGGGGGCGGGGGGGGGGGGGAGGGCGGGGGGGGGGGGGGCGGAGGGGCGGGGGGGGGGGGGGGGGGCGAGGAGGAGGGGGGCGAGGGCGCGGGCGCGGGCGCAGGCGCGGGCGGCGGCGGCAGCAGCGACGAGGAGGAGGATGACGACGCCGGCGGCAGCGATGATGCCGACGAGCTTCTGGAGGACGCGGCGTCGGACGAGCAGGACGAGCGGGCCGGGAAGGAGGACGGGCCGGCCAGCAAGCGCGCCAAGGGCGACGGCGGCGGCGGCGGCCGCGGTAGCGGCGGCGGCGGCCGCAGCGGCGACGCCCATGCCGCCGCCGCCGCCGCGCGCCGCCGCCGCCGGCCGCGCATCCACCGCGTGACGGCCAAGGAGGCCGCGTCCGGCCGCTACCGCGTCGAGGACGTGGTGCTCCCCCTGCCCGGGTCGCGCGTGCGCTACCCCTGCGCCAGAGGAATCGACGCCAGCCTGTACGCTCGCCTGTCGGCGTCGGGCGCCGTGCTGGCGGGGGCAGCGGCGCCGGGTGGCGCGGGCGACGCAGAGGCGGCGGCAGAGGCGGCGGCCGCGCACGGCGGCGTCGCGCTCGCGCTGTCCGCCGCGCAGCGGGCCGCGCAGGCCGAGCACGAGCGGCGCGGCCGGGAGGCGGGCCTCGCGGACGAGTACGCGCGCGCCCTGGACGACGCGTACGCCGCTGCCGTGGGCCTGCGGCCGGGCAGCGCCGAGGCGGCGGCGGCGGCGGCGGCGGCGCGCGCGGCGGTCGCGCGCGTGGCGGCGGCGGCAAGCGGCGGCGTGGGCGGCCGAGGAGGCCTTCCGCCCCCCCCCGGCGTCGACCCGGCCTTCACGCAGGCGGGCCTGACGGGCGACTACCGCCGCCTGGTGCACGTGCCGCGCGAGCTGAGCTGGCGCCTGGTGCGCTACTCGGACCCGGACGACGACACGCTCACGGAGACCGACATGGACAGGGCGATGGGCCACAGGGGGGCGGGGGGTAAAGCGGCTGTGGCGGGGAGCGACGGCGGCGATGGACCGAGCAGCGGCGGCGGCGGCAACGGCGACGGGCCCCTCACCACTATCTCCGGCTCGGGCCCGCTGCTCGCGCTCGACCTCTCGTTCGACCTGCCGCCCAGCTGCTACGCGACCATGCTCGTGCGCGAGCTCACAAAGGCGTGCACGGGCAAGGGGGCGCACGCGGAGCTGTCGAGGCGGGCGGCATCGGCGACGGCGGCAGCGGCAACGGGAGCGACGGCGGCGGCGGCGGGAGAGGCGACAGAGACGGCGGCGGCACCTTGATGGTGACGCGCGCGCGCGTCGGCCATCCGCTTGCACGTAAGCTCCTGCTCCGCGTATATCGACCTCATCAGTTGTGACCACACTACACGCGACACACACATACCAGTCTCTTTTTGATTTTTCCGGTCTCCCGTCGTCCCCTGGCGATCCCCCCCATCTGTCGACGACGCGAACAGGACAACGCGTCGTCTCTCCCTCCCGCGAGCAGGCCCGCTTCACCGCCACGCGCTCTCTGTGTCTTGAAAGACGCGTGAACACATAGAGGGGGGAGGGACGCGCGAGGCGGTGTGGCGATTCCCGAAATAGGCGCTTCCGACAGCTCTCTCCCCTCATCCGCGTGAAATGAAGCCGCGGTCCTCCTCGCCCGAGGACTTTGAAAGCTGCCGCAAGGGGCACGCGGGCCCGGGCCGATTCGGCGCCTTTGCAGGCGACGTCTCGGCGCGCCTGCAGCTCTTGCGGCGCAACGGCGCGGGCGGCGGCGGCAGCGGCGGAGCGAGCGGCAGCGGCAGCGGCAGCGGGAGCGGCGCCCGCCCCCCGCTCTTCTCCTTTCCGCTCCTGGCCGTCTTCTGCGTCGGCGTCGCGCTCGGCATCGTCGCGTCCGAGCGCCTGTACCTGGCGGGCGCCCTCAGCGTCGCCGCCGCCGCACGCTCCGGGCATCCGACGGCAGCAACAACAGCAGCAGCGACGGCGGCGGCAGCAACAGCTGCGTCAACAGCCCTCCTGCCGCCGCCCTCGCCGTCCTCGTGCGCCTGCGCCGCCGCCGCCGCCGCCGCGAATTCAAACCACAGCAGCTGGCTGACCCCCCTGCCCGCGCGCGAGCGCCGCGAGCTCGCCGACCTCGAGGCCTACTTGGCAAAAATAGCGCCCACTCGCGAGGTCCTCGTGGCCCTGTCGGACGCGAGCCCCCTGCGCGAGGGGATGCTCGACACTTTTTTAAAAGGCGTCGCCGACGTCGCCGGCGTGACTAATTACGTGATCGTCGCGCTCGACCGCGAGACCGAGCTCGCCCTCCAGTCGCGCGGGCGCAACGCCTTTTACATGCCCGCCGCCATCCCGGCGAGCCAGCGCGACGCGGGCGCCAACCACGCCATCTCCGCCCTGAAATTCGGCGTGCTGCGCAAGTTTTTGGCGCTGGGGTGGTCGGTGCTTTTGAGCGACGTTGACGTGGCGGTGCTCTCGAATCCGTTTTTGTCGGCGGCGGCGGCGGCGCAAGGGGGAGGGGGAGGGGGTTTGTGGCGGGACAGCGACGTCGAGGGGATGTCGGACGGGTTCGACGGGCCGACGGCGTACGGGGCGATCGACGGCTACGAGGACGTGAGCATGGGGTGGTCGCGGTGAGGACGAGAGGTTTTTCTATCTTTTTGCCTTCTGTTCCCCGCCTTGTCGCTCCCCGTCATTTTTCAGACGTGCGCGATCTCCGATCCTTTTTCCCTCTCACCCCTCCTCCCCGCCACCAAACAAACATCAAACAACACCAAACAAACAAACAAAACAAATCGCGACAGCTACGCCCAGCTGCACAAGCGCTTCAACCTCAACAGCGGCCTCTTCTTCGCCCGGAGCAACGACCGCACGGTCGAGCTGATGCGGCGACTTGAGGCGCGCCTGTCGCGCGAGAAGTACTGGGACCAGACCGCCTACAACGAGGAGCTCTTCTTCCTGTCGCACGGGAGCGAGTACCGGTCGCCGCAGGCGACCGTGCGCGTCATGGACATCTACAAGTTCATGAATAGTAAAGTTTTGTTCAAAGATGTGAGGCACCGGGCTGTAGCCGATATGCCTTCGGGTGGCAAGCCTTGCATGGTGCACATAAACTACCACCCGGACAAGCACGCGCGCATGCGGGCGGTGTTCGCGTACTACGCGGACGGGGACGCCAGGGCGCTGGATGGGTTCCCGGGCGGGTCGGAGCCCGGGACGTGACGAGGGGAGGTGGTGTGGAGTTTCTGGCCCGCCGGTTTCGGAAACCGGCGGGGCGGCGGGGGTGGGCGCGCGCGCGCGTTTGGCTCGGCGTCTGGAAACGAGAATATAAGTGAAAGTTCAATTGTTTGGCCGTCACGCCCCCTTGACATGATCGCGTCTGATCGCGTCGCTTGACTCGGCACCCGCTCGCTCGCGGACTGGAATTCTCTCGAGATCGAGCTTCCTTTCAGAGGAGGCCACGGGACTCTAAAAAAAACACTTCCGTTGAGAGGGGTCTGCGCAGTGGACACACGCGTCGCCCCCCGCACGGCACGTTGAACAGCAAGAGCGCTACGTGAAGACGCGATTGGATCCGGCGTCCCGGCGGCTGCGTGCTACAAGCAAAAGGAGGGAGAACACAACTGTTCTCCAACCGCCACCTTCCGGTTGTTGCGCGGAGAACACACATGGATCCGTTCCTTCCCGCTCTCGCGGACCCCCTGGCCCTGCGGCTCAAGGTGAGGAAAAGGGATGCATCGTCGGGCTTTGCGCGCCTGACCGCCGGCGGAGGCACGTCGCTGTGCGAGAAGAGGCGACCTCCCTAGCGCCCGCGTCGGCCGTCGGCCGTCGCGGTGTCGTCGACGCCCGCTCGCTGCCGCCGCCGCCGACCAAATAAAACCAAATCCTCTGCGCCTTTCCCCCGAAAACGTAACCTGCAAAACAAAAAACAGGCCTCCATCGCCGCGCTCGACCGCGAGATCGCCGGGACATACGCCGCGGCCGGAGGGAGGCGAGCATCGACCGACGGGGGCCCCTCGCGCGCCGAGAACGAGGCCCTCGCCGCCCTCTCCGACTGCTGTTGCGGCAGCGGCGGCGGCGGCGGCAGCGGCGGCGGCGGCGACGGCGGCGGCCGCCACGCTGCCCCGGGCCTGCTGCTGGCCGCGTCCGCGCAGCACGCGTCCCTGCTCGTCCACCTCGTCGACCGGCTCGCGATGTTGGACGCCGTGTCGGCCGCGTTTCAGGGGCCGACTGGCGCATCAGGCGAGGACGACGACGACGAGGACGACGAGCGCGCCACCGGCCTCCCGACGCCGACGCGGGGTACGGCGACGGCGACGGCGACGGCGACGGCGGCGATGGCGCGCGCCGAGACCACGCTCGCGTGCGACCCCGCGCCGGCCGCCCGCGCGTTCGTGCGGCTGGCGGAGCACGCGGTGATTGCTCTGACGGCGGCGGCGGCGCACCAGCGGCGGCCGCATTTGCTGTCGGCAGCGGCGGCGGCGGCGGCGGTCGCCGGGGCCTTTGGCGGCGGCGGCGGCGGCGGCGGCGGCGGCGGCGGCGGCGGCGGCGGCGGCGGCTCGGCAACGGCTGCAGCGGCGGTGGCGGCCTGCCCCGCGCTCGCGTCGGCCGCCGCGCACGAGCAGGCGCCGCTGGTGCCGCGCCTGACGGGAGAGCAGGTGCACGCGTACGGGCGCGCCCTGCCCTGGATCATCGGCCTGCAGCTGACGGCGGCCGAGCGGGCGCAGGCCGCCGCGGCCTCCTCGGCGGGCGGGGTTTGTGTGTCGCCGTCGTCGACGGCGGCGGCGGCAACGGCGGCGGCGGCGGCAAGCTTGGCCGCGCCGCATCTGCCTTCGCGCCTCCTGAGCTGCGCCCTGGCCCTGGTGGCGTCCAGCCCCGTGCTCCCCGGCTACGGCGACGTCGTTGCGCGGCCCGCGGCGCTGCTCATTGGGCCCCGGGCGCGGTTCGGCCGCGCGCTGGCCGCCGCCGCCGCCGCCGCCTCGCGCCACCACGGCGGCGGCCTCGGCGCCGTGGCCGCCGCTGCCGCCGCGCCCGCCCCCACGGGCCCGCCCGGGTTTGCCGAGGGCAGGTACGGCTTGACGGCGTCCAAGCTCGCCGCGCACCGCGCGCGCCACGACGACATCTGCGACGCCCTCTCGAGCCTGCGCCTGTCTGTCGCCTCCGCTGCTGCCGCCGCCGCAGCCGCCGCCGCCGCCTCGGCCAACACCCACGCCGACGGATGCGCCGCCGCCGCCGCCGCAGGCGCCGCCGCCGCCGCTGACGCCCCTCCGTTTCCTCCCCACCTGGCCCGCGCCGCGGCCTCGGCCCTAGAGCGGGCTCTGGACGCCGCGACGGCCGCCCGCGCCGACGTCCTGGAGCTGGACGCGTGGCGGCTGCACGAGAGGGGGGGCGGCGGCACTGGCGGCACTGGCGGCGGCGGCAAAAGCGGAAGCGAAAGCAAAAGCGAAAGCGGCGGCGCCCGCTGCGCCCTCGACGCGCGCCCGGGCAAGGACGACGCCCTCGCGGCCGCCGAGACGATCGCGTGCCTGAAGAACTTGCAGACGTGCGGGCAGGGCGGCTGGGCGGCCCCCCTGCTGCGCGCGCACGCGGCGGGCGCCGTCAGGTCGGCCCTGTCAACGGCGCTGCCGGCGGTGGCGCGCGGGCACGGGCGCAACGGCGGCGACCGGGCGGCGCGCGTGCGGCGACTGTGCGCCGCCATGCAGGCCGTGGCGCTGGGCGAGGATGTTGTTGATGGGGAGGAACGGCATCAGGCCCCGCTGGCGACGGCGGCGCTGCTGGTCGCGCCCCTGGGCGGGGAGGCGTCCGCCGCCATCGCGAGCGCGACCGCCGCCGCCGCGCCGGCCTCCGCTGGAGGGGGCAGCGGCGGCGGCGGCGGCGGCGGCGGCAGCGCATGGGGCAGCCTCGGGGGGGGTGGTGGCAGCAGCCTCGGAGGCAGCGTCGGCGCGTGGTCGCTGGCGGGCGCGTCGATCGGGCGCGACGCCGCCGTCGCTGCCGCGCGCGCGGTCGGCGGCCCCGTGGCAGAGGGGGTCGAGGGAGAGGAGGACGAGGGGGTGCCGGACGAGGCAGCGGCGGCGGCAGCAGACGCGGAGGCGGCGGCGACGACAGCCCCAGCGACGGCGGCGGCAGCACCCGCGCCTTCGCCGCTGCTTGGCGGCGCGCCGCTGGCGGCCTACCGCCACAGCCAGAGCCGCCGCCGCCGCCGCGAACGCGGGTCCTCGGACGACCCCGAGTGCCGCCGCCAGGCCGCGCAGCAGCACTTTGTGGGGCTCGATGCCGGGGCCGCGGCTGCCGCTGCCGCCGCTGCCCCTGCCCCCGCTACCGCCCCCAGTGCAGGGGCCGTCGCGGTGCCGCCGCCGTCGCGCCCTTCGGCCTCTCCGTTTGCGACGGCCTCGGCGCTTGCGGCGGCGGTCGCGGCCGGCGGCATCGAGCCGGGACCCGCTTCGGCGTGGGATCCGGTGATCGAGCCGCATACCGCGGGAGAGGATGAGGCGGCGGTCGCGGGGGCGGGGGCGGCGGTACCAGCGGCGGCGGCGGCGGCTGGCGGCGCCCCCGCTTCTCCCGCTGCTGCTGCCGCTGCCGACGCAGGCAACGACGCCGACGCCAACGCCCCGGAAGCCCCCGCCGTTTCGCCCGCGGCGGTGGCGCCCGCGCTCCCCTCTCAGTCGTCCTGGCGGCCCTGGGTGCGCAGCCGCCCGCCGCCCCTCGGCATCCCCCTGGGCTCCGGGGGCGGCTCTGCCTCAGCGCTCCTTGGCGGCGGCGCCGCAGCCCCCTCGCCGGCGGCGGCGGCGGCCGCGAGCGGCGGCGGCCTCGGCAGCGGCCGGGGCGGCCCGCTGTCCGCGCGCGGCCACTTCTCGCGCGCGTGGTCCTTCGCGGCCGCCAACCGGCGCCAGCGCCGCGTGTCCGAGCGCGGCGGCCCGCCCCAGCCCGCCCCGCCCGTGCTGGCGCCCGGGCCTCTGGACGCCGCGGCCGAGGCGGAGGAGCAGGCGCCGGAGGAGGCGGAGGAGGCGGAGGACGCGGCGCCTGTCGTCCCGCAGAGCGGACAAGCGCCGGCGAATGCGACCCTGGCGGCCGCGGTGGCGGCGATGCTGTCGCCGACCCGGCCGGCGGCGGTGGCGGTGCAGCGGCACGGACCGCTGCTGCTGCCCACGGACAGCGCCCTCCTCTCGCACGAGTCGTTTGCCGTTGCGGCCTCGGAGGTCGGCGGATCCGAGGAGCAGCCGCAGCAGCAGCAGCAGCAGCAGCAGCAGCAGCAGCAGCAGCAGCAGCAGCAGCAGCAGCAGCAGCAGCAGCCGCAGCCGGCACGGCCTCCGCCTCCTCCGCCGACCGAGCAAGAGCGCGCGGCTGCCGCCGCCACCGCTCCGGTCCGCAGGCGGCCTCGCCTCTCCTTTAGCATGCTGCTGCTCAACGAGAGGAGCAGCCAGGGCGCCGGGCGCCGCGCGTCCGCTCGCGGCAGCGACGACGCAGCTGCTGCTGCTGCTGCTGCTGCTGCTGCTGCTGCTGCTGCTGCTGCTGCCCCGCGGGGAGCTGCGGCGCCGTCGTGCGGAGCCGGCGGCGCCGGCGACGCGTCCTTGTCAGTCCTGGCGGAGGAGGACGAGCGCGACAACGACGAGCCGCCCGCGCCTGCGCCCGACGCCGCCACCATCGCCCCCGCTGCTGCGGCTGCTGCTGCCGCATCCGTAGAGCGCGGCGGCTGGCGCGGCGGGTGGCGCGGCGCCCGCGCCCTGCTGGACGACAAGGGGCGGCGAGGTAAGGCGGGGGCCGCGGCCGCGGCCGCTGAGGAGACCACGGCCGCTGCTACCGCGTCTGACACGACGGCCGCGGCCGACGCGATCGAGGCCGCGGCCGACTTCACCGAATCGCTTCCCCTCCAGCAGCAGCGGCAGCGGCAGCCGGGGCCCGCCGCCCCGTTTGTCCTCCTCGGCAAGGTGGCCGCGGCCCTCGGGCGCCGCCAGGCCGCCCCGTCGGTCGCCGGCGGCGCCGGCAGCAGCAGCGGCGCCGCCGGCAGCAGCAGCGGCGGCGGCGCGAGCGTCGCCAACGGCGGCGCCAGCGCCAGCAGCACCTACGACCCCTTGCCGCCCGACCAGGTCGACGCGCGCCTGGCCGCAGCGGGTCCCCCGACGCCGGCGCGCCTCGCCCTGCTGGCGGCGCTCGCCGAGCAGCTGCTGCGCGAGCTACAGCAGTCGGACCGGCGCTGGCGCCTGGCGCGCGCGGCGGCGGGCGCGGCGCGCGCCGACGCGGCGGTCCCCGCCGTGCTCGCCCTGCGCCGGTGCCTGCGCTCCCTCGAGCGGGCGGCGCGCCTGTCGGCGCTCTGCGCCGCTCCCGACGGCGGCCCTCCCGCCCCAAGTTCCTGCTTTGGCCGCGCCGCCGCCGACCTCTCTGGCCTGTCCCTCGGCGCCGCGACCGCGTTTGCGGCGGCGGCGGCCGCTGACGCCCCGGTTCCGGCCTTTCTGCGCCCCGCGCCCCCGATCTTCTCGGCCTCGTGGTCCCGGAGCCTGCTGGAGGGATCTGCCGCACGCTTGGCGGGCTTGCCCGCGGAGACGCCGCTGTTTGCGGCCGCCTGGGTTGCCCGCGACGGATGGCAGGCGGCGGCGGCGACGGCGGGGCGCCTCGGTGCCGCCGGCCGCTTCCCGTCGAACGAGGTCGAGGCGGCCGTCGACGCGCACCTGGATGAGATCGCGGGCCTCGCCGTCGAGCAGGCCAAGCGCGTGGCCCTGTGGCGCATCGTGGGGTCGGAGCGCGTGCGTGCCGCGACCGCCGCCGCTGCCGCTTTGGTCGCCGGGACGGCTGCCGCCTCTGCGCCCGCCCTGCGTCCGCTGCCACGGCAGGCCGCCGCCGCTGCCACCTCCGCCTCGCGGCCCGAGGCGCTGCTGCCCGAGATGCTGCCCCTGGTTCTCGACGGCGCGCTCGACCCGCACGCGGGCTTGCTGGCCACTCTGCAGCTGTCCGCGACCCCCTGCAACAAGGACGACGGCGGCGGCGACGGCAGCGCCGCCGCCTTTGCGCCCGAGCGCGTCGCCCGCGGCCTCGCCGCGCGCTCCGCTGCCCTGCTTCGCGCTGAGGCCGCGGCCGTCTGGGAGATGATGGCCGGCGACGCCCTGTCCCTAGATGAGGCGGATCTGCGGGCGCGCGTGCTTGCCGAGGCCTACCGCTGGCTGGGGGGGCAGCTGCCGCCGCGTGCGCTCCGCGCCGCGGTCGCCGAGGCGGCGGCGGCGGCGGCGGCGGCGGCGGCGGCGATGGATGAAACTCACGGCGGCGGCGGCGGAGGCGGCGACGGCAGCGACGGCGGCGGCGACGACGGCTGGCTCGCCCTCTGGGCGCTGGCCGGCGACACCACGCCCCTCGACGCCGACCGGCGTCTGGACGAGGCGGCGGCTACGGCCGTCGCGGCGCTGGCGGCGGGCGCGCGGGGCGGGTGGGTGGACGTCGCGGGGACGATGGCCGTCCGCTTCCCGGCGGCGGCGACGGCGGCGGCGGCAGCGGCAGGGTTCCTGACAACCGCGACAACGATAGCGGCACCGGCCGCCAGTGCAGCGGCTGCCGCCGTCGCGGCCCTGTCCGCGCCCCACCGCGGCGGCTACTTTGGCCGCGCGCACGTGGACGCCCTGCGCTCCCTGTGCGGCGCGCGGGGCGTCGGCGCCGCCTCGCGCGCGCTGTCGGCCCGCCTCGACGCGCTGCGCCCTTCGCTGTCGGCGCCGCTTGCCGCCGTCGCGGCCGCCCTGCCCGCCGAACTCGGATCGCCGCGCGCCTCGCCGGCGGCGGCGGCGGCCCTGGAGGCCCTGCGCGAGGCGGGCGTGCTCGTGGCGCTGCTTGCGACGGTCGGCGCCGCCGAGTCCGCGCGCTCGGCGCCCGCGGTGGCCGCCGTGGCCCCGCTTCTCGGCGTCCGTGCGTCTCTGGGGGGGGACGGACTGCGGATGCCGCCTCCGCCGCCGCCTCGCGACGAGCGCTCCGACGCCGACGGCGGCCGCGAACGCGAGGAGGGCGCGCGCTGCGGCGGCAGCCGTTTCCAGCGCCTGCTGCTGGGCCCCGACGCCGCCGACGTCGCGCGGGGCCTGCCCGTGCTGGTGGCGGCGGCGGCCGAGCTGCACGCGTGGCGGCAGGTGGCCGCCCCGCGTTCTGCCGGCCCGCCCGGGGCCTTTGAGGCGGCCGCCGGCCTCGCGCTGGGGATTGTTGCCGACCTGGGCCTCGGCATTGGCGGCGTTGGCGGCAGCATCAGCATCAGCAACGGTGCGGACGGGCCGCCGGCAAAGGCGCCTGCCGCCGCTGCCGCTGCCGCCGCCGCTGCCGCCTCCGACGCCTGTCGGCCCGACTCGCCGGCGGCGGTGGCCGCGCGGTCGCCGTCCCGCCTCAAGAGCGCGGCGGCGGCGCGCGCGCTCCGCTCGCCGCGCCCGTGCGCAGCGCCCGCGAGCAGCAACGACGGCGACGACGACGACGACACGGGCAGCGCGACGGCGTCGGCGACGGCCCCCGCCTCCCCGCCTTGGGGGCGCCTTGCGGGCGACCAGGGCCTCTGCCGCTTGGGCGGCGGCGCGACCGCCGAGGCCGCCGCAGCCGCGGCAGCTGCTGCTGCTGCCATTGCTGCTGCTGCTGCTGCTACTGTAGTGCCGGCTGCTGCGTCGCGCGCCGCCGCCGCCGCCGCCGCCGCCGCCGCGCCCGAGGCTTGCAAGGGCGACGGCGAGGCGCTCTTTGCGGCGGCGCTGCGCCACAGCCTCGGCAGCGGGGGCGCCGGCGACGACGGCCGCGCGGCCGCCGCCGCCGCCGCCGCCGCCACGGCTTCGTTCGCGGCCGGCGCCCTCCTGGCACTCGCCGGCCCCCGCGCCCAAGCCCTGGCGGGCGCCGCGACCTGTCCGCGCGCCGGGGCGTCGGGCGACGAGGCCATCGACCGGGCGTGGCGCCTGGGGGCGGCCGTCGCGGGCGGCGGGCGGGCGGCGGCGGCGGCGGCGCTCGCAGCGGCGGCCGGCAGCGGCGCCGGCGCGTGGGCGGCGCCCGGGCGCGGGCGCTGAACGCTGACGAGCGGGCCCCCAGCTGCGCGGCCGAGGAGCAGGCCCTCGCGCCGCGCCGCTGCTGCCGCTGAATGTCCGGGCGGCACGGATCGGCCGGTGGCGGTGCTCGCGGTGATCGATCTTTGCGTGTGATTGCGCTTCGCTGCCGTGTGGCGGCGAGGCGCAAAGAGAGGCCCGCCGCCTCGACGGCGGCGGCGACGGCCTTTCCTCGGTTTCGGCCCAATCTCTTCGCGCGCGCACGCGCCCTTCGTTCCCCCTCATCCCTTCGCGCGCGCTTGAACGCCACGTGTAACATCGCATGCTGACACACCTTGTCTCGAGTCCCAGGTGGATGCGTTTGTGCCGAGAGGGAGAGCGAGACGGGAGACGGGAGCAGAAAAGGAGCCGCATCAATCGGGGAGCTCCGATTTTCTCCTCCGGTGTCTCCAGCCTCGCTCGCCCCCGAAAACCCACCAGCCTTACACACTATCACACCAAAACACGCGCCCTCTCTCCATCGTCCGCATACACACACAAACACGCACGCGCCTTTCCTTGCTTTCTCGAGAGACTCCCCTCCCCTGCAGCCGAAGGGCGAAAAAAACAAAAACCCCCCGCCCCCCCCCCCCCCCCCCCCCCCCCCCCCCCCCCCCCCCC
>Ga0335398_10001967_pt1 | contig 33464 bp, 28 predicted proteins | sample BON03_FD_205742 | JGI IMG/M metagenome (GOLD analysis project Ga0335398, IMG submission 205742) | Freshwater microbial communities from Lake Bonney liftoff mats and glacier meltwater in Antarctica - BON-03 (spades assembly) (version 2) | ecosystem: Environmental > Aquatic > Freshwater > Ice >... | reverse complement strand
GCTCCACGCTTCCTTCCCACACTCGGTCACCCTCATGCAGTTGCGCTTCACTTCGCTCACTGTGATCAGCTCGCGGGAGGACTTGCACCTCCAAGAGTGCGCCCATGCTGGGCGCACCAAAAAAAAGCCACCCGAAGGTGGCCTGAAAAAGTCCTACGGATAGGACGACGTTGGAAACGAGACTGGTATTTCCGCGGGGCTTTGTTTGAGGTGTTACCCCTCCGCCTTCGCACTGTGTGACAGCAGTTGGAACGACTCTAACGGCTGGGTTTGATGCCCGCCATCCTCTATTCGGGGGATGGGACGCAGTTTTCTCTCACATCCGGCACTATTTCCGGTCGCACTGCGCGCGATTGCCGGTTATCGGTGCGTAATTTGTGGCAGGCAGACGCGGAAACAGGCGCCGCCGCCGGCATGGTTCTCGCAGCGGACCGTGCCACCATGGCGCAACACGATGGATTTCACCAAGGCCAGGCCCAGACCCACGCCGCCATCGCGTTCGCTGGCTCCGGGCAGGCGATAAAACGGCTCGAAGATGCGTTCGCGCAGGGCCTCGGGCACACCTGGGCCCCGGTCGCAGACCTGGATCTCGATCTGGTCGCCCGCCACGGCGAGTTTGAGCGTCACGTCGCCGGCGGCATGGCGGCGCGCGTTCTCGAGCAGGTTGCGCACGACACGGCGCAGCAGCTTGCCCACCCCCAGCACTTCCAGCGTGGTGCTGGTGCCGTCGACCTGCAGTTGTGCGTCCAGACTGGCGCATTCCTCGGCCGCCAGGCCCAGCAGATCGACCGGCTCCATGGTGCCGATATCCACCTCGCTGGCATCGAGGCGGCTGGCCAGCAGGATTTCGTCGATCAGCTGGTCGAGCTCCTGGATGTTGCGTGCGATCTCATCGCGGAACTCGGGCGAGGTCTGTGGCCCCATCAGCTCCAGTCCCATGCGTATCCGTGTCAACGGCGAACGCAGCTCGTGCGAGGCGTTGGCCAGCAAGGCCTTGTGTGACTGCAGCAGCGCCTGAACCCGGGTGGCTGCCGCGTTGAAGCCCTTGGCCAGGTTGGCCACTTCGTCATGGCCTTGTTGTGGCAACCGGGTTGTCAGGTCGCCTTCGCCCCATTGGTGCACGCCTTGTTCCAGAGCTTCGAGTCGTTTGGTCAGGCGGCGCACGATCGGGTAGGTGCCCAGTGCCACCGCCACCGCGATGAAGGCCAGCATCCAGGCAAAGCCCAGGGCCGGACGATCGGCGCCCTTGTTTCTACCCATGGCGCCGTGGTTGTTGTTGGGACCACGCGGGCGCGGCAACTGGATGTACAAGGTGCTGCCGTCCTGCATCCTGACCTGGAACTCGGGCGCTTGACCGGGCACGCGGATCGGGCGGGCCGGCGCCTGGCCGAGGATGTTGCCGGCAGCATCGAGCAGCACGATCTCGCGTCCAGGGCGCATCGCGCGTTCACGCTCGGCGTCCATGCGCGACAACCAGCCGGTCAGCAGCGCCAGCACGGCGATGGTGCCGACCACGGCGAGCCAGATGCGCAGGTACAGGCGCTGGAACAGCGGAATCTTCATGGGCCCGGCGCTAGCAACGCCTCAGTCCTGCTGGCGTGCGAACACGTAGCCGACACCGCGCACGGTGAGAATGCGTTTGGGTTTTTTCGGGTCCTGCTCGATCGCGGCCCGGATCCGGCCCATGTGCACGTCGATGGATCGGTCAAAGGCATCGAGTTCGCGCCCGCGCACCGCTTCCATGATCTGGTCGCGTGTGAGCACCCGACCGGCCCGTTCGGCCAGCGCCACCAGCAGGTCGAACTGGTAGGAGGTCAGGTCGCAGGCCTGGTCCGCAACCGACACTGTGCGGGCATCGCGATCAATCTGCAGCGAGCCGAACTGCAGTGGCTGGTCGACCGCGTCCAGCACGCCATTGCGACGCAACACCGCACGAATGCGCGCCAGCAACTCACGCGGTTCAAAGGGCTTGGGCAGGTAGTCGTCGGCGCCGATCTCCAGGCCGACGATGCGGTCCATCGGGTCACCTTTGGCCGTGAGCATCAGGATGGGCGTGCGTCCGGCCGAGCCCGGCAGACTGCGAATGCGTTTGCACACCTCCAGGCCGTCCATGTCGGGCAGCATCAGGTCCAGGATGACCAGGTTGGGCAGGGGCTCGGAGCCGCGTGCCTGCAGTTGCGCCAGGCCGCTAAGCCCGTCGCTGGCGTGCGACACCGTGAATCCGGACTGTCCCAGGTATTGCGTCACCATCTGGGCCAGCCGGGAATCGTCCTCGATCATCAATAACCGTTCCACCATGGGCGCAGTTTAGGGGCTGGCCTGCAGTGGCAGTTGAAGCGGCGGTAAAGATGGGTAAATCGGCGTGCGCGGTCACGGTGTTGCAGCCGAAGTCGCTGCCGGCGCGGCGGCCGGCTGGGTCTGTCCAAGGCCGGCCCATATCGCCAGCATGATCAGCCCGAGCACCGGCAATCCCAGCAGCGCGGTGCCCACGAAGAACTGTGCGTAGCCGAAGCTGTCGACATACTGGCCGGAGAAGCCCGCCAGGAACTTGGGCAACAGCAGCATCAGGGAACTGAACAAGGCGTACTGGGTGGCCGAGTAGCGGATGTTGGTCAGGCCTGACAGGTAGGCAATGAACGCGGCCGACGCAATGCCACTGCTCAGGTTGTCTGCCGACACCACGAGGATCAGCGCCTGCACATCGTGTCCGTGGCCCGCGAGCCAGGCAAACAGCAGATTGGTCGCGGCGCTGAGGATGGCGCCCAGCATCAGGATACGCATCACGCCGTAGCGCATGGACAACACGCCCCCGATGAAGGCGCCCACCAGCGTCATGATGATCCCGTATACCTTGGTCACGGCCGCGACCTCGTCCTTGGTGTAACCCATGTCCACATAGAACGGGTTGGCCATGATGCCCATCACCACGTCGCTAATGCGGTAGATCGCGATCAGCGCCAGGATCAACGCCGCATGCCAGCGGTAACGCCCCAGAAAGTCGGCAAACGGCGCCACCAGCGCGCTTTGAATCCATTCGCCCGCGCTCTTGGCCGGTGCAATCGCCTGTTGTTGGGGCTCCGGCGACAACAAGACCGTGATCACGCCCACCAGCATGGACGCGGCCATAACCAGATAGGCCGTCTGCCAGGCGCCGGACTGGTACTGCGCCGCGCCACTGAGTTCGGCACGGGCGGCGATCCACAACACGCCGGCGCCCGCCCAGATCATTGCCATCCGGTAGCCGGTCTGGTAGGTGGCGGCCAGCGCGCCCTGGCGTTCGGTGGAGGCCGACTCGATGCGGTAGGCATCGAGCGCGATGTCCTGCGTGGCCGATGCGAACGCGACAGCCAGCGCGGCCCAGACAATCGGTGTCAGGGCCTGCTGCGGGTCGGTCATGGCCATGCTGGCCAGCGCCATCATGATCACGAGCTGGGACAGCAGCAACCAGCTGCGCCGCCGCCCCAGCCAGCGTGTCAGCAGCGGGATCGGCAGGCGGTCCACCAGTGGCGACCAGGCCCACTTGAAACCGTAGGCCAGCCCGACCCAGCTCAGGTGGCCGATGGTGGTGCGGTCGATGCCGGCCTCGCGCAGCCAGAAGCTCAGGGTGCCGAGCACCAGCAGCAGCGGCAGGCCGGCGGAGAAGCCCAGCAGCAGCATGCGCAGGCTCGCGGGCTCCAGGTAGACGCGCACGGCCACTCGCCAGGGAATGCGGGGTGTGTGGGTATCGGGGGGGGTGTCTGTCATGCCGCAGTTGGATTGTTCCGACTATTATTCACGCATGTGTCTGACCTGTATTTCCAAGCGTTCCATCTGGGCCTCGCGTCGGGGTTTCCTGTTGGCGGGCGCCGCGGCGGCCGCAGCGCCTGCGCTGGCGCAGGTCGACGTGGGCAAACGTTCGCAGTTTCGCAAGCTGGTGTCGGCAGACGACATCGAGCAGGCTGCCACGAAGCAATATGCCCAGGTCCTGTCCGATGCGCGCGCCCAGAAGGCGCTGGCGCCGGACAACCATCCGCAAGTGCGACGCCTGCGCGCGATTGCGCAGCGCATCATCCCCCATGCCGCGCCCTGGAACGATCGCGCACGCAGCTGGCGCTGGGAGGTCAACCTGATCGGCAGCAAGGATGTCAACGCCTTTTGTATGCCGGGCGGCAAGATCGCCTTCTTCTCCGGCATCCTCGATCAGCTGCAGCTGACCGACGATGAGGCCGCGATGATCATGGGCCATGAGATGGCGCACGCCTTGCGCGAACATGCCAGTGAGCGCATCGGCAAGACCCAGGCCACCGGTGTCGGCCTGTCGCTGCTGTCGCAACTGCTGGGGCTCGGAGACATGGGCAGTGCGGTGGCCAATATCGGCACCCAGCTGCTCACGCTCACGTTCAGCCGCGAGGACGAGAGCGAGGCCGATTTGGTCGGCCTGGAACTGGCAGCGCGCGCCGGTTATGCGCCACAGGCTGGCGCCAGCCTGTGGCGCAAGATGGCCGCGGCCTCGGGTGGTGGCGGCGGCAACCTCGCATTTCTGTCCACCCACCCGAGCGGGCCGCAACGCATCCGCGACCTTCAGGCGAATGAGCCCAAGGTGCAGGGCTTGTATGAGCGGGCCCGCCGCGGCGGCTGACCGCCCAGGGGCCCACTTCAGTGACTGCCGCCATGTCCATTCAGTACGACCGCTACTACCGCTACGCCGAATTCACCTCCGTCCTGCAGCAACTGGTGCAGGCCTATCCCCGCTTGCTGGCGCTGGAGAGCATCGGCAAGAGCCATGAAGGTCGCGACATCTGGGTCATGACGGTGACCAACCAGGACACCGGCACGGCACTGGACAAGCCGGCGTACTGGGTTGACGCCAACATCCACGCCAGCGAACTGGCCGGTGGCGCGGCAGCCATGTAATTGATCGACACGCTTACCGCGCAATACGGCCGGCGCGAGGATGTCACGCGGTGCCTGGACAGCCGGGGTGTTCTACATCTGCCCGCGCATGAACCCGGACGGCGCCGAATGGGCGCTGCGCGATACGCCCAAGATCATCCGTTCGTCGACTCGGCCCTATCCGTACGACGAGGACCAGGTCGACGGCAACTACTACCGCATCCTGCCCGAGGGCCGGGTGCGCGACTATGACGAATTCATGCTCAAGGTCAACCGGGACCGCGAAGGGCTGGACCTGAACCGCAACTTCCCCGGTCTCTGGCGCCAGGAGTTCGAACAGATGGGAGCCGGCCCGTATCCGACGTCCGAGCCCGAAGTGCGCTCCGTGGTGCATTTCATAGTGCACCATCCCAACATCACGGGCGGCGTGTCGTTCCACACCTGGAGCGGCGTGTTGTTGCGCCCGTTCTCGGGTCGCCCCGACGACGAGATGCCGGCCGAGGACTTGTGGGTCTACAAAGCCCAGGGCGACAAGGGAACGGCCATCACCGGCTACCCGGCGATCAGCACCTACCATGAGTTTCGCTATCACCCCAAGGACGTGAGCACCGGCGGCTTCGACTGGATCTACGAACACCTGGGTCTGTACAAATGGACGGTCGAGATCTGGTGCCCGATGCGCGAGGCCGGCATCACCGACTACAAGTTCATCGACTGGTTCCGCGAACATCCGGTCGAGGACGACCTGAAGCTGCTGGCCTGGTCGGACAACGCGCTCCAGGGCAAGGGCCATGTCGACTGGTACCCGTTTCAGCATCCGCAGCTGGGTGCGATCGAGATCGGCGGCTGGGACAAGATCCATGCCTTTCGCAATCCGCCGCTGCATTTGCTGGAAAACGCACGAGAGTAAAGTAAACTGCACAGAATTCTGCCATCTACATTCACAAGGAGCCGACTATGGGCTTTTCAGCCAGCGATGTGGTGCCCTTTACCCAGGCACGCGCCAACTTGTCCGAGCTGGCCGACCAGGCCAAGGCCGGCGCCGAGAAGATCATCACCAAGAACGGTGAGAGCTATGTTGCGCTGATCGATGCCGACCGACTGGACTACTACCACCGGCTGGAGCGCGAGCGCATCCACCTGCTGCTGATCGACGATGCGAAGCGCGGCCTGGCCGACATCGAGGCTGGCCGCACCCTTGAGGCCGACACCGCAATCGCCAGACTGCAACAGCGCCGAGCCGGCGCAACCACCGGCAAGCCCGCCAAGAAGCGTGGCTGATGACGTCTATCGGGTCGAGCTGACCGCGAGCTTCCTGGAGCGCCTGGACGCCATCGAGACGTTTTTGATCGAGGCGGACGCAGCCTTCGCCTTTGACGCCTTGCTCGTAGCGCTGCGCGCCACAGTTATCCCCAACCTGGCCCGCTTTCCCCGCATCGGCCGGCGTTACCTGGGCAACCCACCGGGATCCGCCGAGGCCCTGGCCCAACTTGCCATGCTGCCGGCCGGCGCCGCCAGCGCACTGCGCGAGTACCTGCATGGTGACTACCTGATGCTGTATGTGGCCGTGGATGCCGGCGCCTCGGTGTACCTGTTGTCCATTCGACACCACCGGCAGCTTTCGTTTGACTTCGCTCGGCTGTGGCCGGGCGCTTGATGGCTACCGCGCAGAAGTTGATTCCAAGATTTGATCGTTTGAAGCACAAGAACATGCCAACACTGCATTGGGTGTACGCGCCGGTGCTGACCTGGTGCGAATGGCTGCTGGCGATGGCTAGCCCGGCACTAAGCCCAGGTGCGTCACAGGCGCCAGGCTTGCTTTTCGACATGAACAAGCTGTTCGAGGCGCACGCCGCCATGCTCGAAGAGGCGCACGTCGGGCATGACCGCATCGTGCATACGCAAGGGCCACCCCTGCACCTGGCAACACGTGGCCTAGACGACCTGTTCCTGTTGAAGCCGGACATCACAGTTTGGCATATTGGCAAGGACGGCGCGGCATCAACCATCGACCGTGTAGTGGATGAGAAGTGGAAGCGGCTTGATCCACATGCGCCGGACTTCGGAGTGGATGAGGCGGACCTGTACCAACTACTGGCCTATGCCATGCGCTACGGGTGTACTGCACTTGAGCTGGCCTATCCGATGCCTGACGGCATGGAGGAACGGGATTCGGCGTTGAACTTCAACATTGAGCTTGCAAACCGAGGCGTCACCAGTTCTGTGCGCGTCAGTCTGAAGCTGATCCCGCTTTGGGGGAAGCTCAACGTGCGCTCTGGTGCACAGGTGCATCTCGTGGTGCGTCACGAAAAGGCAATTACTGTAGGCACGGCGATTGCCTTGCAATGACTTACCTTTGACAAGGTCGTGTGGGCGCAAGCCGATAACTGCGGTCGGCGTCGGTCGTGCTGACGGTGATAGGTGCTTGCACGGTCGTTAAACTAGCGCATCGCTTTACGCGCCCGCCATGGACATCGGAATCGTTGCGCCAACCCCAGGGCGCGCAAGATTGCAGGTAGAACCCGGCCGGCCAAACGGGACCTATATCCAATGTCGACCACCACCCAACCGCCGCGAGCCATGCAACAGGCGCTGAACAGCATGCTCGACGAGGCGATTCGCCGCGTCATCGGTGGCGAGCCTCTGTCTTCTTTTTGCGCGTGGTTTGTTGCCGACCTTCAATCTGCGATCGGCGCATCGGACGGCCCGGTTGCTGGCGACGCCGATGATGGGCGTCGTCTGTTCTTCACCATGGCGCGCCATTTCTGGCGCGACGTGCCAATGCCCAATAACCGGTGGCGCACGCAGTCGTTGCCCAAGGTCGAGCGCAATGACCGGTGCTATTGCGGATCGGGGCGCAAGTTCAAGCAGTGTTGCGTCGATCTGGCCGACATGCCGCCGGTGTTCAATGCCGATCACGTGCTGGGCCTGGTACTCGCATCGATACCTCCAGCCCAGTTGAGCGTGGCTGCCTTGCGCCAGGTGCCGCCGGCCGGGCTCGCAATTGCGGCGATGGCGATGCGTGATGAGTTTGGCGACGCATCTGTTGCTGCGCTGCTGGAACCCTTGTTTCTGGATCCGGTCGGTCTGGACGCGCGCCATGATGACGCGTTCGAAGTCCTGATGGACGTCCTGCTCAGCCTGGGCCAGGAGACGCGCCGTACACAGGTGGCGCAGGCGGTCAGCCAGAGCACCGACAAGGCGTTGGCCACCAGCGCGCGTTGTCGGCAGGTCAGCATGTTGGCGGATCGCGCAGAGTACGCGGCGGCGTGGACCTTGTTTCGCGAAACCCAGCGTCTGCGCCCCGACGATCCGCAGCTGATGTATCTGGAACTGCTGACCCTGCTTAGTGAAGGCCGCGACCAGGAGGCGCGCGAGCGTGCACCGCTGCTGGCTGCGCGGGCGCGCAAGTTGGGTTTTCTCGACCTCGCGCTGACGCTGATGGACATTGGCCTCAGGGGACTCGTGGCTGCTGCGGAGCTGCCCTCTGACGACGACGCCCTCGATGAGGAGGAGCAATCCTGGGTCGATCTGCTTCGCTCGGCGCCTGCCACGTTCGATGAAGCCCATTGCCGCGGCCTGTATGTCGTGCAGCAACTGCCGCCGCTCGATGGCCAAACCGAACCCGTGCTGCAGCTGCGCACGGGCAAGGCTTTGCAAGCGATAGACAAGCGTTGGCGCAAGGCCTACCCGGTGGCCGCCCCGATGATGACGGATTTGGACGCCGACGCAGATTCGATCCTGGACGATCCTCAGGGCGTGCTGGATTTTCTGAGCAAATATCCCGAGGCCTGGTTCAGCGTGCAGGTGCAAGATGATTTGTTGCTCGCAGCGCGCGCGATGACGGACATGTCGGGTGCGCAGACCTTGTTTTCCGCGGCACGGGCATTGGCGGCGCATGCTGTGGCGGTGTGCCGCGCCGTATTGGGGGATGCCCAAGGCCATGTGATCTGGGGCATGTTGGAGAGCCGGCCGTTCTTGCGTGTGATTGCGCAGACGATCATTTTCGCGCGTGACGCGCACGATGATGCCGCTACCGATGCGCTGATGCGCTGGTCGCTCGCACTCAATCCCCATGACAACCACGGATGGCGCGAGCCGGTGATCGGGCGGGCCTTGGCCTTGGGCCGTGCCGACGATGCCTTGGCGTGGCTGGATCGTTATCCGAACGACATGCCTCCTGCCGACCACCAGCGCGCACTGGCACACTTCATGTTGGGTGATGTCGTGGCGGCCGAGGCAACACTGCGGGTAGCCCATGGCGTTGCGCCCGCGATGATCGCCGCCTTGTTGCCAGAGTTGTTGGACGCACCCCCCGCAGACGAGGGTCCCGGCATGACTATCGGCGGCGCGGAGCAAGCCTACGAATACCGCAGCATGATGCGGCCGGTGTGGGTGCGTACCCGTGCCCTCGCGTGGTTGCAGCGGCTGGACTTGCCAAAGCCCAAGCCGCAACCGCGCGCAAAGGCCAGGGCCAAAGCGAAAAACCCCGGTGCGCAGCCGCCGGCCCTGTTCGATCCGGCCGCGAACTTGTCTGCCGCGCAGGAAAAACGCCTGCAACAGTGGTTTCCCGACATGCCTCGCCTGCGGGGTTATCTGACCGCCATCGCCTGGTCGCCGGGCATGGTCATGCCCAGCGTCTGGATGACGCCGCTGATGCAGATGCTGCAGACTGCGCAGGGCAGCAAGGCCAAGGCGCCGACGCTGGACGTCATGAATACGGTGCTGGGCGACCTGATGCTGCTGTACAACCATCTGAACGCTTTGGTGCTCACGCAGGATCCGAACCGGCTTCCTGACGTTTTGCCAACACAAGAAGCCGTATTTCCCTGGGCGGCAGGCTTTGTTCAAGCCGCCGAACTGTGTGCGGGCGAATGGCGTGGCGCCGGGTTTGTCGTCAAAAGCAATCAGATGCCGTTCAAGGCGCTGTTTGCGCTCGCCGCGCAGGCGGCCGCCCAAGCCGACGCCTGGCGCCCGACCGACGGTGACGGACAAACCTTGTTGATCGGTGTTGCCGCCGACGCCCCCGTTCCTGACGACGTGTTGACCCATGCCTTGATGCCGCTGTGGTCAGTCATTGTGCCGCTGCGCCAACAAAGGGCGAAGCGATAGGCCTGCACTTAGCCAGAGCGTCAGAACAGGCCCATGTCGCCATTGACTTCGATCACCTCGCCGCCAGCTGCGCAGCCGTGAGGTATGAATTTATCGCTACAAAATCATTCAAAGACAGAACAATATTCAGCAACAAGTCGTGAACACTAGCCTGCTAGTGCAAGTTTTACCCGCCTTCTACTGGAGTTCGTTCATGAATGCCGCTTCGCCCACCAGCCCGCCTGCATCACCTGCCATCGTGCTCACGCCCGCGTTGTCCACCTCGCTGCTGCGCGCCGCCATCAGTGCGGCGACCCGCTTGCCCGAACCGGAGTTGCTGCCCGGCCTGCTTGCGCAAGCCCGGTTGGAAGATGCGCAAAGTCAGGCGGTTCAGGCGCTGGCGCTGCGCATCGCGGGGGGCGTGCGTACCCGTTCGCGCGCCGGCGGCCGCGCAGGGTTGGTCCAGGGCCTGTTGCAGGAGTTCGCGCTCAGCTCGCAAGAGGGTGTGGCCTTGATGTGCCTGGCAGAGGCGCTCTTGCGCATTCCGGATGCCGCCACGCGCAACGCCTTGATCCGCGACAAGATCGGCACGAGCAACTGGCAGGTCCACCTGGGTCAAAGCCCGTCGCTGTTCGTCAACGCCGCGACCTGGGGTTTGTTGTTCACCGGCAAGCTGGTGGCCACGCACAGCGATTCGGGCCTGAGCACCGCCTTGCGCAAGCTGGTGACGCGCGGCGGCGAGCCGTTGATCCGAAAGGGTGTGGACATGGCGATGCGTCTGATGGGCGAACAGTTCGTCACCGGCGAGACGATCGAAAAGGCGCTGGTCAATGCAGGCGCGCGCGAAGCCGAGGGTTTCCGTTACTCGTACGACATGCTGGGCGAGGCAGCGATGACCGCACGCGACGCCCAGCACTATTTCGCAGCCTACGAGCAGGCCATCCATGCCATCGGGCGTGCGGCCAAGGGCAAAAGCGTATTGCACGGCCCGGGCATCTCGATCAAGTTGTCGGCGCTGCATCCGCGTTATGTACGTGCCAAGCTGCGCCGCGTCATGGCCGAGTTGTATCCGCGCTTGTTTCAGCTGGCCCAGTTGGCGCGGCAGTACGACATCGGCCTGAACATCGACGCAGAAGAGGCCGATCGGCTGGAACTGTCGCTCGACCTGCTCGAACGCCTGTGTTTCGAGCCGGCGTTGGCCGGCTGGGACGGTATCGGCTTCGTGATCCAGGCCTACCAGAAACGTTGTCCGGCCGTGGTCGACTACATGATCGACCTGGGCCGGCGCAGCGGCCACCGGCTGATGGTGCGTCTGGTCAAGGGCGCGTATTGGGATTCCGAAATCAAACGCGCCCAGATCGACGGCCTCGATGGCTACCCGGTCTACACGCGCAAGGCCTATACCGACGTGGCCTATATCGCCTGCGCGCGCAAGTTGCTGGCCGCGCCCGAGGCGGTCTACCCGCAGTTCGCCACGCACAATGCGCAGTCGCTGGCCACCATCCACCAACTGGCGCTGGACATGAACGCGACGGCCGAAGACGCCTACGAGTTCCAGTGTCTGCATGGCATGGGCGAGCCCTTGTACGAACAGGTGGTGGGTCCGGTGTCGGACGGCAAACTCGGACGCGCCTGCCGCATCTATGCGCCGGTGGGCCTGCATGAAACGCTGCTGGCCTACCTGGTGCGGCGCTTGCTGGAAAACGGTGCCAACACCTCGTTCGTCAACCGCATCGCCGACGAGGATCTGCCGTTGGCCGACCTGGTCGAAGACCCGGTGGTGACGGTGCAAACCATGGCGGCCAAGGACGGTTTCGTCGGCGCGCCACACCCGGCGATTCCCTTGCCGCGCGACTTGTACGGCGCCATTCGACCCAACTCGCGCGGACTGGACCTGGCCAGCGAGATCACGCTGAAGTCAATGGCGCAGACCTTGGCCAACTCCCACACGCAGGCATGGACGGCCGAGCCAATGCTGGGTAGTGACACTGCTGCGCCCGCGGCGGGTGAGGTGCGCCAGGCGCTGAATCCTTCGGACCGCAGCGACGTTGTCGGCACCGTGCGCGATGCGACGCTGGGCGATGTGGAGACGGCGTTGGCCTGCGCCGCGCAAGCCGCAAAGGGCTGGGCTGCCACGCCCGCGGCCGACCGCGCCGCCATGCTGGAAGCAGCAGCCGACCGGCTTGAAGCCGACACCGAGATGTTGATTGCGCTGCTGGTGCGCGAGGCCGGCAAGACCTGCGCCAACGGCGTGGCCGAGGTACGCGAGGCGGTTGACTTTCTGCGTTACTACGCGCTGCAGGTGCGGCGCCATTTCGACAATGCAACGCACCAGCCGCTCGGACCGGTGGTGTGCATCAGCCCGTGGAATTTCCCGCTGGCCATCTTCACCGGCCAATTGTCCGCGGCGCTGGCAGCCGGCAACCCGGTACTGGCCAAGCCGGCCGAGCAGACGCCGCTGGTGGCCGCCGCCGCCGTGCGCGCCTTGTGGGCTGCCGGTGTGCCGCGCGGCGTGTTGCAGCTCCTGCCCGGACCCGGCGAGACCGTGGGCGCGGCACTGGTCGCCGATCAGCGCGTGCAGGGTGTGATTTTCACCGGTTCGACCGAGGTGGCGCGACTGCTGCAGCGGGCATTGGCCACGCGCCTGGGCGCTGACGGTCAACCGGTGCCGTTGATTGCCGAGACCGGCGGTCAGAACGCCATGATCGTCGACTCCTCGGCGCTGGCCGAGCAGGTGGTGGCCGATGTGGTCTCCTCGGCCTTCGACAGCGCCGGCCAACGCTGTTCGGCGCTGCGCGTGTTGTGTGTGCAGGTCGACGGTGCCGATCGTGTGATCGAGATGCTCAAGGGTGCGGTGAGCGAACTGCGTGTCGGTGATCCGCGTGCGCTGGCGGTGGATGTCGGCCCGGTGATCGATGCCGAGGCCAAGGGCATCATCGAGCGCCATATCGCGGCGATGCGCGCCAAGGGGCATGCGGTGGTGCGCCCGGCCGTTGTCGACAGCGACGCGACCAGCCGCGGCACCTTCGTGCCACCCGCAGTGATCGAGATCGACACGATCGCGGAACTGCAGCGCGAGGTCTTCGGTCCGGTGCTGCATGTGCTGCGTTACGAACGTGATGGCCTGGCAGAGTTGATGGAGCAGATCAACGCCACAGGCTACGGCCTGACCATGGGTGTGCACACGCGCATCGACGAGACGCTGGCGCAGGTGGTGAGCGCTGCGCAGGCGGGCAACCTTTATGCCAACCGCAACATCGTTGGTGCCGTTGTGGGTGTGCAACCTTTTGGTGGCGAGGGCCTGTCGGGCACCGGCCCCAAGGCCGGTGGACCGCTGTACCTGCTGCGCCTGCTCAGCCGCCTGCCCGCCGATGCGGCCCAGCGCGCCACGCAGGGTGACAGCGAACCGGGACAAGCCGGCCAGTCCCGTGGCTGGATGCCCAAGGCGGACGCGAACGGCGGCCGCGGCGCGCGGTCGGCGTTGCGTGAATGGGCGCTGGCCCATGGCCAGGCGCCGCTGGCGCAGGTCTGCGACGAACTGTCGAAACGTGCGCCCGATACCCGGTGGCGTGCCCTGCCCGGGCCGACCGGCGAGGCAAACCTGTATGCGACGCTGGCGCGCGAAGCCGTGTTGTGTCTGGCGCCCGCGGGGGCCGACGGCGATGCCGATCGACTCGCGCAATTGGCCGCTGCGCTGACCGTCGGCAGCCGCGCCGTCTGGCCGGCCGACGCCCAGGCACTGCGTGAATCACTGCCGTCGGTGGTCAGAGAATGTGTTCTGCTGGCGCAGGACTGGCAGGCCGACACCGTGCATTTCGACGCCGTGCTGCACCATGGCTCGCCAGCCGACCTGCAGGCGGTGCTGACCGCACTGGCCGCACGGCCTGGGCCGATCATCGGTGTCACAGCAGGCGCGTCTAAAGACGCCGCACTGCCGCTGGAGCGCCTGCTGATCGAGCGTTCGCTCAGCGTCAACACAGCTGCGGCCGGCGGCAACGCGAGCCTGATGACGATCGGGTGAGGCCCGTCTCGCTTTGCGTGATGTGCATGCCGCCGCCGTGCTTGACGCCAGCGATAGGCGAACGCTGGCGCCAAGCTCTCAGCGCGCCGGGTCGATCTGTATCACGGCGCGGCCCCGGTTTTTGCCGTTGATCACGTCGTCGATGACGCCTGGCAAGGCTTCGAATGGGTGTACCTGGGCGATGCGGGCCAGATGGCGCGGGTGCAGGTCACCGGCCATCCGTTGCCACAGGTGTTCGCGCAGGGCGGGGTCGTTGTCCGAGTTGACGCCGATCAACCGCACGCCGCGCAGGATAAAGGGCATGACGGTGGTCACCAGTTCGTGACCGGCCGCGTTGCCGATGCTGGCAATCACGCCGTCCTTGTCCATGGTGCGCGTCAGCGCCGCCAGCGGCTCGCCGCCCAGCGAGTCCACCGCGCCAGCCCATTGGGCTTTCTCCAGAGGCCGCGTGCCAGCCGTCAGCGTATCGGCGGCAATTACAGCGCTGGCACCGAGCTCCGTGAGGTACTGCGCCTGTGCGGGTTTGCTGGTGACCGCGACCACCTCGTAGCCCCGTTGCGCCAGCATGTCAATGGCGATGCTGGCCACACCGCCGGTGGCGCCATTGACCAGTACCCGGCCGCGGCCGGGCGCAAGGCCGTTGCGTTCCATCAGGTCCACAGCCAGTGCGGCGGTGTAGCCCGCCACGCCGATGGTGATGGCATCGAGCACGCTCAGTCCCGGCGGGATGTGGTTGACCCAGTCGGCCGGTACCCGGGCGCGCGTGGCGTAGCCGCCATGGTGGGACATGCCGAAACCGTGGCTGTGTACGATGACCGCATCACCGGGCTTGAACCGCGGGCTGTCCGAGGACTCCACCGTGCCGGCGGCATCGATACCGCCCACGCAGGGAAAGCGGCGGATGATCCGGTTCCGGCCGGTTGCCGCGAGTGCATCCTTGTAGTTGACGCTGGCGTACTGGACGCGCACGACCACATCGCCGGGGTCGAGCTGTGCAGGCTCGAGTGTGGCGAAGCGTGCCTGGACCGCGTCGGCGTTGCCTTCAATCAGATAGGTGTGGATGGATTCCATGGTGTTGCCTCCTTATGGTCTTCTCTTGCGCTCAACTGTAGCGCGTCGGGTTGCCCGCATCGCTGCCGATGGCTCGGCCACGGCCGGCGCCGGAAGTGGAGACAATCGGTCTACCTTTCAACTGCCCGGTCTGCTCCGATCCGGACGCCGGGCACTTACCCTGAGCTTGGCACTATGACCCTCCTGTTCACCTATGGCTCCTTGAAGCAAGGTTTTTGCAATCAGCACATCAATACCGGTGAACGGGTGGCGGACAGCTACCGCACGCGCGAACGGCTGCCGTTCTACCTGATGGGCGACGGCCACGTGCCGTGCGTGATCCACGCGCCCGGAACCGGTCAGCAGGTGGTGGGTGAGTTGTACCGCGCCACGGCGCAGGCACTGGTGGCCATGGACAGGCTCGAGCGCATCGGTGAGCCCGGCGGATATTCGCGCCTCTCAGTGGCGCTGGAGCGCACCGACGGCGAATCGGTCGAGACCGTGATGGCCGACATCTATGTGCGGATGCCGGCTGATGTGTTGCCCGGGGAGCAGCGCTCGGAGTTGATCGGGGAATACACCGCGGAGCATGCCGAGCGCTTTGTCTGGTGATGCCGAGCGCGGCATGAGCCGGGCCGGGGGCGCGACTGACGGCGCTTGCGTGACCGGCAGTCAGACCGCTGCCACGACCGTGATCTCGACCAGCAGTTGATCGGTCGCCAGTGCTGCCTGCACCGTGGTGCGTGCCGGCGCCGCACCGGCCGGTACCCAGGCATCCCAGACTGCGTTCATGGCGGCGAAATCGTTCATGCTGCGAACATGGATCAATGCCGTCAGCAGTTTCGATTTGTCGCTGCCGACTTCTGTCAACAAGGCGTCGACGCGGCTCAGCACTTCGCGTGTCTGGCCCGCCATGTCGGCGATGTCCGTGCCGCCGGCGGTCTGGCCACACAGGTAGACCAGGTCGCCATGGCGCACGATCTTGCTCATGCGGGCGGTCGAATGGGTGCGGGTGATGTCGCTCATGATGGGTGCTTTCTGTTGCAGTGATGGATAGTTCAGTCGGCGTCCTGGGTGCTGGCGCCAGCGCCGGCACGGGAAGCCTCGGTGGCCGGCACCAGTGTGCGGTGCGCCAGCCGCGTGAGAGTTTCCCACGCATCGGACGCCACAGGCTGTGATGCCGCGCTGGGTGCCCGCGCCGCGCCGCGCGCGGACGCAGGCGTTGCGTGAACCGTAATGCCGGGTACGACCCCGGCCAATAGTGCCACGGGATCGGCATCGATCACGATGCCATCCGCCAGGCAGTCGACACGAACACCGGGCCAGCTCAGTTGCAGGTTCTGGCGCGTCAGCGCAGCGGCGCGCGCCACGAATGGCAGGGTCAGTATCGGGTGGGCGATTCGGGCCAGGCTAGTTTCCTGGTTTGCGATCAATAAGGCAGCTCGGTCGACCAGGCTGGCTCCGGCAATTAGTGGGCACAACTCCTCCGACCGTCCATGCCATGGCCCGGTTGCCAACTCCACCGGACACAAAATAGTAAAGGGCTTGCCATCGTTACGCATCAACAGCCGGGCCAGCACTTCGGCCCCGGGCAGACCATGGCTCGACAACCAACGCGCCGCCTTGCCGGCCTCGTCGGCCAGTCCCCAGTCCATGCCGCAACCACGGGCCGCCTTGCGTGACAGTGCCTCGATTTCTGACAGCGTATAGCGCACACGCTCCGAATCTTCCATGGACATCTGTGTTCGCGCAATGCGCGCCGTGGACTGGACTTTTGGATCGGCGGGCCCACATAGCGTGTGCGGAAACGGTGCGTCCTGGTACATGCTGATGCGTACCCAGCGATCGGAACGTGGATCGAACCGTGTGGCGCCAAAGAATGACAGCTTGCAGCGCAGCAGGTCGATCGGCAGCATGTCGGCGGCAATCAGGTTGTCGCGCACTTCAGCATAAGGATGGTTTTCGGCCTGTTGCACCCGGCGTACGACATGGCGATGTGCCGGGTTGGCGAGCAGGAATGTTGCGACGGTCCGCGCGCCATCGGTGACGGACAGATCTTTCATCAGCGCCTGCACCTGTTCGGCCACGCACAGCGGCAACTCACGCTCCGCGCCGCCTTCGCTGGCCCGTTCGCCCAGGCGCGGTTCGAGCTTTTCTTCCGACACGTACCAGAAACGCGCCCGACCATTGGCATCGGCAAAGTCGATCGCAGTGGCCCATGCGTAGTGGCGCGTTATCAGTTCGCGCAGGCTATCCAATCGCATCGCGCCGTTGATCGTGAACGGTGCGAGCTCTTCGGCGTCCATGGCATCGGCCAGGTCGTCGATCAGCTCGCCATAGGGCTCGAGCATCAGTGCGACCAGTTGCTCCTGGCCCTCCAGCGTCAAGTGGGTTTCTGCCCATTGGTACAGCCGGTCCCAGGGTTGTGCGCCGGACAGTGCGCCTGCACGCAGATGCCCTTCGAGCAGCGCAAGGTCGGCGCGCAGGTCGGCCAGCTTTGCAATTTGCACCGCGTGCTCGGACTGCCACTGTTGGGCGTTGGTTTGCGCATGTGCCAGCGCCGCCTCGAATGCGCGCACCGCAGCCGGCATCGGGCGTGCGACGCCCCGGACCCGGCCTAGGGCCTGTTCACGGGCCGCCATCCAGCGATGCACCAGTACCGGGTGGTTGAGCAGAAACGGCGCCATGCCCAGGCCGGTGGAGTTGCCCACGCCGAATCGGCGTCGCAGTCCGGGCTTGACTGTCACCGCGGTATCGCCCCCCTGTAGGTGTGCGATGTATTCGACCAGGTCCAAAGTGAAGGTGCGGATCAGCCACACCGTCAGCATCTCGGCCTGGAAGGGCGCCTGTAGCTCCGGACGTTTCGCTATGGCGGAGCGGTCGGCCGCGCCGAATTTTCCCGAACCGTAGACTGCCGTCGTGCGCATCAGGTAGCCGACGGAATCGACCAGCGCGGTGTCTGGCTGAAGACCACTGGCCAGGCGCTCGATCACATGCGACCAGAGCCGCACGGAGCGGTTGGCACGCGCCAGTGTCAATTCGCGGTCGCTGACGCGTCCGGCCTCCTGCAGCGGCACGTTGGCCTGCAGTCGCTGCAAGTCTTGTTCGTCCGGCACGCCGTCGAACAGCGTGAACGTGGCATCCCAGGCGGTTGCGATGACGCGGTCAGACCGCATCGCGTCCGGCAGGTCATGGGCGAACGCGACCAGGCTGTAAGTGTGATTGGGGGCGTGCAGGCAATAAACCGCCCGCCCTACGCCGTGGGCATCGACCTCCCACAGGCGGCGCTCGAAACGCCAGCCCTCCCGGCTGATGCGGCGCAGCAGCGCCTGCATGAAGCTGAGCCGCGTTGGATGGAAGGATCCCATCCGGGCCAGGCGCATAACCGTGTCTGGCGAACGCAGCGCTGCTGTTGGGACATCGTTGGAAATTGAAATGGTTGCGCTCGTCATCGTGCATGTTCCAGCTGTCCGGTCGCCCCGCCGCCGAGGGCGGGGCATGGGCTCATTAGAGTACCGTCGTGCTTCGCACTGCGGTGCGAGCTTGCTTGGGGCAGCCCGGCGCGGCGCTCACGATTGGCGGCCCTTGGCCAGGGTGATGCGAAACGCATCCCACAGCGACGGCAGCAGTATCAGCGAGACCGGCACCGCCGTGATAACGATGAAACTTTGCAGCTTGCCAACCCCGTCCGATCCCAGCGACACCAGGATGATGGCGGTAGCGCCCATCGCCACGCCCCAGAAGGCGCGCACGGCGGTTGTCGGCTCGTCGGTGTTCGACATCGCCACCGATATCACATAGGTCATCGAATCGCCGGTGGTGGCGACGAAAACGAAGGTCAGCACCATGAACAGGATCGAGATCAGGAAACCCATCGGCATGTTCTGCGTAATGGCCAGCAGGGCGGCGGGCAGGTTGAAGCCCTCGAACGCCTTGGCAACCGAGTCGGCCTGCGCCAGCTCCATCGATATGCCGGTGCCGCCGACGATGGTGAACCAGAAGTTGGTCACCAGGGGCGCTGCGATCGACAGTAGCAGGATGATCGATCGGATTGAGCGTCCGCGGCTGACCCGCGCGACAAACACCGCCATCAGCGGGCCGTAACCGAGGAACCAGCCCCAGAAGAACACGGTCCACCAGCCCAGCCATCCCGGATCGCCGAACACGCCGGCTTCGCCGCGGTACATCGCCATCGGGAAGAAATTGGTCAGGTACACGCCCATGCCCTTGAAGAAACCTTCGAAGATGAAACCTGTCGGGCCGGCGATCAGCATGAACAGCATCAAGCCGCCTGCAAGCCAGATGTTGATCGAGCTCATCAGCTTGATGCCCCGGGTGATGCCGCTGACGGCCGACAGCGTATAGATGCCCACCAGTGCCACGATCACCGTGGCTTGCGTCGCGAAGCCGTTGGGCAGGCCGAACAGCGTGTGCAGGCCATAACTGATCTGCAGGCCGAGGAATCCGATCGGGCCGACCGTTCCGGCCACCACCGCGATGATGCAGGCCGCGTCAGCGATGGTGCCGATGGGGCCGTTGATGGCGCGGTCGCCAAACACCGGATACAGCAAGGTGCGCGGCGCCAGCGGCAGGCCCTTTTCATAGTGGTAGTGCATCAGCATGATGGTTGCCAGCGAACCCAGGATGGCCCAGGCCAGGAAACCCCAGTGCAGGTAGGACTGGGCCAGCGCGGGCCATGCGGCCTCGGCTGATTTGGCCGCAGCGCCAAACAGCGGCGGCGACGATACGAAATGGGCCATGGGTTCGCCGGCGGCCCAGAACACGCCGCCACCTGCGAGCAGCGTACACATGATCATCGAGCCCCACTGGAACACGCTGAACTCCGGCTTGGCCAGGTTGCCCATCTTCGCTTTCGCGCCTGGCAGCAGGCAGATCACCAGGCTGATCAGGAAGGTGCCCAGCAACAGCACCTGCCAATACAGGCCAAAGTAGCGCGCCGAAAAGGCGAACCCCGCGTCAACCGCGGTTGACAGGCCCTTGAGGTCCAGCAGGGCCCACAGGCAGAACAGCGCAATGAAGCCACCCGAGAGGGCGAACAGGGGTTTGTCGACCCGCGGCGGCGCGGTCGGCGGTTTGGGGATCGGGATCGCGTTCATGGTTTGTCTCCGGTTGCGCTTTTGGGATGGGTGCACTGCCGCGCGCCTGGGCCAGTGCATCGGGAAATCAGGTGGGAATGAAGTTGCGGTCGAAAAAGGCGAGCCAGTTTTCGCCCATCAGGCGGGCGGTGTCGCTGTCCGAGAACCCGGCGGCTTTGAGGCCGTCTTCGAGGTTCTGGAACTGGCGGCTGTCCTGAAACCATTCGGGCATCGGCGGAAAGCCGGGGTTCGCGCTGGAACCCTCTCCGTAATCGATTTCCTTGGTGTAGCGGCCCACACGCATCCATTCGACGACCGAGTCCGGCTGGTCCTGGCACAGATCCGATCCGATCCCCAGGTGTTCGACTCCCACCATGTCGGCGGTGCGCGCCACCATGTCGCAAAAGCTCTGCAGGCTGCAGGCGGACTTGTCCTTGAGGTGGTGCGGATACAGCGAGAAACCGAACATGCCGCCCCGTGCGGCCAGCGCCTTGAGCACGGTGTCGGATTTGTTGCGCAGCGCCGGCTCCCAGGTATGCGGATTCGCATGCGTGATCGTGATCGGTTGCTCCGACAGGTCGATCGCCTCCAGCGTCGAGCGCTCGCCCGAGTGGCTCATGTCGATCACCAGCCCGACCCGGTTCATCTCCTTGATCACCTGCCGGCCCATGCGCGTGACGCCGCTGTCCACCGTCTCGTAACACCCGCTGGCCAGCAACGATTGGTTGTTGTAGGTCAGCTGCATGAAGCGCGCACCGAGTGTGTGCACGATCTCGACCAGACCGATGTCGTCCTCGATCGGCGACGGATTCTGGAAGCCGAAGAAGATTGCGGTACGGCCGGTCGCGCGCGCCAGGCGCACATCGTTGCCGCTGCGCCCCTGCATGATCAATTCGGGAAAGCGCTCGAACCAGCGGTTCCAGCGCTCGATGTTCAGGATCGTCTCGCGCAGGTTCTCGTGGTAGGCAATGGTCACGTGCAGCGCATCCACGCCTCCCTCGCGCAACTGGCGAAATATCTTCTCGGACCAGTTGTTGTACTGCAGACCGTCGATGCGGTAGGGTCGGGTCGTCATGCCTTGTCTCCTTCAGGCCGGCTCGCCGGACTTGATGTACGCGGTCTTGACCACGGTGTAGAACTCCTTGGCGTATTGACCCTGCTCGCGCGGGCCGTAGGAGCTGTCGCCGCGGCCACCAAAGGGCACGTGGTAGTCGGTGCCGGCGGTTGGCAGGTTGACCATGACGCAACCGGTGCGCACGTTGCGCCGGAAATGGGTGGCGCGGGCCAGGTCGCGGGTGACGATGCCGGCGGTCAGGCCAAAACGCGTGTCGTTGACGACGGCCAGCGCTTCGTCGTAGGAGCCGACCTTGATCACGCACGCCATCGGTGCAAACAGCTCTTCGCGGTTGACCTGCCAGTCGTTGCGGGTGCCGACCACCACCGCCGGGCTCATGTAGTAGCCCTCGGTCTCGCGGCTCAGACGCTCGCCACCGCACAGCAGCTGGCCGCCAGCTTCTTTGGCCAATGCGACGTTGCGCAGGTTCTGTTCCAGCTGGCTGGCACTGGCGACCGGGCCCAACTGGGTGCCGGCCTTGAGTGCATGGTCGACCACCATTGCCTTGGCGCCCGCCACCAGGCGTTCGACAAAGGCGTCATGCAGCTTTTCATGCACCACCAGGCGCGACGATGCGGTGCACTTCTGCCCGGTTCCGCCAAAGGCGCCATTGAGCGCGCTGGCCACGGCGATATCCAGATCGGCGTCGTCCAGCACCGCCAGCGCGTTCTTCGAGCCCATCTCCAGCTGAACCCGGGTCAGATTGTCGATGCAGCTGCGCGCGATGCCCTTGCCAACTTCGACCGAGCCGGTGAAGCTGATCGCGTGCACCAAGGGGCTCTCGACCAGTTGCTGGCCGATGGCGCTGCCGCTGCCCATCACCAGGTTGAACAGACCGGGCGGCAGGTCTTGGCGCGCAATGATCTCGGCCAGAGCCACGGCCGAGGCAGGTACCAGGTTGGCCGGCTTCCACACCACGGCGTTGCCGAACGCCAGCGCGGGTGCGATCTTCCAGGCCGCCGTCGCCACAGGAAAATTCCAGGGCGAGATGATGGCCACCACACCGACCGGCTCACGCCGTACATCGACTTCGACACCGTCGCGCACCGAATCCGCGTTGTCGCCGATCTGACGCAAGGTCTCGGCTGCGTAATAGGTGAAAAATTGGCCCGAACGATAGACCTCGCCACGCCCCTCGGCGAACGGCTTGCCTTCCTCGCGCGACAGCAGGGTGCCGAGTTCGTCGGCGCGGGCCATCAGTTCATTGCCGATGGCCATCAGTGCGGTGTAGCGACGCTCGATGCCGCTTTTCGCCCAGATCTTCTGCGCCTGCTGGGCCGACGTGAGCGCGTCCATCAGCTGGGCCGAATCGGCCTGCGCAAACACGCCGACCTTGTCGCGCAGGTCAGACGGATTCCAGTTGTCGATTTCAGTCGCGCCGGCGAGCCATTCACCGGCGATGTAGTTGCGTTGGACTTGTGTCATGGCGGTTGCCTTGTCGATTGGTTGCTGCAGTGGTACGAAGCGCAATTTCGGCTTAGACCTCAGTCAAACTAAAAAATTTGTATTGAATTTCAGTTTTATTGAAGTGAATATGAAAATAGAACAACTGCGCGCCTTCATAGCGGTTGCTGAAGCCGGCGAACTGGCCGACGCCGGCCAGCGCATCGGCCGCACCCCCGCAGCCTTGTCGATGACGCTCAAACAGGTCGAAGCCGATCTGGGCGGTGGGGCCTTGTTCGAGGGCGAACGCAAGGGGCGCCTGACCCCGCTGGGGGCCTATGCGCTGCAGCAAGCGCGGCGTGCGGTGGCCGAATGCGACAGCGCAGTGACAAACATCCGCAATTTCGCCAGTGGCGCGTCCGGGCTGGCCCGGGTCGCTGCGGTGCCGACAGCGGCGACCCGGGTCATGCCCCTGGCTATCGAACGGCTGCGCGCGCGCGGGCCGACGGCACGTGTGGATCTGCGGGATATCGACTCGGCGTCAGTGGTCCAGGCAGTCATTTCCGGCACGGTCGACTTCGGCATTGGAACCTTGCCGGCAGCGGTGTCGGGGCTGATGGCTCAGCCACTGCTGGAGGATCCGTTCATGTTGGTGTGCCCGGCCAATCACCCGCTGGCTGGCGCGCGCCGGCCGATCGAATGGCGCGACATCGACGCCAGTGAATTCATTGCGAATGGCCTGTGCGCGAACATTCGCGCGCCTGAAGTGGCAGAACTGCTGGCACGGGCGCAACTCACGGTGCGCAACACCACGTCGCTTCTCGCCTTCATACAACGGGGAATCGGCGTGACCCTGCTACCGGCGCTGGCCGCACCCCGTTCGGACTTGTTGTGTGTATTGCCACTGGCCGACACCCAGGTGACGCGTCAACTCGACGTCTTGACCCGCCAGGGTGAAACCCTGAATCCGGCAGCCCAGACGTTGCTTGACGAGGTGCACGCGGTGGCGCGTGAACTGGAGCAGTCCATTCGCGCGGACCGCATCTGAAATTGCCTTGTCCGGCCGTCGTTCCAGCGGCATTGGACAACTCGCCCCACGCCCACATGATGGCCCCGAAACAAGGCAGCAGGATTCAGGCCAGCGCAATGTTCACCAGCACCGTCAGGAGCTGCAGCATTCCAAAGCTTGCGGAAATGGCCGAGTCTTTATCGGGCGATGATCATGGGGTTTCCAGGTGACGGGGCGGTATTGACGCGGGCATCGTATCTGGCGATGGCGGCAGCGTGGCATGGATGCCGTAAAGCGCCAACAGGCCCATCACATGCCCGATGGCGACACCGGGTTCACCCGATTCGATGCGGGCAATGGTCTGGACATGCACGCCCAGGCGGTTGGCAGCGGCGCCCAAGTCCTTGACAGCCTGCAACGCATCAGCACCGATGTCTGCAGAAATGCGTTTGCCTTGAGCCATCGCAGGATTCTCGCGCCTGGCGCCATCATCTTCGGTCTCTTTGAGTTGCAAAGCCCCAGGGCCCCTGAAGCTTTCTTGTCATCAATTCCTTAATATTGTCATAAATCTTGTCATAAACTTGTCAGAGTGACAAAATCAGGGCGTATTCTTGTCGTCATGACGAGATTAAAGTCCCAATCTCCTCAGCTGACAAGATTGACAAGATTCCTACTTCATGACCACCTCTACCCTGTCGCCCCGTCACGATGCGTTGCTGCGCCTGGTCCTTGCCGCCGGCGAACCCGTACAACCTGGTGCACTGGAGCAAGCCCTCAAGGCTTCCCGGCCCACCATCAACCGGGCCTTGCGAGACCTCCTGGCCTCTGGCTTTCTGGAGAAGCTGGGGAACGGCCGGTCCACCCGCTACGTGGCCACAGATGCTGCCAAGGCTGCACTTGGGGCCTTGCCTTCAGCCACACCCACGCCAGCGGGGCTTGGCCTGCTGCAGTGGTCGTCGGCTGCCCTACCCTTGGTCGAAACGCTTCGCGCGTCTCTGGGAACTCGCACCCCGGTAGGCTATGAGAGCAGTTTTGTGCACAACTACATACCGAACCAATCCAGCTTGCTGCCACCGCAGCTGGCCACGGAGTTGTTTAACGCCGGCCGTAGCCGGGACCAGCAACCCGCGGGAACCTATGCCCGCGAGGTTCTGGAGCAGCTGCTCCTCGACCTGTCCTGGTCGTCATCGCGCCTGGAGGGCAACAACAAGAGCTTGCTCGACACCAAGGAACTCTTCGAGCTCGGGGAGCAAGCAGGCCCCCTTGACGAAGACACCCTGATGCTGCTCAACCACAAGAACGCCATAGAGTTCATGGTCGACGCTGTGCCGACAGAGGGCATCACGGTGCCCGTAATCGTTGACCTGCAGGCCAAGTTGATGAGAGACCTCTTGAAGGACTCGCGGGACATTGGCAGCATCCGCCGGCGCGTGGTGAACATCGACGGCTCTGTCTACTCCCCGAGCAACATCCCCACACTCCTGGAAGAAACGCTGAAGTCCATCATCGACAAGGTCCGCCACATCCGAAACCCGGTGGAGGCCGCATTCTTCCTTTGGGTCAACGTGGCCTACCTGCAGCCCTTTGCAGATGGCAACAAGCGAACGAGTCGTCTGAGCGCCAACATGCCGCTCCTGCTGTACAACTGCGCACCCCTGTCCTTCCTGGACGTGGAGCGCACGGACTATGCGACAGCCATGCTCGGCGTCTACGAGCAGCGCAACGTCGCCGCGGCAGTGGAGCTGTTTGAATTCATCTACCGTCGCTCGATTCAGAAGTACAGCGTGCTGCGAGCCTCCCTGGCCGTGCCCGACCCGCTTCGAGCCCGGTATCGACAGGCCATGAATGAGCTCATGCAGTTCGTCGTCTTCTACGGCCGAAAGCTGGAATACGCATTTTCGGAGGTGCCCGTAGCCGCCGCTGACCTGGCGGCGTTGCGCGTCATCGCGAACATCGAACTGGAGCGCCTGGAGCAATACAACTGCGCCCGCTACAACCTCGCGCGCGGCATGACGCAGAGATGGATTGACGCCGGGAGACTCAGGTAACCTGCCAGACGCAATTTCACCTTGGACAAAGAAAAGCCCCAGTCGTTGACGGGGGCGAATTGGCACCTGGGGCTGTTCGAGGCAGTCTGACGACCGACAGACTCAGGGCGCGGCCCCCCCCCGAATTAGTGATTGGCGCCAGCCATACTCTTGACGAACTCTAGCAGCTTCAACCTCTGTACCTTGCCCGACGGACCTCGCGGAAGATCCCCCACGAAGTGGATCACCTTCGGACACTTGAAGCGACCAAGATGGGTTAGGCAGAAGGTGCGCAAGGCCGCCTCGTCCGGCTTCCTGCCCGGGCGGAGCACCACGCACGCCATGATTTCCTGCCCGTAGTGCTTGTCGGGGATGCTCGTTGCAGCGGCGTCGAGCACGTCGGGGTAGCGCAGCAGAACCTCGTCGATCTCGCGCGGCGAGATGTTCTCGCCGCCCTTGATGATGAGCTCCTTGATGCGTCCGGTGATGAAGAAGAAACCATCGGCATCGCGGTGTCCGAGGTCTCCGGTACGCAGCCATCCATCGGGCGTGAGGGCCGCTTGTGTGGCCTGCGGATTCTTGTAGTAACCCGCCATCACCTGGCCACCGCGGATCACCACCTCACCGGTGATGCCGTCGGCGAGTGGTTCGAATTGGTCATTGACCACTTGCGCCTCGCAGCCCGATGCCTTCCCCACCGAGCCGAGCTTGCGCAACTCGTTTTGCAGCGGATTGGAGAACGACGGCGCCGCAGTCTCGGTCAGACCCATGGTTTCGATCACGCCGACACCGAATTTTTTCTCGAAGCCCTGCAAGTGCTCGGGCGGCAGCGAGGCCGATGCCGAACGGCAAAAGCGCAGCGGTGCGGTGACTTCCGGCGCAGGCGCGGGCGCTTCCAATAAATACGACAGCATGGTCGGAACCAGGTTGATCCAGGTACAGGCGTTGCGGGCCACCTGCTGCCAAAACCGTCCCACCGAGAACTTCTCGGCCAGCGCCAGGCTACCGCCCGATGCCAGGGGCGCCAGCATGGTGACGACAAATGCATTGATGTGGTAGAGCGGTAACACGGCCAGCACGCGGTCTTGCACGCCAAACTGGTGTTCAGTGGCAATGGCGGCGGCGTTGTACGCGAGCTGGGCATGCGTGAGCAGCACGCCCTTGGGCATGCCGGTGGTGCCCGAGGTGTACATGAGCAGGGCGTGATCATCGGATCGCACCCGGTTGGCCGTCTCCGGGTCATCGCTGGGTGTGTCGCCTACGGGCTCTTCACCGGGCAGGCTGGCAAGCGTCGCAGTGGTCACCAGCAGCTTCACCGGGCGCTCGATGGTCTTGAGCAAGGCCCGCACCTGATCGGCCCATTCGGGGCTGGCGATCACCAGCTTGCAGTCGGAATGCTCCAGCACATAGCGCATCTGCTCGCGCTGAGCGAGCAAGTTGACCGGGTTCACGCAATGGCCCGACCACATACCGCCCAGCAGAATGCGCAAGGTGTTGAGTCCATTGGGCATAACCACCGAGACCGTGTCGCCACTCACCAACCCGTGCTGCGCCAGCACCCGGGCCACGCCGTGGCAGCTCGACAGCAGGGCCGCGTAGCTGAGCGCCGTATCGCCGTCTGCTTCCTGCACGTATACCGCTTCGTGCCGAGCACGCGCTTGTTGGTTGATGAGCTGACGCAAGCTACGGTCAACGCGGTCTGTGCGGGCTTGTGTGTCTGCCGTGCTCATGGGGCACCATATTTATCGAAGTAGGCGCCGAAAATTTCGCGTTCGGTTGGCATCTTTTCCGGTATGGGCATGGAGACACGCGTGGCGTTGAGGTAGTGCCGGTAGTTCATGTTGTCGGAGAAATTATTGCCACCCCAGGTGCCGCAACCCATGGAGAGCGAGAACGGCAGGCCGTTGTCGAAACTGCCACCGGTGGCAATGCTGTGGGCCTGTTCGACGATGACGCGCGACACCGGCAGCCGCAGGCCCAGCACCAAGGCCCGCTCCGGCTTTTTCGTGTGCAGGCCCACAGAATGCCCGGCACCCTGCCACGCGTAGATGCGCTCCACCATTTGCATGGCAGATTCGAAGTCGGGCACGGTGTAGAGGGTGAGTACCGGGCTGAGTTTTTCGCCCGAATAGGGGTGCTCTGGGCCCACGTCGTGCACACCCTGGTCCACCATGAGAACCAATGGGTTGGAGGCAGCCAGATCGTCAAATCCCGCCAACTCTGCGATGTACTGGGCTGACTTGCCGGTCACGTCACCCGAGAGCTTGCCCTGGGGCCACATGACCCGCTGCAGATGCTCCGCCCGCTCGGCGCTCAGCAAATGCGCTCCTAGAGCGCCCAGCGCCTTGAGGAGGGCGTCGCGCACGCTGGCCAGCACCACCAAGCTATTTTCCGACGAGCAGCTGGTGGCGTTGTCGAAAGTCTTGGAGCGCACGATGCGCTGGGCGGCGGCCTGTACGTCGGCGCTTTCATCCACGATGCCGGCCACATTGCCGGCGCCCACGCCAAAAGCCGGTGTGCCGCAGCTGTAGGCCGCGCGCACATTGGCTTGCGAGCCGGTGGCCACCACCAGATCGCACAAGGCCATCAATTCGGCGGTGGCCTGCTTGTTGATGGGCGCGGGCAGCACCTGCACCAGATCGCGCGGCGCACCGATGCGATCGAACTCAGCGTGGATGAATGCAACCAGACGCTGCGCCGTACCCTGCCCCTTGGGCGAGGGTGCCACGATGACCGCATTGCGACCTTTCAGCGCGTTGATGATCTTGTTGGCCGGCGTGGCACCGGGATTGGTGGAGGGCGTGACGGCACACACCACGCCCACAGGCCGCGCGATTTCCACAATGCCCAAGGCCTTGTCTTCGGCGATCACGCCGACCGATTTGGCACCTTGCAGATCGCGCAGCAAGCCCAGCGTCTTGCGGTGGTTCTTGCGCACCTTGTCGGGCACATTGCCCACACCGGTTTCAGCCACCGCCAGCTCGGCGAGCTCTCGATTGCGGGTAGGTTCGATGATGGCCCAGCCGGCGGCGGCCACCAGTTCATCGACCCGCGTCTGGTCGTACTGATTGGCCACTTGCTGTGCCGCGCGGGCACGCCGCACCTGCTCAGCGACTGGTCCGATTGCGTTGGGGGCTGGGCTTGTTTGCATGGAGGTTTTCGGTTGGACTGACAGGCTCGCGCCTGGTCAGTGATCGTGTTGCCCTGGGTTCAGGGGGTCGATTTCTTACGTGGCGCGAACAGTTTCAGCACTTTTCCACCGATGCCGGGCACCAGCGCCCAGATCACGAAAACAAGTGAAAAAGCCATGATGCTGCCGCTGATGGGACGGGTCAGGAAGATGGTGGGGTCGTTGTCGTAGTTGGCCAGCGAAGTCATGAAATAGCGTTCAGCCAGCGGGCCAAGGATGACGCCTAACACCAAGGGCGCAGAGGGGAAGCTGAAGTGCTTCATCACGTAGCCCAGCACACCAAACCCCAAGCAGATGTACACGTCGACAATGTTGTTTCGCACACCATAAGCGCCCACCACACTCAACACCACAATGAAGGCGCCCAGAACGGTGGGCGGCACTTTCATCAATGTGGCGAAGCCCCGCGCCACCAGCATGCCCGCGCCAACCATGAACAGGTTGGCCAGTATCAGGCTGGCAAACACGGTGTAGACCAAGTCGGTTTGTGTTGTGAACAGCAACGGGCCCGGCGTGATGCCGTGCAGCACCAGGGCGGCCAGCATGATGGCAGTGGCGGCACTGCCGGGGATGCCCAGGGTCAGCAAGGGAATCATGGCGGCGCCGGTGGTCGCGCTGTTGGCGGCCTCAGGCGCCACCAACCCGGCTTCCACACCGGTGCCGAATTCATGCCCACGTGGCGAAACCTGCTTCTCAATGCCATAGGCGACCACAGAACCTACCGTCGCACCCGCGCCCGGTACCACTCCAATCATGCAACCTATGGCCGTTCCACGCATTGCGGGTGCCTTGAGCGCCCAGAGTTCCTTGAACGATGGCAAGCGCATGCGCACGTTCTTGGCATCACCTTGCCCGTGCGTGCGCTTGCCCAACATCTCCAGCACCTCTGTCAAAGCGAACAGGCCAATCATGACCACTACGAAGTCAATGCCGTTTTGCAGTGCGGGCAGACCGAAGGTCAGACGCGGCATGCCGTACAGAGGGTCGACCCCGACGGCGCCGATCAAGATGCCGCAGAACAGTGACACCATGCTCACGGCCGGGGCTTCTTTGGCAATGGCGATGACGCTGATCAGGCCAAGGAAGGTGGCTGCAAAGAATTCTGGCTGGTCAAACGTGAGCGCGATCTCAGCAAACGGCGGAGCGCCAAAAGTCAGCAGTAGCGCGCTGGCAATGCCGCCCAACGCGGACGCGAGCAGCGCCAGCATCAGAGCCCGCGCAGCCTGTCCGCGCTTGGTCATGGAATAACCTTCCCAGCAGGTGGGCAACGATGCCGGTGTGCCGGGTATGTTGATCAGGATCGCTGAGATCGAGCCTCCAAAGACGCCCCCCGCGTATATGCCTCCAAGAAACACCATGGCGGCCACTGGCGTCATGGCATAGGTGAACGGCAAGGCCATGGCCATCGCATTGACGAAGGAAATGCCGGGCAGAGCACCCGCCACCGTGCCTACGGCAAGGCCGATGAGCATGATGCCGAAGTTCATCGGCTCGAGAGCAGCCAACAGGCCGTGAAACAAGTTGATCAAGGTTTCCAAGACATGGTCCTTCAGTAGATGCCCAGCAGCCGGTACAGCGCGATCGAAGCTTCACCCATCATCCCCTGGCCTCTGTCCAGCGGCATGGAGGCCAGCTTCACAAACAGGTACAACAAAACAGTGGTACCCAACAGGCCGATCAAGCCGATTTGCAGGGGTTTTCGCATTCCGCCCAAAAAGCACCAGCCGACCAGGTACAACAGCGTGGAGGCGGCAAACCCGATCACAGCCAGCAGATAGCCGTACACCACAATGAACACGATGCCCAGCACAATCAACATGGAAAACGGCGTGCCCAGAGCGTCGACCGAGGGGGCATCCATTAGAGCGGTCGCTTTGGAGTGATCGGTCTTGGCGCGCACTATCGTCAACGCGCGCTGCAGCATCCAGATCAAGCTGAACGCCGCAACGGCCCACATCATGATGGTGGGCCAGGTGGCGGGCCCTGCCAGCCCCCGCGTGACCTGAGCCGCCATCTCTGGGGACTCGACCACGCGCGAGCGCAGCATGAGTGCGCCCACCACAAAGGCCAGTGGGGCAGCAAGCTGCCGCCACCAGATCCTGACGTTCATTTGAACGACTTCAGGTAGTCGCTTACCTTGGCCTGAAAGCCTGCGACGTAGGTTTGTGCTTCGGCCGGGGTGTAGCTGCGCGAGGTGCAGGTGTAGGTTTCTGCGCAGAAGGCCTTCCATTCGGGTGTGGCCAGTGCGGCGTTGACCGCTGCGGACAAGGCCTTGAGCACTTCCGGTGGTGTTTTCGCGCTGACCGCGATGGTGCGGAAATTCGGCAGGTCGCTGATCTCGAACCCCAACTCCTTGGAAGTGGGCACATCCGGGAACGCCGGATGGCGTGTGTCGTCAAACACCACGAGGGGGCGCAATTTTCCACCCTTGATGAAGGCGCCTACGTCACCGGGTTCTTCATAAATGGCGTCGGTGTGTTTGCCCAGTGGCGAGGCGTAGCGCTCAGCAGGCTTCTCAAAGGGAACATTGGTTGTCTTGTAACCCTTGGAGGCAAAGTATTTCAACGTGATGTCGTCCTGGGTTCCGTAGCCCGAGGTCGCGATCTTCAGAGCACCCGGGTTCTTTTGAGCGTGCGCCAGGAAGTCTTTGAAGGTCTTGTGCACGCTGTCGGTCGGGACAAACAACATGGACGGTGAGTCCTGCACGATGGCAGCGATGGCAAAGTCACTGGCTTTGGAGGTTCCTAGGCCCGCAGCCCATGATGACACTGTCAACGCAATGAGAGTACCGGCGGTGTAGCCATCGGCGGGTGCCGACAGCAGCTTGGAAAGTCCAGCATTGCCCGATGCGCCGCCCACATTTGAGACAGGCATTGGCACACCCATGCTTTTTTCCAGCAATTGGGACATCTTGCGGCCCATGGTGTCGGCCCCACCACCCGGACCAAAGGTCACCACCAGCTCGATCGGGCGGTTAGGGTATTTATTCTGCGCCTGTACAGGAGCCGTGGAAATGGTGAGTGCTGCGCCGAGTAGGGCTGCCAGTAGAGTATGTTGCTGTTTCATGTTGTCTCCGTGATTTTTGAATGCCAAGGGTGGGGTGGGATGCATTGGCAGCGTCAGACGCTGCCAATAAGCGAGCGCCCCCCAAGCGCTCTCGTAATCTGGTTCGCTGTTTCCAGCACCGCCGCGCCCAGCAAGGCGGCGCGCTGTTCGTCGAGCCGACTGGCCGGCGCGGTCAGGCCAACTGCGGCGATGGCGTCGCCGAGCTGGTCGAAGATGACGGCACCCAAGCCATTCACGCCGATCCGCCATTCCTCATTGTTGATGGCGTAGCCGCGGGCCCTGATCTTGTCCAGCTCCGATTTCAGACTGGTGAGGTTGCCGCAGGTATTGGGAGTTGGACGGGGCAAGGACTTGGGCAGGCGCTCCAGCGCTGCGGCACCTTGGCTGGCCAGCAAGGCCTTACCGGTCGCCACGCAATGCGCCGGTGCACGTCCACCAACTTCCGAATAGGCGCGCACCGGCTGCGGGCTGTCTATCTTGTCGAGGTAGACGATGTCGGCGCCGTCCAGCACCGACAGGTGGATGGTCTCCTGGGTGCTCTGCCCCAGCTTCAGCAAGTGCTCGTGTGCCACTCGGCGCACATCAAACCCACCCGCGACCTTGCATCCCCACTCGAACAGTTTCAAGCTGCAGTGGTAGTCCCCGCTGGCTGGGTCTTGCGCCACAAAGCCCAGCTCCGCCCAGGTCTGCAAGGTGCGGTGCACGTTGCTCGGCTGCAGGCCCAGTGCCTTGGACAGTGTGGACACCGAGCACAGGGTGGGCGAATGCACCAGGTACTGTAGCAAAGTGACGCCTTTGATAAGGGTTTTATCCATTCTATTATTTGGAATGATATTTCATATGTTCACTTTAAATAGGTATTTATGCGCTGTCAACCTCACAAACCCTTAACGTGAAAGACGCTCGTCAGCGGACGCGGCCATGCCTGAGCTGAGGTTGGCCGGGACCCGACTGTGGCGTGATGGACGAGCAGATGCGTTGGCTCTGGGCTGCGAGCGAGGCTCGCGCACTGGGATATGGCGGGGTGAGCATCGTTGCACGGGCGATGGGACGGTCGAAGAGTTGGTCGTGCCCTGGGCTGAACGTTATCTGATCAGCCAGTTCCTGTCGCCCCTGACCAATCAACGCAGCGATCAATGGGGCGGCAGCCCGATGAAACGACGGCGCTTTGTGCTGGAGGTTTACAAGGCGATCCGGGCCACCGTCGGGGCCGACTTCCCGACCGGCATCAAGGCCATCGACAAGGCAGGCGTGCTGGAGATCATCTGGTACATCCGCCAGTTGCGCTGAATCGGCCACGGAAAAGAGCCCAAGCCCGGTGAGTTGGCACTATGGGCCTTTGCGTCCAACATGCTCACCACCGGTATGGGTTTTTTGCAGACGCGCCGGCCGCGCATGAATGACTTGACGGGGTCTATCTAGTGCTTGACCGAAAACCCCATCCCCCCAATGACAGCAGGCTGTTTCGCGAAACGAAGATTTCCAGAAAGACGGAGCTTTCAGCGCTTTGGACTGGTCAGAGCACCTAAAAGGCGGGTCTTTGCG
>Ga0335398_10001961_pt1 | contig 33535 bp, 19 predicted proteins | sample BON03_FD_205742 | JGI IMG/M metagenome (GOLD analysis project Ga0335398, IMG submission 205742) | Freshwater microbial communities from Lake Bonney liftoff mats and glacier meltwater in Antarctica - BON-03 (spades assembly) (version 2) | ecosystem: Environmental > Aquatic > Freshwater > Ice >... | reverse complement strand
GTCCGCTATGCGGCGCGCTTTCGGAAGCCAACGCTCGCGCACGCCGACGGTGTCACCAGCGAAACGCAGTTGCCACCAGTAGTTGTGCAGCGCCCACGCGAAATCGCCGATGGTTTTGCCATTCAGCGCGGAGGCGAACGTGGTGTCGAATTGCTCGTCCACCAACGTGAGGTAGTTGCGCCCGATCTCGAGGCGATTGCCCGCATAGACCGGCCAGTAAGTGAGTTGGATATTGAGATTCCACCAGACGCCCGGCCATTGGCTGACGCGAAACCACGGGCCGAACAAATCGATGGCCGGAGCGTCTTCGCGCCACGCGGCAGCGAGTTTATACATCTGAATCCAATAAAACGCCTCAATGCGCGCATCAGGCACGCTGAGAAATGCGCCCGGATAAAACGCGTGCCACCACACGCGGTGGGCGGCGATAAGGGAGTCAACGGGAACGCTGGCGGCATCGCGCACATCTGAGGAAGCGCGGACGGCGGATTTTCCAGAGGCAGGCACCTCGTTGGCCGTGCTGATCAAGAGCCGCGAGGCACGAGCATCAGCCGATTTTTCCTCGCGCCAGGCGGTCGCATAGTCGCCTCCCGCAAGCAAGGATTGCACGCAGACTGGCATCCCCTCGGACATTTCGAGGCGAGGCGGCGGGTTGGATTCATACTTCTGCTGGGCGGCCTGCTCGGGTTTCACGTGGGCACGCGGCGAATCGGGATTGCCGGGCAAAAATTCCCAACGCCATGGCGCGGCCACGCCTGTCGCGGTTTTTTCGGTGGAGCGGATCTCCACGAGATGAACCATACGATCCCGTAGTGTAACCACGCGCAGTTGAAGTTCGCCGAGGTCGGTCTTGATGGTGCCGGTGAGCTCGGCGTTCCACAAATCCTGGCGCAGGGTGCCGTCGAGGATTTTGCCGGCGGGGCGGAGCGCCATGCGACCGATGTCGAGACGCGGAAAATCAAACATCACGCCAGCGCCGGGCACGCCCATGGACGTTTTACGGTCGGGGGCTTTGCGATGATCAGTGACATCGGCGCGGCCGAGGTGGAGGTCGATGCGGTTGTCGGCGAGGGTGGCGTAGAGCATGACGCCGAGCTGTCCGTTGCCAACAAACGCGCCCTCGTTCCACTGACGAGGGAGTTGTTCCCAGACCATGTCCTGCCGCGCCATAAACGCAGGCCAGTCGATTTGGTCGGGGACGGCTGGGGCAGATGCGTGCATGGGCGCGGCGAGGGTGAGCGGCAACGTTGAAATGATGACAGCGCGAAGGTTCATGAGCTTGGCGGCGATGACAGGATCTCCGCGCCGTCGCGCAGGATGGTGACTTGGGTGCGGTCGGTCGGGGTGGTCGGGGAGAAGACGACGGTATCGGTTTGGCCGGGCCACTTCAGGGTGGCCATTCCTTTGACGGCGTCCCACGTGATTTGGGGGAGGGCTTCGCCGATGCGGAAGGGAATCATCGCGATGCGGGAATGGAGAATCGTCTCTCGCCGACTCACATGGAGGCGGGTGCGGGTGATGATTTGATCCGGCCGCTCGGACGTGTAGCTGCGCACATCGAGGCGGAAGGGTTGTTCGGTGGCCTTGAAAAAATTCCACATCTGCGGACCGACGGTCACGGGCACGTCGAGCAGGGTAACGAGCAGGGCGGGGGTGCCGACCGGTGACTTCTGCACATCAGTCATTCGCCAATTGTCGCCACCCGAGGCTTTGACCAAGACGGCGGAGGAAGGGTTGCCCTTGGGTAAGGCGATGTCGGCAAGGCGCACGCTGTTGGGCACCTGCATGACCCAGTCGTAGTCGTGCTCCTTGCCATCGCCCTTGTCGATGTCGTCGAGAATCAGCACGTATGGGTATTTGCCACGCACGAGGCCGGCAGTGCGGAAGGCGGATTTAACCGGGTTGGCCGAGGCCACGCGCATGGTTGGGCCCCAGTTTTGTTTGAAGTAGTTATCGCCCCAGATGCGCATTTTGTAGTTCTGGGTGCCCCGGAAAAACGCGACGACGTCGGGGTTGGTCTCGGCGGAGATTTTCCAGCTCATGGCGTCGGGGATGACCCATTGGAATTGGGTGGGGCCAACCCAGCCGTAGTTGTAGGCCTTGGAAATATCGGCGGAGGCGAACGCACCGTTCGGCGTGATGGCGGAGCCTAGGAAATCAACGCGCGGCGGGTAGGCGACGTCGGAGAGCCCGAGTCCGTCTATGCGGACGATGCTGTGGTCGTGGGAGAAGCCGGATTTCGCGCCGGCCTCGACGCCCCACATTTCACCGTTGGCAGCGAGGTAGAAGTGCCCGGCATCGTGATGCTGGTGGCCGATGGTCGAGAGGTCGGCGCGCGCCTCGAACATGAGGAAGAGCGCATCGGCGTCCTGACTCGATCGGGTGGTCAAAAGACCGTGGCCGGGGTCGGCGAAGTCGAGCGGCAAGGCGAGGTTTTTGCGGATTTTGGCGAGGGCATCGGCGTCGGGCACACCAGCGGTAGGCGGAGCGTTTTTCGCGTCGTCCGCACCGCGCCAATCGGCGGTGTCATACGGGGTCGGCCCCATCACGTGCGCGGGGGTGAGCGGAGTGAGTTTGCGCCAGTTGATTTTGGTCAGGGGCTTGCCAGAGGGCGGAGGGCCGGGCTTGTCGATGGCGGCGTCGAGAGAGCGCTGGTAGTGGATGGGATCGAATTCGGCGAGATCGGGGCGATCTTGGCGCATGAGGAAGTCGGCCGCATCGGCGATTTTATCCTTGGGGAAAAAGGCCGTGAAAAAGTGGCCGTAAGAGAAATTTGCGTTCCCCCAGGTCCCGTTGCTCACGCTGTATTCGCCCGAGGGCACGACGATGTGCGCCTGCGCGAGGGGAAGCTGGTGCAGGTGGGGATGGCCGAACACGTTTTCGCCGCGACGGGCGAGAGCGATGGCGGTGAGGACGGAGTAGTGAAAGCCGGCACCGATTTTGCCGTTACTTTCAAAAATGGTCCCTTGGGGGCTGATGCCCCATTGCAGGTAGCCCTTGAGGGCGCGGAGCGCGGCGGGCTGGATCTGCGGGTCGTAGCCTTTTTCGCCCTCAATGGCCAAGGCGGTCAGGTAGTGCTCCAGATCCCAGGCGGACCAGTTGGTTTCCGCCCAGCGGGCGGGGCCGTTCATCCCGTAGGCGAGGCGACCGGAGGTCGCAGAGGCGATCGCGTGCCGGAGAACGTCGCGTTGCTCCTCGTTCATCCACGGGGCGGCGAGATCGTAACAGAAGGCCAGATTGTTGCCGCCGGCGACGCCGAAAATGGTGCGCCAGTAGTCATCGGGCGCGAGTTGCCGTTGGTGTTGGTCGGCGGCGTAGGCATCGATGAACGGATTGCGCAGCCGGTAGTAGTTGGCGATGGCGGTGGCAGTTTCGCGGCCACGGGTGGCATCGCCAAAGAGCAGGCTTTGAAAGGCGGAAGCCGCCAACAAGTTGGGCAGGTAGGCGGTGTGGACACTGTCGGACAGGGTTTGGGTGTAACCAGCGAACCAGTGGCGCGGTGGAGTGACGAAGATGAGGGAGCCCACTTCCTTAGGCGGCTCGGGGGTGAGGAAAGTCAAGTCGGCCGTGTCGCCTGCAACGAGTTTGGCGTAGATTTTTCCCTCGTCGGATGCGGGGTTGTAGAGGGTCTGGGCGAGGAGAAAACGGGTGTCGAGGAGGGCCTTTTGCCCGGTTTTACTGCCTTCGATACGGCGCTTCAGCAGAGGAATATCATCGGGGCTGAACAGGATGCGCGGATGCACGCCGGGCGCCGGCACAGGCGAGCCCAGCAAGGAGGGATCGAAGCCGGTGAGATCGTAGGCCGAGGCCGGAATTTCGGGGTAAACCGACTCCGGCCCGTCGTAGAGGGCGATCTGTTCGGGCGTGGCGAAGTCAGTCCAGTGGCGTTGCACGGCCAATGCGGGCACACTTTTGCGGAGATCTTCAAGGTCGTCCAGCTTGCGTGGGTCGGGAGTATCGGCATGGAGGGCGCATGTAAGCGCTGCGGAGAAACCAATGACTATAAATGCGCGAAGGGGTAACATGCGATGGGGATAGATGATGTTTGGGGTCTAAGTTACAGAAATTTTTAATGTTTGCTGAACGATCTTGGCCATCTTGATGGCGGGTTCAGCGAATTTGAAATTCATGAACGACGGCGTGCTCCAGACGGTGGCGAGATCGTTGGCAGCGCGAACACGGCGGATGATTACGTGGCCGACGAGCCGATGCTCAGGGAGGTTGGCGCAGAGGATGAGGAGGCCGCGGACGCGTTGGCAGTTCTCGGGAATCCAGAGATACGACGTGACCTGGGACGGCTGGCCGGCGCTCCATGCCGTGCATGTGCCGCTCTGCATGAATTGAAAAACCTGATTCACTGGAGATGCCGACGACGGCGGCGAGTTGTGGGGGACAGCGTGCACAGATCCAACGACCAAAAGGCCAGCAAAGGCGACAAGCACGGAACGCAACAGTTTCATGGTTGAGCGGCTTTGGGTGAAATTGGCCGCCATGCGGGTGGATCGGAGGGTTCGAGAGTCGGTTCGCCCTCCAGCCAGCCGAGAGAGATGAGAGAGTTGTCGGCGGCGCGGATGGCGGAGGCCACGTCGGATTCGGCAGGGTTGGCGAAGCTAGGATCTTCGTTCACGGTGAGGTTGTCCTTCTCACCCACCTTGATAATCTCAGCCATCGCCGTCATCCCTTGATTTGGCCAGCGGGAAAGCGGGAGCCGGCCGGAACCTGCGATTGGCAGGTGGACGACCTGGTCGCGGGCCACCAGATCGAAACGCTCGAGTTCCTCCAGCTCGCTGACTTTGGAGAAGTCCGAGAGCTTCATGGCCCTTGTCCAGAAGAGAAAGACCGTTTCCGGTTCGGCCGCACGATAAATCACCGACGATCCCTCACGGCCCGCGTCCTCTGGCCCCAAGACCAGCGACTCCTCGATGGGATAGGTGCCCGGCAGAAGATCGACAGTGAACGGGCATTGATTCCCTGAACCTTTGAGACGGCGAATTTTATCACGCGCCATGGCGAGGGATCGGAAGGCGGCGAGCGTGGATTTCATCGCAGTCTGTTTGGGAAGCGGGTTTCCCGCAGCGTCCAGGAGGTCACCAAGGACGATGATCTGCCCAGCGGAAAAGCTGTTCTCCTTATATTTATCGGGATTCTTGCGGAAGTCCTCGTCGGTCTTCTTTTTCGAAAGGAGGTCTTCTTTGGGCGGGACCTCGTCGGTGAGGGTCCACGTGACCGAATGGTCGCCCATGGGCACTGCCGGCAACGGAGCCCCCACATAGACATGCTGGTTCGCATAGACGGTGAACAGCGTTTGTTTCACCGGAGTTCCTCCATCCATGCTGACCGTAATCACGCCAGAGTCTGGCCCTTCCATGCCCTTGAACCCGATGTGGGTTCCGCGAAATCGCACGGTCAAAGAAGCCCCCGGCTCGACAGTCCGGTAAAGATACGGAAACCATTCGTAAACCTTTTTTCCAAACCGGCGGCAGGACGGCCCATTCGCAGCGGTGAGCTTAGCCCACTCGCCGCGAAATTCTCCGCGTCCGTCCACCGCGAGGGTCTTGGCTTTTTCCCATGGGATCGGTGAGAGCGGTGCCGGGAGGGCACGCGCTGCGCTGGGCGTGGCTGGCAATTCACTGAGCTTTTGTAGTGCACGGATGGCCGCCTCTCCGTTCATAAGACGCCCTTTTTCGCTCGGGTGGCTACCGTCGTTGCTGAAGATGATTTTCCCGTCATCGGTGAGTCCATTGGGCGTGGCGGGAGCCTTATGCACGAGCTTGCCTTCGGAAAACAAAGCGGCGGCCTCGATGCCCATGTTGATCGAGGGGAGGTTGTAGTGCTCAGCGACATGGTCGTGGAGCGAAATGGAATTCGAGGCGATCCCCTGCCCTGCCTTCTCCAACCCATCGGCGGTGACCGTGTAAACCAGGCAGATGTCGGTTTCCGGATTGGCGGTGCGAAGTTTGCGAATGATGCCTTCAAGCGCACCCGTGACCTCCTCCGGTCGGTCGCGGACATCCGATCCGTCATTGAGGGAAAACTCAATAAAAACGACATCAGGTTTACCGGCCACAAGATCATTGTCCGCACGAAAAACGCCCACCAGCGAACCCGATCCGCCCACGCTGCCATTGAGCAGATTGAGCGTGGCTTGCGGGAATTGCTTTTGCAGCGAATCAAACGTCATGGTCCGCCAGCCTGGCGCTGCCGTGATGCTGCCGCCATAATAGCCGATTGTTACCGGGCCGCCTTTTTTCAGTTTCTCAAAAAGGTGCGGCAGCCCGCCGCGGGCATGAATTTCCGCCACAGGCATGCGGTCAGTCGGGGACTTTGCCTTTGCTGCTTGTGCATTCGCTTCGGTGTAATCTTTCTCGTGGCCGAGGAGTTCCGTCGAGGGCGCGGTCTGCGGAGTTTGGGCGAGGGCCGAATGGCCGAGCACAGCGGCGAGGAGGATGGGCAGTTTATTTTTCATTTATGGGCGCTCAGAGACCATGCTTGCGTAATCCGTCCATCCATTTAAATGATCGGCAGGGACGGGGCTTTCGATTTGCAAAATGTGTTGCCTTGGCGCAACTGCGGTCGCCTCGGAGGGTGCATGAATGCTGAGCGTGGGCGACGGAGTGCCGAGCGGAGCAAGCAACGGGACGTCCGTCGGATTTGCCCAGAGCGCAAACGCTTTTCCAGCAACCTCGGTGCGGAAAGCGATCAGTCCGTTGGGCTCCGAACTGATACTGACCCTGGCGTTTTCGGCCACGTAGGCGGGGCGGATCTCCACCACGAATCGCTGCGGGGAATCTACGGGGCCGGCGTTGCGAAGAACGATATCCGCAAACGGTGCTTTCGGCCGGCGGAAAGGCGTCTCTTCGGTCGTGGTTTCAGCGTAATTGCTCTCATGGATAATCACCTCCAGATCGCCATAGGTGAATTGACCAGGACCCGTGGCGGTGAGTAATTGTGACGGCCCGAAAACCGTGCCGCCGATGCCGAGCCTTACAAGGCCCTCGACCATGGCGCCGGGGGTGGCAGCGGACTCGGGGATGATATCCAGCACGCCGACGATGCGGTCGGGCAGGCCAAGCCAGAGCTGGCGTCCGGTCCACGGGACGGGTTTGCCTTTCCGGGAGCTGCCGAAGGCGTGGAGCTGATACGTCGCGAAGAAGGCCGAGCACTCGCGGCCGACGGTAAGCGAGCTTTTGAGGCCCGAAGTGATCCAGGCAAAGGAGCGCAGGTTGGCACGGTCACCGCCGAGGTAAACGCGTGGATACACCCCCATCAGCAGGACGCCACGCGCATAATTTTCGCCGGTGACCTGCGCGCCCATTAGGGTGGAGTGGCCGGGCTCGGTCACGGGGATATCGCGCAGGGTGGCGGCGTAATTGAAATTTCCATACCAGGCCCGGGGGCCTACGTTATTGCGATCAAGGATCGTATAGTTGTTGGGCAAGGGACGGCTGGCGATGTCCGGGCGCCACCATGCTACGGAGTTTCGCGCTCGTTCCCAGTGGCGCAGCGGGGTGTTCGCGTCGGGCAGCAGCACCATGCCGCGCACCCACGGGTTGCCGGTAAGCGAGACGATCGGTTCACCGCCGGCAGCAGTCTCGTCGCCGTTCCAGGTGTGTTTCCATGACGGCGTAGTCCAGTATTCGCCCCGCGGACCGACGCTGACCGGGCCATACCATTCGAGGCGGCGGAGCATGGTGAGGGCCGACTCGTCGCCAGTGATTTCATGGATACGGGCGATGAAGTGGGCGGCGACATCGTGGTAGCCGGGGGATTCGTTTTGACTCCAGATGTAATGGGTGCCGCCGTCGGGCAGGATGTTGGCAGCCTGAGCGGTGAAAAGTTCGCGCGAGCGGACGAGCAGTTTCTCGTCGTTGAGGTAGAGTCCGAAGTTGAGGAGCTGGACAGAGAGGGCGAGGTCGATATTTGCGTAGTTGCCGGGGCGGCCCTCGGCCTTGCCCATCATGGCATCGGCGGCGAGACGCATCGCGCGATCCCATCGGGTGCGCTGCGAGGGTAGGAGCAGGCCGGGATAGAGTACCGCGAACTCGCGCAGTGCCCCGGAGGCAGGGGCGATGGCGAAATCATCGAGGAGAGCTTGACCGGCCTTGAGCTTGCCCTCGGCAGCGGCGAACTCAATACCCTCGGTGTAAGCGTGGGCACCGCGCAGGAAGCGTTTCAGCACTTCGGGGTCGTGGCGCAGCGGGCTGTCGGGGTGCGCGAACAGCCAGAAAAGCGCTTCGATTCGGGCGCCGGTGTTGCGGGCGGCGATGGCGATGGAGAAATCATCGAGAGGAACCTCGCCAGCCTTGGGCTTGCCGTCGTCGCCGGTCCCGGGTGTCGCGAGGTAGTCGCGGGCGCCGGCGACGATACGGGCGACGTAAGGATTGCCCTCAGCGGCAAAAAGCGGGCGCAACGTGCCGATGTTGGCCGGGGTGGGCGCGGCCGGCTCGACGCTGAGTGAAGCAGCCGATTCGGCGGGGTCGCCACGTTCGGCAGCGACAGTGCGCACGACAGAGACGAGCGCGTCGTCGGCTGCCCAAACGGTTGTTGCGGAGACCACATGCATCGCCAAACAACCAAGGGAGGCCGAGCGAATCAACCGAGACACAAGTAATCTTTGCTGACCACAACAAATACTAAGACCGTCAAGGTGGCCAAGAAGGGCGCTCTGTTGATTCATCGTGGTTTAGGTCTGATATCGTGGGAAATTTCGATCAGCACCCTTCAAGGGCACTTCACACTATTCCCATATCTTTCAGAACTTTGCAAAAAGATTTTTTTTGTTGCGCTTTTTTGCATTTTTGGTCATTGAGTGGTAGCAGATCGCAGGTGCACGAGTTTGCTAGAAACGGTCACGGGGCGGTCGTCGGATGCGAGGGCAAACCAATCGCCAGCTTCGGGTGGGAGCGCGGCTTCGTAGGTTTGGTCGGATACGAGGATGCTCTGAACAGCGAACCATTCCCGTTGTTTAATGTCCTCTGCTTTTGGGGATTTCGGCACGGGTCTGGCCCAGTATATTTCGATTTTGGTCAAGGGATAGGTTGAGGTGACGTGGAAGCGGGCAGTCTTGGAATCTGGCGAGGCCACTACGTCGATTCGGGGAAAAGGCACACCGATACCTTTGAGGTGGTAGTCGAAATACGGTACTTCCATGGATAACCAGTTGGCATTTTTGCCAACGGGCGTGGGGTAAGGCTGGAAGGCGGTTGGCACAAAATTCGGGTCGGGCGTTTCAGTGCTGGAGATATTTCCTCCAGGCACGGGGACCTTGTGGTTGGAGTTGGGTGCGAAGAGGTGGTTTTTCTCGCTGGGGATGGCATCGAGAGTGGCTTGGGCGGCGCTGGGCCAGCCAAAAAAATCGTTGGTGGCCGCCGCCAGGAAGTAGGCAGCGCGCATGCCTGGAGCGCGTCGGCCCGCATCCAGAGCGGTTAGCCATCGTTCGCGTTCTTCAGGCGAGAGTCGTCCGAGGCTTGTGCGCGGGAGCTTGGGATTGTGCGGCACAGTGATGGACGACTGGGAGCCGAGGTCAAAAAATCCGCAGCCGTAGAGGGCGAAGCCGGCTTTCACTTGATCGCCTGCCAGGCCGCAAACCATTGTTGTCATGTAACCGCCCCAGGAGATGCCCACCACGCCGACGCGGGCGGGGTCGGTTTGTGGCTGAGCGCGCAGCAGGTAGAGCGATTTCATCGCGCTCAAGACAGCATCAAATAGAACGCTTTCGCTGGCATCGGGCGTGGCCACCCAGCGACCCTCGCCATATTTAAGCCCGCTCCATTTGCCTTTGGTGAAAACGAGTTTTTCCGGTTGGGCGATACCGGGAAGATCAGGTGCCACGGCGACGTAACCTCGCTGTGCCCACGCGATGGCCTTGTCTACCTCGGCCGACCCGCCACCGCCGTGCAAGACGAGCATACCGGGGTGCGGCCCTGGTGCTTTCGGCGTGGCGATAATGGCGTAGATTTCCGACTCATCTCGTGACTGAAACACGACCTGACGCACGGTGATATTTTCCGGTATCGGCGCAGTGAACGGGATCTCACGGAGGATTTCTGGCGGCTTGCCATCGAGCTGCTGGCGAAGCCGATCGTCCAGAATTTGCACGGGAAGAGTGGCGCAGGCGGCCAGAGTAAAAATGGTTAATAAAAGGTGGTGAAGTTGCATGGAGAGAGTGTTTTTTATAAAGAAATAGGTTTTATTCGGTAAAATTCGCGCGCTTACGGTCGGTCAAGGACCATGCTCGCGTAATCCGTCCAGCCATTCAGATGATCGGTAGGGCGGGGCCTTCGATTTGGAGAATGTGTTGACCCGACGCAACTGCGGTCGCCCCGGAGGATGCGTGAATGCTGAGCGTGGGCGACGGAACACCGGGCAGCGCAGGCACCGGGGCGTATCTTCACCACGAATCGCTACGGGGAATTCCCGCGGCGGGCGGCGGTGAACATTTGCGGTGGCCCTAAAACCGTGCTGCCGATGCCGAGCAAGTGCCCCCCATATCATCACGTATTCCTTGCCCGGCTCGTGCCGAACCTGTCCCCAGCCCCAAAGCCTTGGCCTGCCGGGATTCAGCTCGGCATACTTGCCGTTCACCACTTGCTTGGCAGACAGCTCGCCCGGAAGGCGGGGGGGGAAGCTGCATCTGAGACAAACAGAAGCATCGCCACGGCGAGGGAACCAAGAGCAGGTATCAAAATTCATAAAAATTATTTCAATAACTGCTGATTATGGATTTGTGATTCGAAGTCGAAGGAATCTTCGGGGCGGATGAGGGGGGGAGAGGCTGAATGTATCGGTAACGGTGACGGACTGGCCGACAGTGCCGGGGTTAGTGGTGAGAGTCGCCCAAGTAGTGAGGTCGGACGAAGCTTCGACGATGTAGGTGAGGTCGGAGCGGGCGCGAGGGAAGGTGAGTTGAAGGGAGTTGGCGATCAAAGCAGAAATCGGCATATCGAAGGTGCCGCTGCTTTGGGGGTCTGTGCCGAGCGCGTATTCAAGAAAATTGTTTACGCCATCGGCGTCAGGGTCAGCGAGGTCGGCGGCGGTGCCGGTGTTGTCGGCTTGGAGGAAGTTCTCAAGACGCCACGATTGCAGTGGGCTGACGAAGGTGTGGTCCTCCACCTCGTTGCTGTTGACAGCGATCATGTGGCCGTAGGCGGGCACAGTGTCGGCCACGGTGGCAGTGCTGCCGGTGACGGCGATCGGGCTCACGGTGTCGTTCCAACTGCGATGCAGACTGGTGCGCGAGTAGGTGGAACCGACGATGAAGCTGCCGGTGTAAGTGCGCTGGGAGTTCGTGAGGTTTTGAACGATGCGGACCTTACGCTTGCCCTCGGTGAACTGGAGCACAGCCCAGGTGCTGTTCGCTTTAAGGACGTTGATAACAGATGTAGCATAGGGGGTGCCTGCGCGGGTGACGTCGAGGACGAGCCAGTTGCGACGCGGGGAAGCCGCCGTACAGGTGATGGCGGCGTCGTTCGCGGAGAGCGGATCGTTGATGCGCACGAGGGCTGAGAAATCGTCTGTCGAGCTGATGTCAGAAATGGGGATACGCTGGGACGTGATCGCTCCGGTAAAAGTGGTGGCGTGGATTTTCGAGCGTAGATCGCCGAAGGAGAAGGACGATGCATCGGGCTGGAGCAGATCGAGGTAAGACCCCATGATGTTCTTGCGACCGCCAGTGAAGACGAGCCGGGCGTCGAGGCCGTAAACGGTGCTGTTGGCGTCGTTCACGAGCTGCACGAGGCCGATCATGCGCTCGCCGGTGAGGACCCACAGCTGCTGGCCGAGCCAGGCGGTGGCTCCACCGTTCCAGTTCGTGGTGGCGTTTGAGCTGGTACGTTTCGAAATGCGGTAGCTGCTCGATACCGTGCCGAAATTGCGCCGCGTGATGACGCGGGTTTTTTCATCCTGCGTGAGGAACCGATATTTGGTGCCGCGGTTGTAGTCGCTCTCGGTTCCGGTGCTCTCCTTGAATTCAACGCAGACGGTGTCGAGAGCACCCTTGAGCGAGGTGTTATTAGCGATGGGGCCGAGTGTGAAGGCGCCGACGAGAGTGCCTTTGCCACCCATGCGTCCGTCGTAGTCCTGGGACTGGCTGTAGGCGAGTTCCTCGGGGCCGCCATTCTGAACGTCGCGGCCGTTGACGACCCACCCCCAAGTGGAGCTGCGGTAACGAGGACCCTGGATATTGCGATCAAAGAAGACACCAACCTCGGTCGGCGGGAAGAGCAATCGGCGCGACGGTTGATAGAGGATGGTGTTGAGCAGCTCGGTGGAGGTAGAAGTCTCTTTGGAGGCCCCGAAGTAGTAGTTGTAGCCGTCGTTATAGAGATAGGCTTTCCACAGCGAGGCCCGTTCGCTGCGGATGTTGTTATACATGTGTTTGTAGGGGATATTCGACGACTGCTCGACGAAGCCGCTGGGCTCGTTGGCCACAACGCTGTAGCGCAGCGTGGCGTCGAGGGCGGCCTTGACCGGGAGGGAGCCGGTGATCTTCCACCAGTAGATATAGGATTTGACTGTTTCGTTGTGGTAGGCGGCGACCTCGTTCCAGAAGCCGACGTAGCGGGTGCCGCCACCAGCGAGACCGCAGCGGGTGAGGACTCCGTCGATGGCAGCGCGCGCCTTTTCGGCGGTGGTGGCATCGCCCAGCGCAAGGCCGCCAAAGTAGGCGCCCTTGGCGAGGCGGATGTCTCCGTTGAGCCAGACCTGAGCGAGGACGCCCGAGCCCGACGGTGGGCTGTAGAGGAGCGGGTTGCGGGTGATGGTGGCGGCGTTGGTATTGGCGAGGCCCTGCTCGTAGATTGTTTTGCGCTCGGGGGAGATCTCACCCGGGCGATGGTGCTTCATCAACAAGTAGGAATATGCAGCCTGCCAGATGAAGCCGATGTTCTGGAGATCGAGGCCGGTGGCGCACGCGCCGAGGCGGTCGTCGAGCAGTACGAAAAGACGGTTGCGATAGACCGGGTTGTTGTAAACGGGACTATCGGGGCAGAGGTAAGCGTACGTGGCGGAGAGCATCTCTTCGCCAGCCTTGGAATCGTCAATCTCGGCGACGCTGTTGTTGATTCTAACGCCGGAAAACACCATGGCATAGTTGGGGCTTACAGGGTTGAGCGGGAGCAGGTCGTAGGGTGTGGCGGCGCGCGCCGTCAGGCTGGCACAGCCCACGGAGAGGACGAGCACGATGTGGATCGAAAGGCTGTGCACGGGTTATTTAGATTGGGTAGGGATATTTTGAGGACCTACGGGGAAAAACAGGATGAGCAACTTTTTGCAACGCATTTGTTATTATTGCCTTTTGTTGCTTGTGTTTCAATGGGAATTTGCTCCCATTGCATAAGAAATCAGGGCGCAGAAAACCGGAATTCGGCGAAATCCGACAAGCCTGGCTCAGCGGGTGTCAACGCGAGATGCAAATGCCCCACCTTCGCGCCAGTCCATCCCCCCGCCGGATTACGTGATCGACGAACCGCCTGTTCACAAGGTCTTTCGAGTGAAGAAGCGGGAGTCCCGGCGTGCAGGCGAAACCCGATGCAGTCATCCAAAAAGTGCCACCGTGCCAAGTGACATCGGGGTCAGAATAGTCGGAATAAATGGCATGCTTGGTGTTGGCTCACTCGCCATTGTCCGGCAGCAATGGGTCATTTTTCGTGTTAACTCTCCGAGAGCCAGAGCCATCAATCCACGCCGTTCGGCACCAATGAACGCACTCTCATTGGCGAGACCTCCCAGTTCGAGGCCAAGGCCGCCACGTGGACCTGGAAAGCCGGGAGTAGAACTTGTGAATGCATCCACCGACTAATGGCAGGCCTTGAAAAATGCCTCACTTACGGGCCGGACTTTTTGTTGCTGGCGTCAACATCCGTTTGGGAATCGAAGTATCGCTCGGTGCTTTCTGCGCGCAGGCGTTCGATGTCGCGGGCCGGGACCACCGGACGATAGGCATCCGCGTAGAGCCCGACCTTCGACATCATCGGGTTGGGGAAACCGGAAATTTCGGTGAAGACCGGCGCATCGGGTTTGAGCGAGAAATCAAGTTCCGCCGGGTTAACGAAAATTCCCATATCCTCACTTTCGACGTTGTTTTGCACGATGATCTGGTCGAGCTCCGACGTCTTGCCAGACGTTCGCAATGGGGTTTTGCAGAGGACGAAGAGATTTTGCTCGATAAGGATGCCACTCGGTTTTTCTGGACTGTTTTCCAGGATATTGACGAGTTCCGGATATTTCTCGCTCCACGGCGGATCCTGATAAGGCACGGAATCCAGGTCGGACCGCAGGCGTCGGTCGTCCACGGTGTAACCGCGGGGAACTCCCCGCGAATCCACATGCATGGCAATCGGGCTTTCGATGATGATGTTATGACGAAAGATCTGGTCATGTCCGCCGCCGACGAATCCGCCCGAGCCGACTTTGTAGGCGACGTTGCCGAGGAACGAGTCGCCAGAGTCGCCGTCGTCCACATAGAACGCATTCGAGTTCATCGCGTGATGGACAAAGTTGTTGCGGATGATATTGCCGCGGGAGGTCCATCCGCCGCTCGTGTAAAAGCAGCCGAGGTCACTTGAACCAAGTCCGATGCGGTAAATCTCGTTATATTCGAAGACATTATCGTTGCCTGAATAGACGACGCCGCTGTTCGAGCAGTCGTGAATGCGGTTGTGCGCGACGAGGTTGCCGACCGACTCGGCCATGGTTTTAAGACCCCCATCGATTCCGGGTACTGGGTAAAACAAGCCGGCGCGGGTCACGAGATTATTCAGGATTCGGTGCCCGCCGGGCGTGAGGGTCCGGCGGTCGCCGCCAAGATAAACGATGCCCGAGTAGCCGGTCTCCGCTGTGTCGCAGGAGAGAACGGTGTGATTGAGCCCGAGATCGAGGACGATGCCGTGGCGGGAGACATTCGAAACTTTACAACCCGCGATAAGAACGTCTTCGCCGCCAGCGACGCGGATGCCGTCGCCGAGACCGGAGTCCACCGTGAGGTTTTCGAGTGAAAGATAGGAAGCACCCATGATCGAGAGCACCGGTTCGCGATTGTCAGTGATAAGCAACTCGCCCGTGCCTTCGGGCGGCAGAATATAGAGCATGTTCGTGGGGAACCGCACGGCCCACTCGCCTTCCACGTCAATCTCCTCGATCAAGTTGATTGCTTCCCAGGGTTCCTGACCCGAGCCCTTGCCGGGGCCATTGCCGGGAGTGCGGTTGTATTTGCAACCGATGCCACCGGAAACGGGTGCAGCGAATGTGATGCTTCGGGTCTCAGAGTTGATGTCGGCGACCCGGGCCGCTTCGATGACCCAAGGCACGCGCCAGAATCCGCGCAGCCAGACGCCGTCTTCGAGAGCTCCTTTCCATCGGGCCGGATTCTCGCCGCGATAGACAAACGTGCCGGTCGCAGGCGGCACAATCCCGTTATCCGTGACTTCTTCGATCTGGGCGAAAGCGGTTCCGTTTGGCCAGCGGGAAATCGGGAGACGGTTACCATCTGAGAAAATCTCCAGCAGCTCGATGCCGCGGAAGCTGTCTTTGAAACGATCAGCTTTGAGACCCACTTCGTCGAGAGAGACTTCGCGCACACGATCCCGGACCGACTCAGGCAGGCGGGCGCGCACGGCGTCATCGCTCACCGGGCGCAGGTCTTCGCGGGAGATGATTAGCCCTGAGGAGACTCTTGCCGAGCCATCTGCCGGCCCGCGCCACGAAATTCGGCGGGTCGGATTACCGGAGTCTGCCGCACTGAGGACCATGCCATTGCGTAGCATGTAGTGGCCGGAGCCGACGTTCACGACCACGTCACCATCGGAGATTTCACGCACGGCACTGCGCGCCTCTTCCAACGTTTGAAATGGAGTTGACTTTGTGCCGTTGCCTTCCGGCGCACCGGATGCGGAAACATAGATTTCCGAAGCGCCTACAGGCAGTGCGATCGCGAGTGTGAGGAGGATGGTTGGGAGCAATTTCATAGATTTAGAGTGGAGTAGTATTGGCTTGGGAGTTGATGAATTCGCAGTCGGCGACATCTTCGAGATAAGTCGCGGGGCGGGCGTCCGCCTCGCGGGTGGAGAACTTGCAGCGGTTGAAAAGAATCCCCCGCACATGCCGCAGGAAAAGTCCCCAGCACGGGAGCGGATGGAAAACAGGGAACTCGGGATATTCGGTTTCCTGCTCGAGCACTGGTGCGTCGGAGGCCTCTTCGCCGCCGGGGAAGCTCACTTGCACGTTTTCGAACGTCACGTCTTCAATCGCATGTCCCGGGATTCCCGTGACAATGATGCCTGCTTTGCGCGGATATTTTTTGTAAAGTGGATATCCCTCTTCCCAAACCTTAATCCGGATGTTCCGCAGCGAGATTCCCTTGATCGAGCCGACCTCGCGCTCCGGTTCGTCGTCGAAATATCTTCGCAGTCGTGAGCCGAGCCGGATGAAGATCGGGCCGGAGACATTGTCCATGATGATATTTTCGGCGACGACGTTTTCCATGCGGCAACCGTCCATGCTGATGAGTTTGATACCGCCGCCTTCGGTGTCGCGGATGACGATATTACTGAAAATGATATTGCGGAAATCGCCGGCGGACTCAGTGCCGAGTTTGAGCGCGCCCCATGTGCTGCAAATCCGGCAGCCGGTGACCACGATATCCTCGCTCGGATTCGCACGTGTGGCCTTGATGCAGATCGCGTCGTCGCCGGTATCAATATCGCAATCGCTGATCCGCACCCGGCGGCAGGAATCCACGTCGATGCCATCGTTGTTTCCATTGACGCGGCTGCGAATGGTGATGCCGTGGATGAGAACATTTTCGCAGCCGAGATAGTGGCTTACCCAGCCAGGCGAATCCTTGAGGGTGATCCCGGTGACCTGCACATCTTTGCAATTAATGAAGCGGACCATGAACGGACGACCGTCTTCCTCGTAGCCATAGGCATCGCCGCTTCCGTCAATCGTGCCCTGACCGGTAATCGCTGTGCCAGTGGTGCCATTTGCATAAATGAGACAGCGGTTGCGTTTCTGGCCCACCGCATCGGTGAATCCGCCTTCCACCTCGGGGTAATCCGCGATGTCCGCGCTCCCCTTGAGATGGGCTCCATTGTCGAGATGCAGGGTGACGTGGGAACGCAGATGCAGCGTGCCGATGAGGTAACGTCCAGCGGGAACCAGCACAGTTCCTCCACCTGCCGCGGCGACCGCGTCAATCGCAGATTGAATAGCAGCTGTTTGTTTGGCTTCTCTATTGGCCGTGGCTCCGTGGTCTTTGATGTTGATCATGTCTTAGAATGTTGAGCGGATGGGAATACGGCGGGTGATCCGCTGGCCGTAGCGAGTGATGGCATCCTCACGATTCAGCGTGCCATCTTCGAGACGCGCGATTGCGCTTTCGATGTCTTTCAAAACGACGATGGTGACCTCAGCCCAGACGAGCGGAGCCCCAGAATAGGAGGTGCCATTGACGAGCGTGCCATTCCCAGATAACCGGACCGGTTGAACGATACCGCCTGATTCATTGGCCGCCAGAGTTGCATTCGCGGTATAGAACCGCAGCTGAAAATCGAGCACGTCGCCGACGAGAAAGTCATCCAGGCTTGGCGGTGTGGCATTGAACGCCTCAGCGAGATCGGTTTTGCCGAGATAATCCGTGAATGTCGCGCTCGAAGAAATGACCGTGCGATAGAGGCCGAAGGTTTTCTTGTTTCCTCCGTCGTTGATCGGATCCTGATGCAACACCTCATAGCGGATCGCACGGGCCTGGCCGTGGTCGGGGGGCTCCGCATTTTCGCCTCCGGGAAGAGAAATGAGTGAGACTTGTGACACGACCCCGAGGCCGGCAAGGTTTTCCGAAGAAGTTTGAAAGAACTCGAAAGGCTGACGCGTCCCGACCATCGAATCCATGTCGGAGGCGAGAAGATCAACCGCCGCCGCAGCGGAGTTCGCAGCCATGAGAGAGTTATTAGCCCTGCGCGTTGCGGTCATGGACTGCGACACAATCCCCACCAACAACATCAAGAGCAACACACCCACGGTGGCTGCCACGAGCAGTTCGATCAGCGTGAAGCCGGCGTTAGCGCGGGACAATCGCATCATAGGTAAGCACAGGTTGCAGGTTCGTGATCGGGAGACCCGGCGCGGCCACATCAAAGACTCTCACTTTGAGCGCGAGGGCTGCATTATTCGTGTAAGATGCCGCCGAAGCGGGGAGAACGCTTGCGCTCGGACGGGCCTCTGAGATCGCCCCGCTTGCATCGCGCAGGGGCATGTTACGAGAAAGCTCAAGCACCATGCGAAACAACCGCCCCGGACGTGCAGCCAACTTACCGACAAATGCGGTATCGCTTCCCAAACCGTATTGGAATGCGCCATCCTCGTCCGAGTAAATGTAAACCTCCGGTGCGGCGACCGGATCTTTCGCCCAAGTAAAGACGTTGCTAAACCCGACATTGGTTGAGCCAAGGTAGCCGGTAAAAGCGCGCGTGACTCCGAGTGCCTCGTGTTGCGAGAGGGTCTCGGAATTCGTGCGGAGAGCCGTGCTGAAAAGACTGAAAATCGCAAGCAGCGCAAAGCTGGCCACACCCACGGCGAGCACAACCTCCACGAGGGTGAACGCCACCAATACTCGCTGCTTAAATTTCATGACTGGGGGATGTCAGCCGGATCATTGAAAAATGTCATCCGTCCAAGTTTGTGCACCACGAATCCAGAGCGATTGGCTGTGCCAAGTTCTGAGAATTGATCCCCGGCGAGGGCTCCGCGGGTGACGATAAACTGTGCACGCGGCGAAGAGGCCTGGCCGTTGGGAAGAAACTCAAAATAGGCAAACGAGGTGCCGTTTCCACCGACCCCGCTCATAGACCCCGAGCCGTAACGTTTGCTGACATCGGGATTGAAAAACGCATTCGCTGGCAGCCGCATCCATTGGGAAATTGGTTCCCAGTCCGTCGTGTCTTCCTTTTTTGCGACGACAGCGATGCGGCGCAGGTAATCATCAGGCTTCGCGGCGTTGTAGGATGTATCCACAATCACACGCACGGGCACACGGCGCAGAATCGCCTCGGTGCGCGCCATGCTGAAGACCGAGGAGGCGGCGGTCGCTGCCGATTGGACCGATTTAGAACCGCCACCAAGTGCGACGACACCAGCGGTGGCCATGATCGCAATAATCCCGATGACGACAAGGAGTTCGATGAGCGAAAAGGCGGCTGACAATTTTGCAGGGGTTTTCATGATTCAGGGTTGGGGTGATTTTCCGTCAGCGGGAATGGCGTTCACATCTTCTGAGAGACGCCTCACTTTCACGCCGGAGGGGTTTTCGATTGAGGGGAGGATGAGAATGAGGTGTCGCTTGGAGGCCTCGAGCGCCCAAATATTGGAATAGACGTTGACGGCCGTCTCGCCGGGCACTTTGTAAACCTGCATTTTGAAGACCACTTTTCCGGTGGCGGGTCGCCCTTCGGATGTCCAAGCAGCTCCGGGTTCGATGAGTTCCTTGTTTTCGCCAAGAATGATGCCGACTTTGCTATCGAGATAGTTCAAGAAGCGATACCCGCCGGGCGGCACACTCTCGATGCTGTCCGGCAGCACCCGAATAGCCCATTCCTCGTCGCCGGGACGCTTTTGAAACAGAAGGAGAAAACGCTTATCCGGAGGTGGCAGCACCGCGCGGCAGACCTCCTTAGGAACCACCTTGCCATCAGGGCCGGGAATCATCCGCGCGAAAACCACAGGTTCCGGAGATCCGTCGAACTCGTAGAAAACCGAGCGCCTTTCATCGTCGATGGTGATCGGCTTTGGTGTGGAACCGTCGAGATAAACGAGGTCGGTGGCCACGCCACCGATGCCAAACGTGCGGAAAGAGACAGGCGCTTTTTTAGGCTCAGCATATGCCGTGAGCGTCGCGAGAACAAAAAGGAGGAGAAATTTAGTTTTCATTTTCGGAAAGCCAGCGGAAGGAGACAATTTGGAACCTGCGCCCGAGGGCCTTGTTGATACTTGAGAGCAGAGAGACGGGTTTTTCCGGCAGGTCCACCACCGAATCCACAAACACGGGCAGACGCTGCACAACGGCCTCGCCTCGCGCCACGGCCTCAGGCGCAGCAGCAGGTTGTTTTGCGGGATTACGAACCTCCCCATAAACACGCACCACAAAGGTGTCGGAACGAGCGGCCATGATCGGCGATAGCGCCTGAACGAGGTCCTGCTGCAGCAGGTAACCGGGGGCACCAATGGCCGAGTCCCACGGGGCCCCCGATGCGCTTGATGCGTCAAACATGTTTTCAGGAATGGGCCGTGGCCAACCCGGTGCGACAGCACTTGCAATGGTGGCTGACACATTCACCGGATTACCAGTCTTGATCGCGTTGTTGAGCGTGGTGCGGTCAATGGCCGCCTGAAGCGCTCCAGCCCTTGTGCTATCTGTGCTATCTGAGGAGGATCGGAGTCGGCGATTAAGAAAGTCCGACATACTAAGGAATGGCCCCCGCAGCTTGACCTGTTCGACAATTCTTTCAGCCAGTTCACGGGTCTGCACATTATCCAACGCTCGAATCCCGGACCATCTCTGGTTGACTCCAGAGTTGCCATTGCTGGCGACAAATCGGGTAAATGGATTGCGAAGCGTGTCTGCAGAGAGCGTTCTGTCAGCGCTATCATCTGCAGAAAAGAGAGTAAGATCGACTCCGGACTGACTTGAAAGAAGGGCGACCCAAGCCTCGACGGATGTCGAATTGATGTTAAATGCTCCGTCGAGCGTCAAGTTAGCCGCGGCTCTGTCCATGTCCCGCAGGTCAGCCAGCGCGGGCCGGGTTCCACCGGAAAGAAAGGGTTTGATTCTGGTATTGAGCAGCGGCTTGCTGAGGTCCGTGATCCGCAGTCCGTTATTAGCGCTGTTGAAATCAGTCCAGTAGCTGGGCCAGCGCGTGCCGGAGGGAGGAGGCGAGGCGGGCGGAATGGTGGAAAAGAAATAGCTGTCGAAAAGGGACTGATTGGCAAGGTAGCTGTGATCAAGGAAGAGCTGGGACACACCGCCAGAGTCAAATGCCGTCTGAGAGAGTGGCACCTCGGCTGAAGGCAAAGACCCCCCGACAAACATGCTCCCAAAAGTCATGCTCGTGTTGGCTCCCACATTCCACATGTAAACCGGTTGGATGTGCATGAACTGGCCGAGCGAGACCATCGGCTGAATCGGGATATCGATGAGCACGCGCCGCACCCCCGGCGTGTCCACACCCGCACTGCGTTCGCCCCAGCTGGTTGTTGTAGACCCAACCGGCGTGAGGTCCAATTGAATCTCCGACGATGCGGGTGGATAGCTTGGCCACGTGTTATTTTGTCCAAGAAAAAGCTCGTCCCAATACCTCCAATTCCACATGTCTTGGATAGGATTGAATGCGGCGCTGTTGCCTGAAAAAAGTGGAATGACGAGTGACGAGTTGGTGTATTGGGAGCTGTTGGAGGGAATCAATCCCTTCCGGCGGATGAACATGCCGAGCACTTGGGTTTCTGTTAGCGTTTCCACCAGAAGCGGCCCCAACGTTGGCCGGGTAATCACACCCGTCGCACCGGTGGCAATGCTGCCAGGCGCACTCGATTGCATCACGCGGCGTCCGACAGACCCCAAACGTCCTGGGATCGCATCCAGCACAGAGCCGCCTTGACCCCCACCAGTCCACCAGAAGGCTGCCTGCGGAATGCTCACATCCGCACTGCCACTTCCACTAATCGTGTATCGTGGCGAAGGTCGCGTTGCCGGTGCCGGCGCTGTGGGACGGACCGTCAGACGTAGGGAGATTTCTGATCCGGGAGGGATATCCGGCAGCAAGGCATAGGTGTCATTAGGGGGATCGACTCCCAGAGCGGTGATTCTCTGAAGCTCGGCTGTTCGCGCAAAAGTTGGAGAGTAACCATCACTGACAAATCCATAGGGTGCCACGGTGGCGCGGTATTCGCAGGCCTCCTTTACGGTCAAGCCATCCACCGCAGAGCCAAGCCCATAAACTCTCGTCTCTCCGGGTTCGAGGCGCGATGTGTCATCAAATGCCGTCACAAAAATCATGCGCTGTAGTGTGGCTCCTTGATTAACCGCTGTGTAATACCAGTTGTTTGTTCCCCCGGTGGTCACCTGAGTTTCGAGGTAGAGATTTCCCGCCGCTGCGAGAGCCCGTCCGTAGCGAAAATTTTTCAGAGGACTGACAATGGCCACCGAGTAGGGGTTGTGAAGGATGATCTGGAAATAATAGTGTAGTTGCAACTTGTAGGACGTTCCTTGAAGTTTTGAGGAGATGCTTGTGTCCCAGCGATAGCCAAGAAAGGTCGGGGCGAGCGTGCCATAGCTGATCTGTGTGCCGGGAATAACGGTGGTATCCTGCCAGCCCAAACCGCGCATGGTGACTTGATAGGGACGCGAGCCCTCGGGATCACCGATGCCTCCCGGCGACGAACCAGGGGGGTTCAGCGGGCGACCTGCCATGTTCACGGAAGGCAGCGATCCTTTGTAAAGATTGTAGTGGGCGTAGAGCGAAATCCATTTCAGGCCATCCACTGGGTAGGAGGCTTGGGCCGCACCGATGCCGTCCGTGACAGCGCTGTAAACTTGGGCTGTGCCATTCGGGTTAAGCTTGGCGTAATTTTTTCCCGGGGTGTTCCCCGAGTCTTCGAACGCGGCGGTGAGGTCTTTTTTCAGGCCGCCCCGGCGCACGTCGGAAAAGACTCCGACACTGTGCGTGGTGGCGTGGGCCGACAGGCGGGCAACTTCCGATCCATCAAGGCTGCCCGGAGCGATCCCCGGGAGATTCTTCATGGAGGCGAGCGTTGAGGTCTTTGCAAGAGAAACGGCGTTCGTAGGACCGCGCAAATCGACGGAGTTATTGCCGCCAAGAAGTCCCGTGTTCTGGGGCATCGCTTGGGCAGCGGCGAAGTGCAGCTTATTTTCAGCGAACCCGCTTGCCCCCATCGTCGGGGAAGCCTGATTCGCTTTCGCCTTCACTCCCTCATCCGACACCCAGTAGGCATACGCGCCGGTGGTTTTGTTCCCGGACTCCATCGAGACGAGCGGGACGATGACGCTTTCCCCTGCCGTGCCGAAGTTGGATGCCAAAACCACCGCATCCCGGGCGGCTCCCTGAAGCGTGCCGTTGAACGTGAGAGGGCTCACTGCATTGGTCGAAGACACCAGCCAGACCGCCTTTTGATCCTTCTGCGCGGCGGTCGGATCTGAGGCACCCAGACTGATCGTGCGCTGCGAAGAGTCTCCGCCGATATCAAGCTTCGCATCACCCGTGCGCCAGACACCGGTCCAATACGGCTGGCTGACGCCTGTCACCGGGACTGTTGCCGGGGTGGAATCGAGAATTTCGGCCCGTGCCGTGATGCGTTGATCTGGCCCCGCCTGAGACTGGAGCTGGTTCACCGCGACATCCAGAGCAAACAGGGCATTCAAGCGCGCGACTTCCAATGCTCCCGAGTTTGCCGCTGCACGCCGCTCGATCTGCGACAGCATACTCGAAACCACCATCAGTAAAGTGACAGCGCCCACCACCAAAAGAACAGCCACCAGAACAAAACCCGACGCACGGGTTTTCTCGGAAGATGACAAGGCGTGTGAAAGGGAATTCATGTAGGATGCGTGAGTAAAAAGAACCGCAGGATCCAAAAAAAGCAACAAGTTTTTCTTTTAGTTGCTGTTTTTTGCGTTATTCTCCGCAAACCCAATGCTAATATTTTCCCCTAAGAACCTGCTCGTCCTCTTGCTAGCCACCACTCAAGTAATGATGGCGTCCCCCCTCCCTACGCAACCGATGAAGATTGAGGCTCTTCCGGCGCCGTCATTTTCCTTGAACGGCGGACTACTCTTACCCTTGGGCGACCGGGCCTATGTCACGAGCCGGAACGGCGAGAAGAACACGCTATGGTCAGCTCCCGCAGATCCCGGAAATCCCTGGGAAGACACCGGCATCGAAGTGCCCGTTGATGCCGCTGCAGCGCATCGGGGAAGCGCGTGGATTCTCGTGGGCGGGCTTCGCGAAGGTGCGCCCATCGCATCCGTCTCGATTTTGGAGTTAGTGAACGGACGCCCTTCGCTGCGTCCCCTCCCCGACCTCCCTGTTGCCGTCGCGGGAGCGGGAGCGGCCGTGATCGCTGACAAACTCTATGTGTTTGGCGGCGCGACATGTGTCGCACCGTTCATACCGACCGCTGACCTGTGGATTCTGAATCTCACAGCGCCGACTTCATGGACAGCCGGGCCGAAGTTCCCCGGCGAGCCGCGCGCCTATGCGGCAGCGACGGCGCAATACGGGATGCTGTGTTTGTTCGGCGGCACCGGACGCACGTTGCTTGCGGAGACTTGGATATTTCGGCCGTCACCCTTGGAGGGGACGAAAGATTCCGGATGGAAGCAGATGACGGATCTGCCGAACCCCATCACCCGAGGCGCTGCACTTCCCATGGGGCAGGCCCAAGTGCTCGTGATCGCAGGCGAAGGAGAAGCAGCACCAGAACAAGGCGGCGGACGCCCTCTCCTCTTCCATACGCTGACGGATGCATGGTTTGCCTTCGATGCCGTGCCTGGACTGACGCTGCCGATGGCGGGACGAGTCTCGGGAAAAATCCTCGTGATGGGAAACACCCCTGACGGCGCGGCCTCCGCAATGCATCTTGAAGCCGAACGTATCGTGCGCAATCTCGGCTGGCTGGACTATTCCCTTATCGTGGGTTACTTCCTCCTGATTTCGGGAATCGGCATCTATTTTTCGCGGAAGCAGGAAACCAGCGCGGAATTTTCGCTCGGCAACCGGCAGGTGAAATGGTGGGCGGCGGGCATCAGCATGTTTGCAACCGGTGCATCAGCCATCAGTTTCATTGCGATTCCGGCGCTGGCCTTTGCCACGAACCTCGTGTGGCTGTTTCCTATAATAGCGATGATTCCGGGGTATTTTGTAACGGCGTATTTCATCTATCCGATGCTGCGGCGACTGGAAATTGCCTCGACCTACGAATACCTCGAACGAAGGTTTAACCTGACACTACGTACTATTGCCAGCCTGCAGGCCATCCTTTTCCAAGCGTTCGCGCGATCGGCGGTGGTGCTGCTTCTGCCCTCGCTGGCGATCTCCTCGGTCACGGGAATCGATGTTTTTTCCAGTGTGCTCATCATGGGCGTAATCACCACGATCTACACAGCAATCGGCGGTTTTGAGGCAGTCATTTGGACCGAGGTGCTGCAGGCGGTGCTCATGTTGCTGGCCCCGGTGTTGATCATCTGGATTTGTATCACGAGCCTGCCCGGCGGGCTCTCGGATTTCTGGAGCACGGGGGTTGCCTACTCGAAGTTTGATTTCGCTATCTTTACGTCGGATGTCTCACTGCCCGCTGTGTGGGTGTTGATGCTTGGCAGTTTCCTGACGGCGACCTTGGCCACTGCGGGGGACCAGCCGATGATCCAGCGCATATTTTCCGCGCCGCTTAAGGAAGTGCGCCGAGTCAATGCCACTTTCACCATCTGCGGCATCATCATCGGAATCCTGGTCAATGTGATGGGCATTGCGATCTTCGCCTATTTCCGGGCCCACCCGGAGATGCTGGATCCGCATTCGCAGAATGACCAGATCGTGCCGATCTTTGTCACACAGGCGATGCCCATAGGGTTGCCGGGACTCGTGATCGCCGCCATCTTTGCCGCCGCCATGTCCACGGTGGCCAGCTCGATGAACAGCGTGGCAACCATTTTCACCGAGGATTTTTTTGTGCGCATGCGCCCGCAGTCCACCGACCGACAACGTCTTCTCTCGCTGAAACTCACATCCTATGCGGTCGGCGTCATCGGCACCGTGATGGCGCTTGTGCTGGCAGCGCAGGATCTCAAATCGATGATGGTGGTGTGGGCGCAGATTTCGGCTCTCGTCGGAGGCGGAATCGTGGGCGTCTTTTCGCTGGGGATGTTTACGCGGCGGGCCAATGGATTCGGAGCAATCTGCGGAACGGTGCTGAGCGTCCTCATTACGATTGCGATCAAGCTCTGGACACCGCTGCACTGGGGCACGTATCTCCCTATCGCGATTGGTTCATGCATCTTCTTCGGCTACCTGTTCAGCCTTTTTGCCCCGCAGCGTAAACACCTCGCCGGTCTCACGGTCTTCACGCCGGCCGATTCCCAGACATGAAAAAGCTCCCCATCGCCATGGTGGGCCTCAACTGGGGCCGGACCCTCATCCTGGACCAATTCCTCGGAGGCCCCGCGTCCAAGCACTTTGAATTGGCAGCCGTTTGCGCGAAAGATAAAGACCTGGTGGATGAATGCGCTCGGCAGTTCGGCGTTAAACCCTGTTATCACTTGGAAGAGATTCTGGAAGACGGGGAGATTCCCGCCATTTGTTTGATGACGGGACCATTCGGCCGGGCAGAACTCATCAGCAAAGCCATCCATGCGGAGAAGCACGTGATGACGACCAAGCCGATCGAGACTGATCCAGAGGCGGCATTGGCAGTGCTCAGAACCGCCCAGAACCTCGGTCGTGTCATCCATCTCAATTCACCAACGCCCCACCCGTCACCCGACATCCAACAAATACTGGATTGGAAGCGATCCCTCGGGCTTGGTCGTCCGATTGCAGCCCGCGCCGACATTTGGGCCAACTACCGGGAAGTCGCGGACGGCTCCTGGTATGACGACCCGGCTACGTGCCCAGTGGCTCCCATCCTGCGCCTGGGCATTTACCTGATCAACGATTTAGTCCGTCTGATCGGACGTCCAGTGGCGGTCTCGGTGATGAGCTCCCGCTTGTTTACCGGGCGTCCCACAGCGGATAACGCACAGATTGCCCTTGCGTTTGCTGACGGCTCTCTCGCCACTATTTTCTCCTCGTTCTGTATCAATGATGCCCACTGGTGGATGAGTTCACTGACCCTGAACTTCGAGAACGGAACGGTCTATCGTAATGTCGGGCCGACGCAGGGATCGAATCCCAGACACCACCCCGAACTCTCCGTGGTCACCAACCGCAGCGGACATCAGGAAACATTCCGCGCTGTAGCCAAAAGCTCCACGGAGGATTATCAATGGGACGCATTCCATAGAGCCATTCTCGGCAGAGCACGGCAGGAAGAAATGCATCCCGAAGATGTGGTTGCTGCCGTGCACGTCATCCAAGCCATGGCACGCTCGGAGAAGTCCGGAAAAACCGAGCCGGTTTACCAGGCGTAATAGAGCCGGTTCTCGGGCGAGTAGGTTCGGAACTGCGGATTGGTCGCCACAGATTGGTCGCCTTCGATCAACTCGATGTGGTAGTCAGCGAAAAGGTAAAAAGCCTTGCCATCGCGAGAAACGCGGTAGTCGGTTTGCACGTTTTTCTCAAAAACCGGCGGAGTTCTTGGATCGAAAAAATGACCACCACTGCGATTTTTTTCGCCAACCAAGACCAATTTCGATAGGCTCGGAGCCCGGTTGATATAACCGTCAAAATCGGGCCTGTTCAGCGGAGAGGAATTTTCCCAGAGATAGACGTTCATGCCCCACGCTGTTCCCCAATACCATTGGGTATTAGGATTAAAGGCCTGACCTGCCGGCATTTTTGCAAATGCTTTCGAAAACCAAACTGGTCGCCGGAGATAATTATACTGACTGGCTGCCGAGAACTTTGAGTCCGGCGCAAGCATGCGATCCACGGACTCCATAAAGTTGGCGTTGGGATTCACCGTGAGCGGAATGGATTTGTGCGGAATTCTTCCATTATTCTCCTGAGCAAAAGCTGCAATTCCCTGACCAATCTGCCTTAAATTATTCAAGTCTGTAGTTATGGCAGCTTTCTCGGCAGCCCGGTTGAGCGCAGGGAAGATCAGTGCGGCAAGCACCCCGATGATCGCGATGACAACGAGAATCTCGACGAGGGTGAAACCAAAGGAACGGCGAAGAGGGAGACTCATTACAAAGGGGGGAGCTGTGGATTTCTCCACGGTATCAGTGCGTGCGGGCGGTGAGTCGAAGACATTTATTCCACGCTGACGCGGATCTCTGCCATCGAACCCACAAAAGGCCGGGGCAAACCTTCTCCGGATTGATCATTGGGATTACTTGCACCTAAAAACAGGGGCTCACTGGCCGTAACGTCACGCATAGCAACTTGGGGAACAATAATAACCTTTTTGCCAGCTACAGTGAGTGCCATCTCGGCGCTGTCGAACTCCGCTTCGATCTTCTGCCACCGGTCGGTTTCTACCGGGGCCCGGAGGGTCGTGTAATTTTGGTCGTTGTGCCAGCAGATGAGAAGAAGTGACCTTTCGTTTTGCGAGTAGCGCAACTCCCACTGCGAGCCAACCCTTATCAGCGTGCTCTCCTCATCGCTCCCGAGGTCTGAGATATTGGCAAGCAGCTCGACCCGGGTTTTTCCACTGCTGATCGGAAATGGTTTCGCTGAACGAAAACACGTGGTCTGCTCGCCAGAAAATGTCAACGACTTCTTGTCCGCGCCTGTCGGAGGTTTTTCGCCAAGCTCCACCCCGGTGGCATCCGAAAGGGTGAGATCATAAATAGCGTCTTGGTCGGGAAGGATCATGCCCGGCGAATCGGTCTTAGCCTTGGTGGCAAGCCACTCCGAGTTTTGGGCGTGAAGAGACGCGCCCTCAAAAACTAAAAAAAACGTGATAGCGGCACCGAAACTAGGGAGCAGATTTTTCATACAAGACAAACAATTGTTTACCCTCGAAAGCAACAACATGCAAGAAAAATTTTGCTCTAATTGCGAAAGATTGTTTTTTGTTGCCAAGGGATAAAATCATTGTTTTTTGCATTTTGTTGCAATATTTGATTGCTATGTCACGCGTGTTTTGCGAGTTTTGGCTAATGACTTTGTGTCCAATCGCGCAGAAATCCAGCACCTCATCCCATTGCTTTTGTGGCTAAGAGAAACCGCACGAACCTGAGAGAGATCGCCGAGCACTTGAGTCTTTCGGCAAGCACTGTGTCACGAGCCCTACGGAATTTGCCGGGGATTCACCCGCAGACGCGTCAGGCGGTCATGGAGGCAGCCCAGACTCTAGGTTACCGCAGTGGCGACATGACAGAACCCACGGCATTCCGTAATATTCTTACCGTTTCCCAAGGGATCGGCATGCAAGCCGACCAAGAATACCTGGCTGGCATGAGCAAAGCGGCGGTTATGCTGAACATGTCCCTGATTTCCCACCATTACCGCCTGGAGGAATGTGAAAACCTCCTGCGGCCCGAACATCAGCCTCGCGCCCTAAGCGCCGGTCGGGTAGACGGAATCGTGCTCATCCACCGGTGGCCCATGGAGGTCGCCGCAGCGCTAAGGAAGAATCTCCCGGTGGTCTCCATCGTACACGAATACCCCGGCGCGGATGTGGATATCATTTCCTTGGACGATCGCGGGGGCATGGACATGATAATTTCGCATTTGCTGTCCGCCGGTTACAAGCGCATCGGATTTTTCGGGCTCTGTCCGGAAATGACCTGGTCACGCTCGCGCTTTGGGGCGTTTGCGGAGGCCATGGTGCGCCACGGCTGTGCCAATCGGCTTGGCGACATTGTGGAGGTCACTCTTGCCGAGGCGCTGGCCGAGACCGCTTTTTCCGAAAGTGCATCTCTTACGAAGGCGAAAAAACTGACTAATTCCGGCGTGGACGCCTGGGTGGGTGCTAGCGAGGCCACTTCTCTGTCGCTGTATTTCGCCCTGAAAACGGCCGGCGTCAAAATTCCTTCAGCTGTCGGCATCACGTCGTTTGACTCCAAGCTATCCGCCGGGAATTCCTCCCGGCCCAATTTCACAAGCACGCAAGCACCGTCCTCGGAGCTGGGCGCTTCCGCCTTGCGAAGGATTGTCCACCGCATCGAAGGCAGCGACACTTTCCGGCGGATCATCCTCCTGCCCTGCTCCCTGCACGTGGGCAATACCACCAGAGATAGCCGGTAGAGCGCGGGTTGCCTTGCTCACCGCTTCGTGGCTGCCTACGGTCTCCCCCTTCGGTCGGCTCTCCCATCTGTTGAATACGCTTCGTGCTTGGCTTCACCGCGAAGGTAGGCTATCGCTTTTTCACGATTCTGACTTTACCAGATCTTCCGACAACGGCCCGGATGAGCGAGGCTGAGTGGCGCCTTGAGCTCGCCTGTGCGCTGTATTCACGCGCGCGGATTTCCGCAGTCGCCGGATCGCACTTGGCCGAAACCGACCTGATCACTTTTCAAGGGGCATTGACTGGTCGCAATATACCACGAAGCTATTCAGCGAGCGACCTGCACAACGATCTTGCTGCCATGGATCGGAGTCTCGGCGAGGGATTGTTGTCGCGGACACGACCGTCATTCTCAACCTCGCGCTCGTTGGGCAGGTGAACCTGCTGGATGTAATTTTCCATGAGGTTGTGGTTCCTCCCGCCGTGCAAGGCGAGTTTGTTCGCTTGGCAGGCTCCTCGGGATGCTTCGCCGGCTTGGACCTTCCCCATTGGATTCGTGTTCAACCGCCGGAGACCATCCCGTCAATAATCGCGTGCGATTCGGATCTCGACCCCGGTGAATCTCAGGCCCTGGCTCTCGCACTGGAGATCCACGCGAATGGCGTTCTTATCGACTAAGCGCACGGGCGCTCCATTGCCATTTTGCTTGGGCTCACACCGATCGGAGTCTTGAGCATCCTTGCTCGCACAAAGCACATGGGAATTTTTCCAGCAGTAAAACCTGACATCGGCGAACTTCTTGCGAAGGCCCAGTTTCGAGCCTCCGAGGGCCTCCTCGTCGAAGTGCCTCACCTTGTGGACGAATATAACCCCTCCCACCCCGCAGTGGGCACCCCCCGACTGGTAGGGAGGCGTTTGTTTCGCTTCTACCTGCGGCAGGTAGTCTCCCTTCGGTCGGCTCTACCATGTCTCAGGTTGCCGGGTCACAGCTGCCGCGCACCGGCTTAGCTTGTCCCAGAAAATACAAAGGCCACGCCCCTCCCGGAGTGCGGCCCTCGATTCATTAACCCCAGACTACTTGCGATCAGCTCTGCCGACGGCGGCAGTAGATGGTCAGGGCTGTCAGACTGGCCGCGAGCAATACCCAAGTGGACGGCTCGGGAACAACCGTCATATCCACATTCGTTCCATCGTAACTGAAGGTGCCGGTGAAGCCCGCGTTGCTGACCAACCAGCTCCCAACGATGCCAGAAACGTTGCCCGTTCCCACGAGGATGTTGTCGTAGGTGCCTGCCTGCACATTGTTTAATGTGAAAAGTTGGTTGTTGTCGAAGGTCACTGCGCTGCCTGTGAAGTCGATCGAGGTGTGGGCGCCGCCGACACCGAGTGTCAACTTGATGATGGAATCGTTCGCCAAGGTGATGCCGCTGGCAGCATCCACCGTGAAAGTAGTGCCGGTGGTGGCCGACCCATCGCCGCCCATGAGCGCACCGTCGATAGTGATGGTCTGTGACGCCGCGCTGGCGTTCACCGATCCCGTGCCGCCGAGCGTGCCGTTGGCTCCGACAGAAATTGAAGCGTTGCCCGTTCCCGAACCCAGCGTGTTATTCACGAGGAGTGTACCGGCATTGACTGTGGTGCTTCCCGCGTAGGTATTGGTGCCCGAGAGCGCAAGCGTGCCGGTGCCGTTTTTAGTGAGCGTGCCTGTGCCACCACCTACAGTGTTACTGATTACACCGCTCAGGGCAAGGTTGCCTGCGCCGCCAAATACCCAGCCGTTGGTTGTCGAGGTGCTCGTTGAGACGGCACTCAGGTTTCCGGAAATCGTGAGGGTCTGGCCCGCAGTAGTGACCTCGATGCCGTTCCCGGCAGAGCGAGCGTCGCGGACAACCGTTCGGTTGGAGGAGGCCGTGTTCCCCGTGTAGGCCATCGTGCCAGTGCTGGCGCTACCCCCGACTGTGATTGCGGTATTGGAGCCGCCGTCGCCGAAATTGCTCGCGACCCCGAAGTTACCGAGGGTGGCTCCTTCCAGTCGGCCACTCGCCACGGTGACGAAATTGAAGGTGTTGGCGCCACCCAGGACGACAACCGCAGCGGCATTATTCACGCTGACGGTGCTAGCAATGGTTACATTCGAGCCGAGGGTGAGAGTACCCGCGGCGCGAAGGTCCAAGGTGCCCATGGTGGCGCCTCCGTTGATGGCGAGAGTGAAACCAGCATCGGTAAAAGACGTGGTATTGAGCTGGAAGTTGCCCGTGCCCGTGCCGGAAGAGGCGTTGAGCGTCCAAGTCTGGTTTGCGCCCAGTGCGACCGCACTGGCAATAATGAAAGCGGAGGTGTTGGCTGCTTTGGTGATGCCGGAACCAAAGATGGTGAGTGTGGAATTAGCCGTGTTACCGATCTGCCATTGACGGGCGGTTCCGCTTACAGGGGCGGCAGTCGCACTTATACCGAGCACCGAGACGTTACCACCCAAGTTGGCCGTTCTGCTGGTCAAGGACAAGGTGTTGTCAAAGACCGCAAGGGTTGAAGCGGTGGGAACAACGGACCCAGTCCAAGAGGTCCCCACATTAAGGTTGGTGGTGTTATTCGCCTTTGTGATTTGAGCGTTGGCTGGGCTTGCGAGGCCGAAGACAGCCACGGCGAGGGCGATGTGAAAGATCGAGGTTTTCAATGTGAGAAGGTGCTGAGGAGAAGGATTATCATTCACGCTCTCTTAATAATATGTCAAAACGCAACACGCAAGATATTTTTTTCATACTTTTACTTTTCGTTGCTTTCTGTTGCATTAAGGGCGTCTTGCCAAGTCTGACTTTATTTATGATTTCTCCATGCTGCGCGAGATTTTGGTCACGAGTTGGTTCGCTGATTGATCGTCGTATTGCTGCGGTGCTCACCGGGTCTGGGAGGTCGCGCGGACACACTTTCCCCGGGCCCTGTGCATCCTGAGCTTCTTCCCTGCCGCCGAACACCTCACCGCGCTTGCCGAGATCCTCTTATTGGCAAATCCGGAGCGCGTCGCGGATCAAGCAAAAATCTGGAGAGCGATGCTTCTTGAGGAGCGCCTTCAAGAGGTCCTCGCCCAAGCTCAAGCCATCCTTCCCTACATCTCAGAGCCACGGGCAGCTATGGAAAAAGAAATCGCCTACTTCGAGACAAACTGCGCGCGCATGACCTGTGCAGTCCTTCGTTTGCAGGGTTTATGCATTGAGTGATCGAAGCCGGCTGTTTTTGCACGCTCGATGGCCGTGAGCATGAGCACTTTGAATACCTCCGCCGCCCACGCTCCCGCTCGCGTTTGGGTGACGAGCTCAGGACCGGTCGGCAACTTGGCCGCTCAGATCTTCACACGCTGTGGCTATCGGGTCACAGGAATCGACCCTGTCGAATCACGACGGAACATCGCCAAGGCCTGCGGGTTGAAGGATATCCGAGCAAGCGTGCGAGATGACTCGGCTGATCTCGAACGGAAAATTGCACTGCATCTGGAGTGTAGCAGATATGAGCAAGCAGGTTATTCTTTGAACTTCAAGTCAACAATCGCCGGTCGGGTAGACGGAATCGTGCTCATCCACCGGTGGCCCATGGAGGTCGCCGCAGCGCTAAGGAAGAATCTCCCGGTGGTCTCCATCGTACACGAATA
>Ga0335398_10001950_pt1 | contig 33693 bp, 26 predicted proteins | sample BON03_FD_205742 | JGI IMG/M metagenome (GOLD analysis project Ga0335398, IMG submission 205742) | Freshwater microbial communities from Lake Bonney liftoff mats and glacier meltwater in Antarctica - BON-03 (spades assembly) (version 2) | ecosystem: Environmental > Aquatic > Freshwater > Ice >... | reverse complement strand
GAAACGATTGACTTGGGAGCAGGGATCGGGTCACGATCCCCTTAATGAAAGTGATTCGATCAGGAAAAGTAGCCTCCGCATGGCTCACCGCAGGTCTCGCGGGTGCGCTCTCTGTGGCCTCTGTGGCGGCGGCGACGGATGAGACCCGGCCAAATATCGTGGTTATCCTGGCGGATGATCTGGGGTTTTCAGACATCGGCTCCTACGGCGGCGAGATCCGCACGCCGCACCTCGACCGCCTTGCCTCCGAGGGGCTACGGTTTTCCCGTTTTTACAACTGCGCCCTCTGCGGGCCTTCACGGGCGGCCCTGATGACGGGACTCCAACCTCATGACGCCGGCATCACCGACTGGACCGGCCTGCTCAGCGGGCACTCGGTGACGATCTTCGAGTTGTTGAAACGGGCCGGCTACGCCACCTGCGCGGTGGGGCGGCTCGATATGGTGACGGCGGAGAACTGGCACGATCCGGCAAGGATCGGCCGCCACGTCGATCGGTTTTTTGGCACGACCGGGCACAAGGGGCCGGGAAATTACTTTAAGGATGTGCGCAATACCGATTTTTTTCGGGACGGCGAACCCTACTCCATTCCCGAAGGCGGTTATAAGACTGATCTCATCACTGACTTTGCGGTGGACTTCATTCGCGATTCAGATCGCGGCGAACCGTTCTTTCTCTATCTCTCCCACTACGCGCCGCACTGGCCGCTGCACGCGAAGCCCGGCGACATCGCCAAATATCGTTCGGCCTACCGGGAACTCGGCTGGGACCGCGCCCGGGAGCGGCGGATGGAGAGGCTCGTGAGTCTCGGGGTCATGCCGCCCGGGACCCGGCCAGCTCCCCGCGACGCACGTGCGGTGCCGTGGGAGGATTCAAAATATCAGGACTGGGAAGCCGAGCGCATGGCGGTCTACGCGGCGCAGGTCGATTCCCTCGATCAGAGTGTCGGTCGGGTCATGGCGGCGCTCGAGGCGGCCGGCGCCGAACAGGATACACTCGTTCTCTTCCTCTCTGACAATGGCGCGGCGGAGACTGCGGTCGGTGATCTCGACAAACCCGGAGAGACCTGGCGCAGCGACGGCGTCGCGACCCGGTCGGGCAATCGTCCCGATGTCATGCCCGGTCCCGCCGACACTTTCCAGACGGCCGGTCCGGCCTGGTCGGGACTTTCCAATACCCCGTTCCGCGAACACAAGCGCACTGCCTACGAGGGAGGGATCGCCTCTCCGCTCATTGCGCGGTGGCCCGAGGGGATAAAGAAACGGGGGCAATGGACCCGTGAGCTCACGCCTATCACCGATCTTCCCGCGACCCTTCTCGATCTTGCCGGAGTGGAATATCCTGATCGCTTCGACGACCGGACCCTGCTCCCGATCGCCGGGAAATCTCTCCTTCCTCTCTTTCGTGACGGAGCGCGCGACGGCCATGGCGCTCTCTTCTGGAGCATCTCCGGCCATCGAGCCGTGCGGGAGGGCGACTGGAAACTGGTGTCTCCGAAGGACCCCCCGAAGGAATCTCCCTGGGAACTCTACGACCTCTCCCGCGACCCTACGGAATTAAACGATCTCGCCGCTGCAGAGCCCGACCGGGTCAGGCGAATGGAGGCTCTTTTCCTCAAATGGCGGAACGATCCGCCTGCACCATGAAACGCCGCCGCCTCCTCCTCTCGACCTTTGCCGGATTGACCGCAGCCCGGACCTTTTCATCGATCCGCGCCGAGGACCGGCCGGGTGAGATCTTTTCACAAGCGTTTCGCCGGGTGAGTGCCTCGTGCGATTTCAGGGAAAGTATCGCTCCATCTCCCGATGCGGGATGCCCGCCTCTTCGAACTCATCACCGCAGACGGTGAAGCCGAGCGATTCATAAAAGGACATAGAGTGAACCTGGGCGTGGAGGCGGAGACACTCGTCTCCGCGCTGCCGCGCCGTCTCCATCGCGGCAGAGAGGAGCGACCCGCCTACTCCGCGCCGCCGCCAAGAGGCCCGCACCGCCATGCGTCCGATCCGTCCCTGTGGGAGGAGGCGTGCCGTACCGATGGGGCTGCCGTCAAAGTCGCACGCGAGGAAATGGATCGAGACAGGATCGTCCTCATCGATCTCGATCTCTTCGGGCACGCCCTGCTCGACCACAAAAACCTCGCGACGAACCTTGAGCAACTGAGCTTGCGAGGAGTCCCAGGTGACCTGATGGATGGTGAAAAGATCGGGCATGGGAGCAGCGCCCTGCGCTCAGACCAGTTCCCGCATCGGCTTGTAGCCGTCCACGAGGAAGTGGGGACGTCCCGAGAGATCTTCGAGCAGGACCTGATTGGCGTTGATCCCGAGCTGATGATAGATCGTGGAAAAGACTTCGCCGAAATGCACGCCGCGATCGGCGATCTCGCCGCCGAGCCTATCGGTCGCCCCGATCACCTGACCGGTGCGTAGCCCGCCGCCGGCGAGGAGTGCGCCGCCGACGCGGGGCCAGTGGTCACGCCCGGCGTCTTTGTTGATCATCGGAGTCCGGCCGAATTCGCCCCACGCCACGACGAGGACATCGTCCGCCATGCCGCGCTCGTGCAGATCCTCGATGAGGGCGCTGAGGCCCTGGTCGAAGAGGGGTGCGTGCGAGCGCATCCCCGAAAAGTTTTCACTGTGGAAATCCCAGCGACCGAAGTTCAGGGTGACGCAGCGCGCCCCGGCCTCGACGAGACGGCGGGCGAGGAGGAAGTGCTCGAGATTGCGCGGTGCCCCGTCGCCGAAGTTGCGCGCGTCGCCCTTGCCGTAGCGCTCGCGCACGGCGGGGCTTTCGTTGTCGAGATTGAGGGCTTCGGCGAGTTCGCTCGAGGTCAGCATGCCGAAGGCCTGTTCGTGGAATTCGTCGAGACCCTCCATCAGGCCGGTCGCGTCCGCATCGCGGCGGAATTGATCAAAGGCATTGAGCAGTCCGCGCCGCTCATCGAGCCGGGTCGGGGTGAGGGCATCGAGGGTGAGATCTTTTTGCCCGGGGCCCGAGGGTTTGAAGGGGCCGTTCCCGAAGCCGAGGAATCCCGGCTTGCCCGAAGAACCGTAGGGCGGGTGCCCGGCCTTCGGGGCGAGACCGACGAAGGGAGGGACGTTCGCATTGACCGGACCCATCAGCTCGGACATGACCGCTCCAATCGAGGGCCACCCGCCGGGCGGCTGGCCTATCGTGTCGAGGGTCGAGCCGACCTTGCCGGTGTAGCACATGAAAGAATCGTGGCTGCCGTTGGGGGCCCCGTAGAGCGAGCGGATCGGGACGCACTTGTCCATGATCTTCGCCAAACGCGGCATCAGTTCGCAGATCTCGATGCCGGGGACGTTCGTGGGGATGGGGCGGAACTCGCCTCGCATCTCCTTCGGGGCGTCCATCTTCAGGTCATACATGTCCTGGTGCGGGGGCGCGCCCGCCATGTAGATCATAATGACCGCCTTTTTCGAATTCTTCAGTCCGGAGAGTTGCTCGGCCTTGAGCAGACCGGGCAGGGAAAGGCCGCCCATGCCGAGTCCGCCGATGCGCATGAAGTCGCGCCGCGACAGGCCATCACAAAAACGCGACTTGGGGGAACTTGAACCGGAGATCGTCAACATGGCGATAGTTAAACCCTGAAAATGCCCCGTGGCCACGAGTTCGGGGAGACGCGATCACGCGCCGCCGCACCATCACGCGAGCCGCATCGTACTCTTTACTGGCGTCGTGAATCGGGCAAAAAGTAGCATCGGCATCCTGCCGATGGCCCGTGCCGGCACCCCCGAACCGCAGCCTGCCGCCCCACGTTCGTTCTTGCTTCGACTTCTCGTTCTCAGACCGTATGCGGTCTTGCCGGACCCTCTTGGCTCACGCTGCCGGCGCTCGGGGCATGAGGCGACGGAAATGGGCCGTGGGTCTTCGCCAGCAACGTCGCGACGGCGAAACTGCGAGGGTGTTTCGCGTTTGAGATCTTCGAGGCCCTGCGCACCGAAGCACCCGAAACCGCCCACGAGATGCTCTTCCCGCCGCCTTCAGCTCCTCGTCCCCTGGAAACCGGGTCACGATCCCGCGCAATCGTTCGCTCGGGCCGGGCTCCGCTACCTTGTCACGGGCTTGTCGGGCGCGCAAGGTAGCCGCATCGGGCACCGGCGCGTGCTCCGGCGCGGGCTTGGGTGCTCCAGCGGTCCGGTGTGTAAACCCAATCGGCTCACCGGGACGGTTCGCCCTGCCTTCGTGGTTCCCTTTGTTGTCTTGTCGGGGCGGCGATGGGAGACGGGGCCAGAGACAGGCCCAGGGTCAGAGACGGGGGCCGGGAACAAATTCCGTTTACGCGACGGGGTCAGAACGTATTCCGAATTTCGTATTCTGAGTACAGCTTCATTATTTTTTCTCCTTCCACCCTCGGATACCTTTTGGCAGCCCGGACTCGGACTTCAACGCAAACTCCGGACCTGCACCGACGCGTTGTCGCAAATTCACAGGGACACAATTCACAGGGACGGCCAATAATAACGGAGCCTCACGTCAATCCCCCTTTTACCCGCATCTTGATCCTCTCGCCTCCCCGCTCCACCTCTCGTGCGCCATTCCGACCCACTGATCTTGCGGCACGCGAGCACCTTACGCTGAAAAACGGCACATCCGGTGCGCCGTAGGCACACGAAAGATAAATAACCTGTCCCCAATGTCCCGTGTCCCCAATGTCCCAAGGGCCAACGTCTTATCCAAGAACGAAGCGCCATCCCCGCCTTTTCAACGGAAGGGGGAGCGGCCGAGGGCATCCGATCCCGAAAACTTGAAACGTAAAACCGGAAACTTGAAACTCAGCCACGAAGTGGCGTAGGCGCGGAAGCAGCACACGCGCCACCGCATCGCGGAAGGGCGGGTTTTGCGCTTGCCGAACGATGGGCCTGCGCATCAGACTCGCCGGATGAATGCGCCGTTTCCCCTGATCCTCCGGATCCCCCTGCTCTCTCTCCTCCTGACCGGACCGGTCGCGGCGGCGGAGCTGGCTCCCGTGGTTGCTCTCGAACTCGGTATCTCGGAAGGTAATCCCCGAAACAGCGAGGGAGACTTCGTGCGGTTGCAAGACGGGCGTCTCCTCTTCGTCTACACCCGTTTCACCGGCGGCGGCGACGATCACGACCGTGCCGATCTCGTCTCGCGAGTTTCGGCGGATGGCGGGGTGAGCTGGTCTGATCACGATACACCCGTCGTTGGAAATGAGGGCGGGCTCAACGTCATGTCCGTCTCGCTCCTCCGTCTGCACGACGGGAAAATCGCGCTTTTTTACCTGCAGAAAAACTCCCTCACCGACTGCCGGCCTGTCGTGCGATTCTCGTCGGATGAGGCGCTCACCTGGTCGGCTCCCGCTACGATCATCCCCGACGCCGAGATCGGCTACTACGTGCTCAACAACGATAGGGTCGTGCAGTTAGAGGGCGGTCGGCTTCTCGTCCCCGTGGCGAGGCATCATTCGCCCGACCGGGAAAAGCCGGACTGGAACGGCGAGGTCGGTTGTTATTTCTCCGACGATGGAGGTCGCACCTGGCAAAGTCCCCGCGAGATGCAGCAGGCTTTTGACCCCGACGGCAAACGCGTCGCGACGCAGGAGCCCGGGGTCGTCGAGTTGAAAGATGGCCGTGTCCTCCTCTGGCTGCGGACCGGCGCGGGCGAACTCTATCAGGCCCACTCCGCCGACCGCGGTATCACATGGACTGCCTTTATCCCCATGGGAGTGGCCTCGCCGCAGTCTCCCGCCTCGATCGAGCGACTCCCGGGAAGCGGCGAATTGGTCATGGTCTGGAACAACCACACCGGTTTACCCCTCGCGGAACGAAAGCTGCGCACGCCCTTGAGCGTCGCCCTCTCGACGGACGAAGGTCTCACCTGGAGTCCCGGCCGCACGATCGAGTCTGACCCGAAAGGCTGGTATTGCTACACCGCGATGGAATTCACCGACGAAGACCTCCTCCTCGCTTACGTCGCGGGCGAGCAGGCGCCGGGCCGGCATCTCTCGGCGAGTCGCATCACCCGGCTGCCGCTGGCAGAGCTGAGGCAGCCGACCGCGCCGTGAGGGCTTTCCAGTCGCAAGGAGCGACTTCGCGGTTACTGTCGTTCCATGAACTACCCGCTCCAGCTCTCCTTCAAGATCGTCGCTTTTGCCCCGCAGTTGAAAGTAACCGATGCGAGCGGAGCGACCGTCTGTTTCGTGAGGCAGAAGATGTTCAAGCTTAAAGAGGCGGTCGAGGTCTTCACCGACGAATCGCGCAGCGAAAAGCTCTGCGATATTCGCGCCGATCGCATCATCGACTTTTCGGCCCGATACACCTTTTATGATCTCGGCGGAAACCCCTTCGGAGCGGTGCGCCGCAAAGGGATGCGCTCGCTCTGGCGCGCTCACTACGAGATCCTCGATCACGAGACACCCGAGATGGAGATCCGGGAAGAGAGCGCCTGGGTGAAGGTGATGGACGGCATCTTCGGGGATCTGCCCATCATCGGTCTGTTTTCCGGCTACCTCTTCCACCCGGCCTACCTCATCAGCCGCCTCGACTCCGGCGCCCCCATGGTCCGCGTCAAAAAGCAGCCGGCCTTCTGGGAGGGGCGTTTCCTCCTCGAGCAGACCGGGGCGATTGACGACGGCGACCAACTCAGGGTCATGCTCTCGACTCTGATGATGGTACTGCTGGAGCGCCGGCGGGGGTGACGGGGAATCCACTGGCTCCTCACGCTGGTCTACGGCGGATGGACAGTCATCTATCTGGCCGCAGCCCTCCGCTAAGCAAGCCGCCGCGCCCCTCACTTCAGAATCTTCCGGAGCTGCTCGAGCTGGTTCCCGTAGGGCGGCTTTGTGGCGAAAAGATCGCGAAGGAAAAATCGCCGGGTCACCGAGCGGGCGTAGGTGAAGCACTCGAATCCGGCGCGTCCGCGGTAGCGCCCCATGCCGCTGGGGCCGACGCCGCCAAAGGGCAGGCTGAGATTGGTGGCCTGCTTGAGGGTGTCGTTGAAGCAGATCGAGCCCGACCGGATCGTGGCGGCGACGCGCTCACGGACCTCTCGGTTCCTGGAAAACACATAGAGGGCGAGGGGTGAAGGGAGGCGGGAAAGCCGCTCGAGAGTCTCGTCGAGGCTGGTGTAGCCGATCACGGGGAGGACGGGGCCGAAGATCTCCTCCTCCATTGCGGGGCAGTCCCAGTCCGCGTTGGGGAGGAGGCGCGGGGCGAGGCGACGGGTCGCCGGGTCATCCTCGCCGATGCGGATCTCGTCGGGCGTAGCGAGTCCCCTGAGACGCTGGTAGTGGGAATCACTGACCATGCACGCGAGATCGTCGGGGTTTTCTTCGCCGTAGGAGGCGGTGAGTATCTCACGGGCGGTGGCGAGGAAGTCGGCTTTGAGCGATTCCGGTACGAGGACGAAGTCCGGTGCGATGCAGGTCTGCCCGGCGTTGAAAAATTTTCCGCCGAGGATCCGCTCGGCGGCGAGCTTTAGATCGACGTCCGTGTCGACGAGGCAGGGGCATTTGCCGCCGAGTTCGAGCGCGACGGGAGTCAGCGTTTTCGCCGCGGCCTCGGCGTAGAGCCGTCCGACCCGCTCGCTCCCGGTGTAAAACCAGAAGTCAAAGGGCTGCGCAAGGAGTTCCTTTCCCAGTTCGGGCCCACCCTCGACGACGGTGACATGGGCGGGGTCGAAGACGGCGGCGACGATCCGGGAGAGCAGGCGAGCCGTCGCGGGAGCGAGCTCGGACGGCTTCAGGACGACACAATTTCCCGCCGCGACCGCTGCCACGAGGGGGCTGAGAGAGAGCTGGAAGGGGTAATTCCACGGGGCCGCGATGAGGGCGACACCGTAGGCCTCGCGGCGGATTTCGCTGCGGGCTGGGAGGATAAAAAAAGGATTCCCGACCCGCTGCGGGCGCGCCCAGCGGGCCAGTTTCTTCTGGAAAAGGCGGATCTCAGTCAGAACGAAGTGATACTCGGCGACATAGGCCTCGAGGGCCGGTTTGCCGAGGTCTGAGGAGAGCGCGACGAGGAGCGCGTCACCTTGACGGATGATCTCGAGCTCGAGTTTAGCAAGACATTCAAGCCGGTCTGCGAAATTCCGCGACCTCCCGGCGGCAAAAAATTGCTTCTGCGTGTCCACAATTCCGGCAAGATCGTAAATAGAGCAGTCGTTGACCGGTTCTTTCATCTCTGTTGATACGAGTGGGATCCGGAAAAACGGCAGAAACCGTGTAGGACCACTACGGGAAGACCGATACTCGCGGGAGCGCACTTCGTCGAAAAAAAACTCGACGTGGGCGTCTCCGGAAACGAAGGACAGGTATCCCGAAAGCGGTTTAGGACGGAGTTACTGGAACCCTCTTCGACACATAGGCGCTGAATGAAAGATTTAGGATCGACGGGATCAGGAGCATCCCCCAAAAAAGTAATCATCATCGGCGGCGGCCCCGGCGGCGTCGCGAGTGCGCTACTCCTCGCGAGTCGCGGGATCGAGGTGCACGTGTTTGAAAAACACGATCGTCTCGGCGGGCGGACCTCGGCGCATGAGATCGACGGCTACCGCTTCGATATCGGGCCGACCTTCCTGATGATGAAATCCCTCCTCGACCGGATTTTCATCGAGGCGGGCAGGGACTCGGCCGATTATCTCGACTTCGTGCGGCTCGATCCCATGTACGAGTTGCGATACGACGACGAAATTTTCCGCGCCTGCAACAATACCGAGGACACCAAAGCCGAGATCGAGCGCCTCTTCCCGGGCCAGTCGGCGGCGATGGATGTCTTTTTGAAAAGGGAAAAGGCTCGCTTCAAAAAGCTCCTCCCGGCTTTCGAACGCGATTTTTCCCTTTCGTTCCGCTCGCTCTCGCCCGACCTGCTTCCCGCCCTGCCGCATCTGTCGCTGGGTTCGACGGTCTTTGGCAATCTGAAGAAATATTTCACCGACGACAAGCTCGCGCTCCTTTTCGCCTTTCAGAGCAAGTATCTCGGGATGTCCGCCTGGGAATGCCCGGGGGCCTTCGCGATGCTCTCCTATATGGAGCACGAGCACGGGATCTACCACACCATCGGCGGGCTCAGCGAGATCCCGGTCGCTCTTGGCCGGGCCGCTGCCGATTGCGGAGCCCACATCCATACCGGCACGCCGGTGAAAAAGATCATCCTCGAGGGCCGCAAGGTCATCGGTGTGGAACTCGAGAACGGGGAGAAAGTCTACGGCGACAGCGTGATCATCAATGCCGACTTCGCCCATGCCATGACCCATCTCTTCCCTGAGGGGGCGCTCAAAAAATACACCGGGGCAAAGCTGAGCCGCATGAAGTATAGTTGCTCCACGTTCATGATGCACCTCGGGGTGAACAAGGTCTACGATCTCCCCCATCACAGCATCGTCTTCGCCCGCGACTACAAAAAGAACATCGAGGAGATCTTCAAGCTGAACCGCTCCTCGGACGACATTTCCTTCTACGTGCGCAACGCCAGCGTGACTGATCCGACCCTGGCCCCGGCCGGGAAATCGAGCATTTACATTCTCGTGCCGACTCCGAATCTCGATGGTGACGTCGACTGGGACGAAGTGCAGGATCGCTACCGCTCCATGGTTTTCAAGGCCTTCGAGGATCGTCTCGGCATCACTGATCTCGAGGAAAACATCGAGGTGGAGAAAATCTACACGCCGCGCACGTGGAACACAGAACTCGACATCTTCAAAGGAGCCACTTTCAATCTCTCGCATTGCCTCAGTCAGATGGCCTTCATGAGACCGCGGAACCGCTTCGAGGAGTTCGGGAACTGCTTCCTCGTCGGGGGCGGGACCCATCCCGGCAGCGGACTGCCCACGATTTTTGAGTCAGCGCGTATTGCGTCGAACCTTATCTCGGATACTTTCGGGCTTTCCTACACCAAAACGGGAATCACCGCATGATCAGAGATTTGAAGCAGCGCCAGAAAAATATCATTGTCGTTGGAGCCGGCCTCGGTGGCCTCGCCGCCGCCATTTCTCTCAAAGCCGAGGGCTTCGATGTCGAGATCGTCGAGAAGAACGAGCGCATCGGCGGCAAGCTCAATTTCAAAGAGATCGACGGCTACGGTTTCGACCTCGGTCCCTCCATCTTCACCCTGCCGCAGTTTTTCGAGAGTCTCTGGGAGCGCGCCGGCAAAAGGATGTCCGACTACGTGGAGCTCGAGTCCGTTTCTCCGCATTGGCGGAATTTCTTCGAAGACGGTCTCGTCCTTGACCTCTACGAAGAGCCCGACCGCATGAAGGCCGAGCTGACCAAGCTGCAGGGCGATCCGGAGGCGCTCTGGGCGCAGTTCCAGGCTTTCCTCACCTACGGTCGCGAGCAGTATGATCTCGTCGATAGCGGCTATTTTAAGAAGGGCCTCGACAATGTCTGGGAGATGCTCCTCCACTACGGGTGGAAGATGATTTTCAAAATGGACCATCGGAACTCGATGACCGAGTCGATCAACAAACATTTTGAAGAGCCCCATCTGCGGATGATCTTCGAGTATTTCATCAAGTATGTCGGCTCGTCCGCCCACGACGCCCCCGGCTACATGAACCTGATGCCCGTCATCCAGTTCGACTACGGTCTCTGGTATGTGAAAGGCGGCATGTACAATCTCGCCGTTGGCCTCGGGAAATTACTCGACGATCTCGGGATCCCCGTGCGTCTCAACAGCGAAGTCGCCTCGATCGACAAGCAGGGCGGCGAGGTCAAAGGCGTCACCCTCGGGAGCGGCGAGACTCTCACGGCTGATTACGTCGTCTGCAACATGGAGGTCATCCCCGCCTACCGGAAGCTCCTCAGCGAGCCGCCCGCCTTCATGAAAACGCTCGAGAAATACGCTCCGGCCTGTTCCGGGCTCGTCATTCACCTCGGGACCGACCGCATCTACGACCAGCTTGCCCATCACAACTTTTTCTATTCGAAGGACCAGAGCAAGCACTTCGACAGCGTCTTCCAGCAGGGCAAGCTGCCCGAAGATCCCACGATCTACCTCGTCGCCCCGACCCGGACTGATCCGTCGAAGGCCCCCGCCGGACACGACAACATCAAGATTCTTCCCCACATCCCGCCGATCAATCCCGACAAGCCCCATACCCACGAGGAATACATGGCTTTGAAAGAGCGGGTCATCGACAAGCTCGAGCGCATGGGCCTGACCGATCTGCGCAAACACACCGTCGTCGAGGATGTCCTCACCCCCGTAGATATCGAGCGCATGTACAACTCGAATCAGGGCTCGATCTACGGCGTCGTGAGTGACTGGAAAAAGAACCAGGCGTTTAAAGCACCGAAGCAATCCTCGAAATACCGCAATCTCTTCTTCACCGGCGGCAGCGTCAATCCCGGCGGCGGCATGCCCATGGCGATCCTCTGCGGGCAGAAAGTGGCCGACCGGGTCGTCAAAGCCGAATCAAAGCGGGCCTGAGAATCTAACAGCAGGTTGACCGCATGGATTTGTTCCTCTGGATATTCCTCACCCTGACATTGCTCTGCTGGGTCGCCCCCTGGGCCATGTTTCTCCGTTTTCGCGCGGTGCCGGCGGTGGCTGTGGAAGACTCGCCGGGGGTCAGAGTCTCGATCATCATCCCGGCGCGGAACGAAGCGGACAATCTCTCCCGGCTCCTTCCCTCACTCGTGTCCCAGAGCGTCGCCCCTCACGAAATCATCGTCGTCAATGACCACTCGACCGACCGCACCGGTGCGGTCGCGGAGTCGCACGGCGCCCGCGTCATCAACGGTCGCGACCTCCCCGAGGGCTGGTATGGCAAACCCTGGGCCTGCCAGCAGGGAGCCGATGCCGCGAGCGGAGACTGGCTCCTCTTTCTCGATGCCGACATCGTCATGGAGGAGGACGGGCTCCGCCGCATCAGTGCCCTCGCGCGGGAGGAGGCGGCGGTCCACTCGATCTGTCCCTACCACCGCGTGCAGAGACTCTACGAGGAACTCTCGGCCTTCTTTAATGTCATCATGCTCCTCGGGATGAATGCTTTTACGCTCAAGGGCGATGCCGCGTCGGGCATCGGACTCTTTGGCCAGGCCATGTTTCTCTCACGTCAGACCTACGACCTCGTCGGCGGGCACGGGCGGGTGCGGCGCGAGGTGCTGGAAAATTTCCATCTCTCCCGCCATTTCCGCGAGGCCGGGATCGCCTGCCGCTGCTACCTGGGCCGGGGCACCCTCTCGATGCGCATGTTCCCCGGCGGCTGGCACGACCTCGTCGCGGGCTGGAGCAAGGGTTTTGTCTCCGGTGCCGACAACACCGCCCGCAGCGCCATGGTCGGGATCTCGATCTGGCTCTCGGGGCTCATCATGACGACTGTCGCCCTCACCTTCCTCCCTCTCGCCGGCTCGGAGGCCCGCCTCGGCATCGGTATTCTGTATTTGCTAGGGGTCGTGCAGTGTCTCTTTGTCTTCAGGAGCGCCGGTTCTTTCGGGCTGCTCAATGCCCTGCTCTTCCCGATCGCACTGGTCTTTTACCAGGTCGTCTTTTTTCAGGCCCTGCGTCGCAAAAAGGCCGGAGTCCAAGTCCAATGGAAAGGCCGTGATGTGGGTTGACCTGCCGGCTCTCTGGATCGTCGTGCTAAACGTGCTCGGCATCCCCGCGATTCACCTCGGGCTCTCGTGGCTCTTCATAAAGATGAAGCGGTCACGCTTCGATCCGACCGCGCCGCTCTACCGCGAGCGAGCCTGGGAAAGGGGCGGCGAGGTCTATCAGACCGTTTTTAAAATACGGCGGTGGAAAGGTCTCCTCCCCGACGCCGCGCCGTGGTTCGACGGCTTTGCCAAGGGCAAGCTCAAGGACAAAGATCCCGAGTATCTCCGAGCCTTCATCGCCGAGACCTGCCGCGGCGAGGCCGCCCACTTTGCGCAGATTCCGGGCATCCTCCTGACTCTGATCTGGAACCCCTGGCCCGTCGCGGCGATCGTGATGATCCTCTACGCCGTGCTCTCGAACCTGCCCTGCCTGCTCTTGCAGCGCTTCACGCGGGCGAGGTTACGGCAGTTCCTCGCCGACCTCGAGGGCGGGAAAAATGGAGCATAGCGGAATCGAACCGCTGACCTTCTCATTGCGAACGAGACGCTCTACCAACTGAGCTAATGCCCCCCGACGGGAAGAGATTACACGGAATCGTGCGCGATGGCAAGGCCAGCACGCGGTGGGGGGAGGGTCAATCTTTGCCGAAGAGCCTGGCGAAGAAACCGCGCGGGACGGTTGCGGAGAGAGGCAGGTGAGCGGGTGAGCGCATCGCTTTCACTGACCAACCATCAGGCGGAAAGTAAGGTTGACTCGAGGCTCGGTAATTTTCTTCGCCTTCGGGATCTGGTGCTGCCACCTCGCTTGCGTCGTTCCCCGCATCACGAGGAGGCTTCCGTGCTCTAATGCGACCGAGACCTTTTCGCGGTTTTCTTTGTGCCTGAAATCGAAGCGCCGGACGGCCCCGAAACTCACCGACGCAATATTCGAATTCGGGCCGAGGCCCTTTTCATCATCGTGATGCCACCCCATCCCCTGATCGCCGTCCGCATAGAGATTGAGCAGGCAGGAATTGTAGCGGGCCCCGGCGCGCTCCTCCACGAGATCTTTCATCGCCCGCAACTCGGAAGTCCACTCATGGGCAGTCCGCGTGCGACCGGAGTAGGTATAGTCAAAGTTTCGGTCCCCAAACCAGGCGACCTTTCGCGCCGTGATGATGTGGCGGCCGAAGATACAGGCTTCATCGTGCTTCCATTCGATATCCTGCAATAGGTAATGCAAGTGAGAATCAGCCTGCCGCGCATCGAAGAGGGTTCCAAAGTAAATCGCCTCCCCGTCATGGGGCAGGACGTTGTAGGGCGGGTCGTTCTGATGTAGCCCTAGATCGAGTTGATATTGTTTTTCCATTCTGTGCAGTGGAGCGGCTTTACCCGGCTTCGACTTGTTGCGCTGAATCGTTACAAATCTTTGCCGAAGATCTTGTCGAAGAAGCCGCGCATTTCCTCCCACGATTTGGCGTCGGCCTCGGCCTGGTAGGCGGCTCCCTTCGACGGGTCGTCACCGGCCATCTTCTGAGTGAAGGCGTGGACCGCGCCGGGGTAGGCGACGAACTCGTATTCTTTCCCGGCGTCTTTCATTCCGGTCTTGAACGCCCCGACCTCTGCGGGCGGGACAAACGGATCGTCCGCTCCGTGAAGAATGAGGGTCTGGCAGGAAATGTTTTTTGCATCCTCCGGCGTCGGGGTTCCCAGTCCACCGTGGAAGCTCACCACGCCCGCAACCTCGGCTCCGCTGCGGGCCAGTTCGAGCACGCCGGTGCCGCGCTCGCGGAAGAGGGCGCGATCCTCTTTGAATTTACCCGACATCTTTGCCGACTCGGGCGGTTGGGGACGGATCCCGGTGCCGTAGATATCGAGGGCAAAGACATTGTAGCCGAGCTTCGCGAGCATCCCGCCCCGCATCTTCTCGTAATCGGTCAGACCGGTCCACTGATGGACGATGAGCACGGAGGGACGAGGGCCCTTGACAGCGTCATCGTAGGCATGCCAGCTTTCGCAGGCCTGATCGCCGGATCGGTATTCGACCGCTTTGGCAACGACCTCGGCATGAAGGGAAGGGCTGCTCATGAAAAGGAGGGCGAGGAGGAGGGAGGGAACTTTCATCTTCATCATTCGGGTTACGAGTGGAGAGGGGAATCGTAGCCGAAAGGTGGGGGCCGGAGACAACTCAAAAGGGGGACAGGGCGAACAGTTCCTCTCCCGCTGGCCTGCAGTCCCGCGGACGTCTCCATTCGATCGTCCGGCGCTGAAGGGTCAGAACTACCGGGAGAGAGTGGAGTTGCGCAGATCCCCATTGAGGAACAGGCCGCCGCTATCGGCGGAGAAAACGAAGCGGGTCAGTTTGCCCGTCGCCTTGACTTTCATGCCCGACCTCGCCTTGTTGAGGAAGGGCTGCTCGGTCGGCGGCAGCATCACCCAACAGCGGACCGTGAAGTCGAGGCCCGAGACATCCACGGGAATGTTGCGTATCTCGACGCGGATCTTGTCGGTGTCCGTGTCCTGCCCGGCCCAGGGTGCCCACTCGCCGAGTTCCACTTCCATCGTGACGGTTTTCCCGACGGCGTCGCGTTGGAGAATCTCGTTGGCCGTGCGCCGGGCTGCTTCGATCTGGCTCGGTTGTTTCAGATCTTTGATCACGTCCCGTGGAATCAGGGCGATGACGTCCTCGAGGGAGGCGAAGTCGGGCTTGGGCTTGTTCTGAGCCGGGGCCGGGAGTGCGGTGGTGAGAAGGGTGAGGAGGAGGAGAGTGAGCGTTTTCATCGTGTGTTTTGGGGTGGTGCGTGAAGAAGAAAAATCGTACGCCTGACGAGGATTCAAGCGATGGAGTTGGGGCGCGGTTTCATCAACGAAACCATTGAAGTTGTGGGCGAAGCGGATTGAAGGGGGAGGCGTCGTTTTCTTTGGTGCGCCGGCCACCGGGCGCGAGATAGCCGCTCGGTGCGGGCGGTTAGGTTGCCGGAACTGCGGCGCGGCAGCAGCGAAGGGTAGCCAAAATCCGGACGCGGGGTCAAGGCTTTTGTCTACGTTTGCCGCCTGTGTGGCTGGACCCTCTGAGGCCGGATTGCCCTTCCGCACGCCGTTTGGCTACGGGAAAAAACCTTCCATCACCCACAGCGCCACAAAGGAGACAGGAGCCCTGACAACTCAAAAAGGGATTTCCAGACTTGCCACGCGGGCGAGGTTCCGTTTACCCTTGAAGGCAATTCTGAGACGATGAAAAACGTGCCTCCGCCGCTGTCCCTCCTTTTTCTGGTCTCCGCATTCGCAGCGACCACGCTCTGCTCGCAGGAGGAAAAACCCAAAGGTCCGGCCCGCGAGATTCCCTTTGCCGGTCTCACCGCGCTCACCTACCTGAAGACGGGCGACCCGCTCGTGGACTGGAATTCGCGCCGAGCCTGGACCTCGAGCGACGGCAGATCGATCAGCGCGAAGATCCTCGGGGTGAGGGACGACCAGGTCGCGCTCGATACCGGCAGCGGCCAGCCCACCCTGCTCCCGATGACCCGTCTCAGCGAAGCCGATCAGACTTTCATCCGCGAGTGGGAGGCGGTCTCGGTCTTTTTTAACCTCGGCTACGAAGCCCCGCGCAGCATCGCCAACACGGTCGAGCCGGGCATCTTCGACGGGGCCTTCGCGCAGGAGGGCAAGGTCCACGAGACCCGGAACTTCCGCTTCGAATGCGACGCCGTTCTCACGCAGGAGGTGGTGAAAGACTTCTCCCGCCTCTTCGAGGTGACCTACCTCGGCGTCCTCGCGAATCCGCTCGGGCTCGCCATCGCCAAACCCGAGGGCGGGAAGTTTCAAGTGCGGCTCTTCTCCCGCGAGTCTGATTACCTCAACGCCGGGGGCAGCACCGATGCCGCCGGGGTTTATATGATCAAAGAGCGGGTCATGCTCGTGCCGCTCGCTTCGCTCGGGCTGACCGAGGGGAGCTCGGGGTACAAAAAGACCCGCGACTTTGATCCCCGCACCCTCATTCACGAGACGACCCACGCGCTCACTCATCAGTGGCTCGCCCATGCGCCGATGTGGTTTATCGAGGGATTCGCCGAGTATATCGCGGCGATCCCCTACCGCGACGGACGTCTCGAACTGGGGCGGCACCGGGAGGGATTGCTAGAACTCGCCTCGAAAAAATTCGGCGGAGATCCGGCCCGTTTTCGCCTCATCGAGCCGCAGGAGTTCACGGCGATCAGTCACTCGGCCTTCATGGGCGAGCCCGAACCGGAAGAGCAGCCGATCACTCTGCCCCGCATCGAACCTTTCCAGATCACGCTCGTCTCAAACGAGGAAAAAGAAGCGGCACCGGAAAAGGATCCCGCGATGGAGCCCGCAATGATGGGTGGCGGTATCAAGCCGATCGCCCCCGGCTCCGGCATCACGGGAACGGGTGGGGAGCCCTCGGGTCCGATCGTGGTGCAGCGCTACCTCTCCTCGATGGCGCTCGTCCATCATCTTTTCAGCAGCGGGCAGACCGCCGCCTTTCGCCAGTACCTATTCGATTTTGCCCGTTACGAGTGGGACCGCGACCGCTACCTCACCGCGTTCGAAGAGATGCACAAGTCGCATCACACCGCCGTCGAGGGTCAGATCCGCGAATTTGATGGCGAACTCAAGGCCTTCAACGCCGCCATCGACACCTACAATGCCGACGTGACCCGCTACAATCGCCGCGAGATCGCGGCAGCCCCGAAGCTGCCGGCCGAGCCCGTCATTCCCGCGCCGCTTCCGGTCCCCGAGATCCTCGCGGCTCCCCGCGGTGCCGCCGAGCTCTCCCGTCGCGCCTTTCTGGAGAGTGCCTGGGATCGGCATTTGAAATTCGAGGGCACGCTCTCGGTCGATTCGTTCCGTTGAAATTTCGCCTACCCATTCCGGTGCCCGCACCGTAGCCTTTTCCATGTTCACGGGAATCATTGAAGAATGCGGGGGGGTCGTCTCTCTCAAGCCGGTCGAGACCGGGGCGGAGCTGTGGGTGAGGGCGAGCTTCATCGACGGGGTCGCTCTCGGGGAGAGTGTCGCAAACAACGGGGCCTGCCTCACCGTGACGGAGGTAAAAGACGGGGCGATGCGGTTCGACCTGCTCCACGAGACCCTGCGCCTCACCAATCTCGGCACTCTCGCGCCCGGCGATCCCGTCAATCTCGAGCGATCACTGCGCATCGGCGACCGGCTCAGCGGACACTTCGTGCAGGGCCACGTCGACGCCTGCGCGGAAGTCGTCGCCTACGATCGGGTCGGGCAGGACCACCGCTTCACCGTGGCGCTGCCGCTCGAGTTCGCCCATCTCATCGTCCACAAAGGCTCCATCTGCGTCAATGGCATCAGCCTCACCGTCGCCGAGCTGCACGAGGACCGTTTTGTCCTCTGGATCATCCCCCACACCCACGAAGTCACGAGTCTGAAGTCCGTCGTGACGGGATCAAAGGTCAATCTCGAGTTCGACCTGCTCGCGAAGCATCTTGCGAGGATGAGGGAGTTTGAGCTTTAGGGGGTGCGGTGCCGTTTTTTGGAGGGAACTCAGTCGACGGGCATGGGAGACGCAAGTGGGGGCTTGGCAAGCCCCCTTCCTTGATGGGAGACGCGCAAGCATGCACCCATCCGCTAAACAGCTAAACAGCTACTTCCCCCCCTCATTCGCCTTCGGTCCCGCAAACGCGAGCGCGCCGCTCGTCTGCGTTTTGCGGCGCCAGATTTTGCCGCCGTTGCCGACGTAGAGCCAGGCGTGCCCGGGGCCGGCGAAGCAGGTGCTCACGACCGGGAGCGCCGGATCGGGCGCAGGGAGGACTCCGCAGAGCCGCCCTGTCGGATCAAAAATCTGGAGCCCCTCGGCGCTGGTCACGTAGTAGCGACCGTGTATATCGGTGGTCATGCCGTCGCCCTTGCCGACTTCGGGGCTCTCGGCGGGCGTGACGAGGGTCATGTAGTTGCCGGGATGGGCGAGGGTGCCGTCGGCTTCGATGCGGAAGGCCCAGACGAATTTGCCGCCGTGGTCCGAGACCGCGAGGGTGCCCTGGTCGCGGGAGAGGGCGATGCCATTGGGTTTACCGACGATGCCGGTGCTGACGACGGTCATTTTCCCCGCCGGATCGATGCGCCGGATCTCCGAGGTCGGTGTCATTGTGAAGTAAAGGTTGCCGTCGTGGGTGACGACGAGGTCGTTCGGGCGGACTTCTTTCGCGAGCTCGGTGACGGCCCTGTCTTGGTCGAAAACGACGACTCGCTGCTCCTTCGAGACACAGGCGTAGAGCTTGCCATCGGCTCCCCATTTGAGACCGCTGATGCCGGGGGCGTTGGCGATGAATTCACTGACTTTTCCCTCGAGATCGACTTTGAAAACGGCGTTGCCGCCCTTCACATCCGAGAAATAGAGATTGCCCTCGGCGTCAGTGGTGAGGCCGTCGGTGAACTCGTAACCCTCGACGACGAGTTCCCAGCCCGAGTCCTCGGTGAGGATCTGCGAGAGAGGCATGTCCTGCGCCGCGAGCGGCAGGCAAAGCGCAAGGGAGGCGGCGAGGGCGAGGGTGGAGAGGGTAGGGTGCATGAGTCAAGAGGGTTGGGTGAGGGGGGATCAAGGTTGCAGCGTCTTCCAATCTCTCCACATCCAGCGCAGGGTCTCGGGGAAGATCGCACCGCCGTGGCGTCCGCTGTGCTTGCCGGTGCCCATGACGAGCTGATGATCATATTTCGCGAAGGTCAGGGCGGCGTCCATCTGGCGATTGGCGAGGGGCCAGTTGCCGTGGAGATTGTCGAGATCGTTCTCGCCTTCCTGCAGAAAAACGCGGAGCGGCTTTGCCTCGGTCTTGCGGATGAGGGCGGGGTAGACGTGGCCGCCGCGGATGTTGGTGAAGCTGCCGATGTGGCTGATGACTTTGCGGAAGGCGTCGGGACGCTCCCACGCGACGGTGAAGGCGGCGATGCCTCCCGAGCTGTTGCCGCAGGTGGCGCGGCAGTCGGGATTGGCTGAGAGCTTCGCGGTCTTGCCGACTTCGGGGAGGATCTCTTCGATGAGAAAGCGGGCGTTCTGATCGCTGAGGGTGTCGTACTCGAAGCTGCGGTTTTTGCGGGCCTCCTGCCCCTCCTTTGCTGCGGGGATCACGCCGGGATTGATAAAAATACCGACGGTCACGGGCATGTCACCGGCGTGGATGAGATTGTCGAGGACGGCGGGCGCGCGGAAGGCGCCGTCGGCTTTGACGAATCCGCCGCCGTCGAAGCAGACGAGGACACAGGCGGGCTTGGTTCCGTCATATTGGGCGGGGAGATAGACCCAGTAGTCGCGCTCGGTGCCGGGGAATACGGTGCTTTTCCACTGGTGTTGAGTGACTTTGCCCTGGGGCACGCCCTCCTTGACCATGGCATCGGGACCGGGGATGTAGTCCTCGTCGGCGGCGAAAAGGGGAGCGGTGAGGAGACCGAGTGCGGCGAGGATCGTGAGGGGGAGTTTCATGGACAGGGGGAAAGACGTGAGGCGCGAGCCTGGCCAATTTTCCCATGCTTGGCAATCCCGCTTTTGCCTCACGCGGAGACGGCATCACGGATTTCCGCTTGAGTTTGCAGGGGCGAGGGCCGATTGGTTGCCCCTCAAAATCCTATCGCATCATGGCTCTCGAAAAAATCACTTCTGTCTCCGGCAAAGGCGTCTATGTGCCCGGTTCCGACATCGATACCGACCGCATCATCCCCGCCCGCTTCATGAAGTGCGTGACTTTCGACGGTCTCGGTGAATATCTTTTCTATGACGTGCGCCACGAAGAGGACGGCACCCTGAAGCCCCATCCGCTCAACGAAGAGCGCTACGCCGGGGCGGGCATCCTCATCTCGGGGATCAACTTCGGCTGCGGCAGCTCGCGCGAGCACGCCCCGCAGGCGATCAGCAAGGGCGGCTTCAATGCGGTCATCGCCCAGAGCTTCGCCGAGATCTTCTTCGGTAACTGCGCCACGCTGGGGATGCCCTGCGTCATCGCCTCGGCGGCAGATATCGAGAAGCTAGCCACCGTCGTCAACTCAGACCCGAATACGGAGATCGTGATCGACGTGGTCGCGCAGCAGGTCACCTTCGCCGGTCAGTCCATCCCCGTGACGATCCCGAGCACGGCCCGCGACGCCTTCCTTTCCGGCCAGTGGGATCCCATCAGTGAGCTCCTCAATGGCATCAGCCGCATCGAGGAAACCGCCGGAGCGCTGCCCTACATGAGCCGTTGACCCGGGTTGTCCCCGAGCGGGGTCTTAGAAATTGTTGATGTTCTTCAGCTCATCTTCGGCGGTGCCCCGCATGTTGCCGATGTCGCCTTTGAGCTTGTCGAGGCCTTCGAAGGCGTTCAGTTTCTTCCGGGGCAGTCCGTCCTCACCGACTCCGGCATCGATTCCGAGATCTGTGCGCGGCAGCCAGTCGGGGCGCAGGCCTTCGGGGACATAGTCGAGAATGGCGAGGCCGGGCTCGAGCCAGACGTAGGCTTTCGTTTTCCAGTCGGCGAGCTTCTCCTCGGGGGTAAAGAAGAAGACCCCGGTGCCGATCGCGCCGAAGATCGAGAAGGTGACCAGGGTCTTGATCATCTTCGTTACCCAGCGCGGTCTCTTGTGAGTCTTCTCGACAGCGAAGAGGTGTTTGGCGAAGGTTGCCTCCTCTTCTTTGGTCATCGCCTTCATGGGACGACCGTCGCCGTCGAGGACGGCTTTTTTCGCATACGACTCTTGCACCGGAGCGATCGGCGCGGACTCGTCTTTCTTCGCAAAGGGGGGAGCAAAAAGCGGGGACTTGCTCCCGGGCGACTCAATCTTCTCGGGCTCTTTCGCTACTTTTTCGCGGAAGAGGGACTCGGCGAAGCCGCCTCCGCTCTCGGAGCCGGTCGCGAAGGGGGAGATGCTGGCGTGACTCTCCCGGGGCACCCGTGTCCCCCACGCGGGATTGATCTCCGAGGAGTCATCTTCGTTTTTGAACATCGACGAGAAAGATGAATCTTTCCCCTTACCGGAGCTGTCGTCGAAGAGCACGGACTTGGAGAGAGCCGGGCTCGCGTCGGGGATCTCGTTGCGATCCATGAACAAGTTCGACGATCCGGTCGATGCCGCATTCAGGGAGAAGCCGTTGGTGCTGCCGGGGAAGGGATTCTCGTCCGGCTTGGCAGAGGGCGCGGAGATGGGAGCGGCAGGCGTCGCTGCGGACGGTGGCGTAGGCGCGCCGAAAAGATTTGCGGTGCCGGGGTTGATCGGCTCGAAGGGCGGCATCGCTGTGTCCGTGAACCCGGAGGGAGCAGGCTCAGCCGGAATTGCGGGTTCGACAGCGGAGAGGACGCTCGGCGGGATCTCTTCGTGCTGCATTGTCGGCTGAGGGGCCGGTGGCGTCGGCAGGGCGTCGAGAGCGGGGGCGCTATCCCGATCGGGGAATCCCCATGCTGAAGCCGTCGTCGTGGCCAAGGTCGGCGGATGGAGCGGAGCCGCCGGGATCTCCGCGTCTGGGACGAGGCTGCCGACCGAGGGCGCTGCAGGAGCCTCGACGACCGGTGCGGGTATTTCGGGAACCGCAGCAGAAAAGTGCGGGTCGAGACCGGCGACGACTTGAATCGATCCGTTTCTCTCCAGGGCGGTGAGGGGTGCCCGGCAATGGATGCACTGCCCGGTGATGCCGAGATGCCGCCGCTTGAGATTCAATCCGCAGCCGCAGGCGGGGCATTTCAGGCGCAGCGTTTCCTCGGGGGATTCGGGAGGTTTCGTTTCGGAGATAGGAGCGTTCATGACGTTGTCGGGGATGGTGCCGAATGGAAAGGAAATATCGTCCCCAATCAGGGCTCGGGGACAGAGATGGTGGGCTCGGCTTCCTCGCCGAAGGTTACCTGCGTCTCGGGGAACTGCTGGATGGCCGGGCCGGGACTAAATTTCTGGTCCATGAGGGAGCGGGCGGCCTGCACATACTCGTCGATAGGCAGGACGAAAGAGGCGAGCGCAGCCCCGGCGGCAAAGCCGACGATGACGACCATCAGGACGATGAAGCCCTTGCGGACCTTTGGCTTGGGTTTGGACCCGAGCGGGGCCGAGACCACGTTCGGGGCGGCTGCCTCAATAGGGTTGTTGATCGAGGAAAAAGTGGGTTCCTGCGGTTGCAGGAGCGGTGGAGTTGGCGGCGAAGCAATCGCCGGTGCCGCTTCGGAAAAGAGCGAGACGGGCGCCTCAGGCGCAGGGCTGGACGGGTTGCTGGCAGGGGCCGGGAAAGGGGCATTCTCGAAAGAGGAGCCCGTGCTCAGGCCTGCTCCGGGCACGAAGGTCGGCCCTGACGAGAGCGCGACCGGGGCGGCGTCGGGGGAAGAAAATCCGATCGGCTCCGAGATGCCCCATCCGCTGGCGGGGGCTTCCGCTGCAGGGACGTGGATATCTTGAAAGAGTGTCGGTTGTTCCTCGTTCTCTGACGAGCTACCGGTGGAAAATCCGTTGCCCGGCATCGCGAAAGATCGTCTTTCGTCGCTCGCGGGGCCTTCGAAAAGCGACTTCGAGGCGGGCGAGTTCTGAAAGGTGAACTCGGGAGTCTCCAGAGCCTCAAAAAGAGGCTCGGCAGCCGGGGCAGCCGGAGACGGATCCATGAACGACGAGAAACTTCCGGGGGTTGGCGCAGCTGATGCGGATGCCTGCTCTGGAGAGGACACTCCAAAACCGGCCGAGGCGAAAGCGGCGGCAAAGTCATCGACCGGAGCTTCCGGGGTAGTCGGAGTCTCCGGGGCAGCTTCGAACATCGGCGCGGGAGCCGGGGCGTCGAATCCGCTTGCCTGGAAACCGGCCGCGAAATCGCTCGTGAGGGGTGCGGCGGCGAAGGTGGTATTTGCCTGGCCGGGGACCGTGAACCCCCCGAGATCAGAGGGCGAGGCAGGGCTCCCGAAGCCGCCCGTTGGGAAGGCTGATGCGAAATCGTTTTTAGGAGCCGGTGTTTCGATCACAGGGACAGACTCCTCAGTGACGATCGCAGTGACAGGCTCCTCAAAGGCAGTCCCCCGGGGGGCGGCGGCGAAGTCTCCACCGGTGGCGTCCGGCGCTGCGGGGCTGGTTGCCGTGGGTATCGGTTCTGGCGCAGGCGCAGGCGCGCCAAAACCGCTGGCGAAATCGGTCGGGAGCGAGGCATTCGCTTCCTCGTCCGCAGCGGTCGGGGCAAGGGCGGGCAGAGCCATCGCATCGGATGCAGGCTTCGGGGGAGGCCCCCAAAGGGGTGCAGCGGAAAACTCGGCAGTCTCCTGCGGGGCCGGAGCGGCAGGCGTTGACCACGAATCGGCGATAGGGGAAGGAGCAGGACCCTTCGGAGCGCCCGACTGGAGGAAGGCACCGAATCCCGTCACCGGAGCTTCCGCGTCGGGAGACCCGGTCACGGCGCCGCCAGCCATGGTCTCTCCGAAACCAGCCGATGGGGCGGTCGGCTCCGCAGTGTCTTCTCTGAAGCTGCTCGTTGCGTAAAGGGCATCGAGGTTAAAGGGGGAAATTTCCTCCTTCTGTTCGAGGGCCGGGGCAGGTATCTCGACCTCTGCGACGGTCTCTTTCTTCACCTCTTCGACGACGGCGGGAGCAGCCGTCTGCGCCACAGCCGCGGCGTATCGTTTGGTGACGCGCCCGAGCACCGGGAAAACACGCACGATGGAGTCGCGAGCTGACTCGGCGGCGATGATGGGCGTGTGGCACCAGACACAGAGACCCTCGATCCCGAGGTGGCGACGCTGCAGGACGAGTTCGCCGTGGCACTCGGGACATTCGAGGGCAAGGGACTCGTTGAACTTGGTGGTTTTGTCCGAGTTGAATTCCTCCGTCTCCACCTCGGCGGTGGCAGCTGGAATGCGATCCTTCGGTGAGATCGAAATCGACACGGTGCGGGTGCGCTCGGAGCTCGAGCCCAGAGAGTATGAGCCAGCTCGCTGGGCCGAGCTGTCCGACTCGGCGGCAGGGAGTTCGAGGTCGTCGGGTTGCGAAGAGAGCACGACGCCCTCATCGACTACCACGCTATCGGTCGCCTCAAGTTCGCAGTCCTTGTTTTCACCAAGACCGAGGGAGTCGAGAAACCGTTCTCTGGCCATAGCCGGCGAGGAGGTCTCGTCGTTATGCAGGGTGATGTCGTAGTCGGAATTCATAAAAATCTGGCCCGTCCGTGTTTCAAACGTTAGTTAGCTTCCGAAAATAATCTTAATTATGGAAATTATCAAAACCTTTTTCGCTCGACGTTTGATTTTTTATATAAATTAACGAAATTATGAAATGTTCCTCACCCGTCTCCTCATCGCGGCTTTTCTTGTTTTCGGCTTCCTCGGTTGTAAGACCCTCGACTCCTCTCCGAGCCCGACCCCGACCGGATCGGGGATACGCCTCAGCGAGGCCGATGCGGCCGCGATCGGACGCAAGATCTGGCAGAACGAGTGTGCCGGCACCGTCGAGGGCCTGACCTCGTGGAATGCCGGCGAGGATTTCCCCTCCCTCGGGATCGGGCATTTCATCTGGTATATCGACGGACGCCCCGGGCCGTTCCAGGAGAGCTTCCCCCCGCTCCTCGCCTACATGCAGCAAAAGGGCACCGCCGTCCCGGGCTGGGTCGCCTCGGCCAAGGGTAGCCCGTGGAAGTCGCGCACCGAGTTCCTCGCCGCCCAGAGCACCCCGCAAATGAAAGAGCTGCGCCAGTTCCTCGCCAACACCGTGTCGGCGCAGACCGGCTTCATCGTGCAGCGGCTCGAGCAGGCCCTCCCGAAAATGCAGGGTGCCACCAACGGGGATGCCGAAAAGACACGTCTGCATGATAATTTTTACAAGATGGCCGGGTCGCGCACCGGACTCTACGCCCTCATCGACTACGTGAACTTCAAGGGCGAAGGAGTCAAACCCGAAGAAAAATACAAGGGTGAGGGCTGGGGGCTGCGTGACGTTCTCCTCGAGATGGGCTCGAACGCCGGAGGTCAGGCCTCGGCCAACGAGTTCAGCGAAGCGGCCAAACGTGTCCTCCAGCGACGTATCAAAAACGCCCCTACCGATCGCGGTGAGTCCCGCTGGTCCGCCGGCTGGATGAATCGCTGCGAGACATACAAACACGGGATCTGAGCGATTTTTCCCTTTCTTTCGCCTTTAAACTGCCTACAGATAGCCGTTTTAACGAAACACTTCCAACAGACCTCCTCCCTATGTCGACCGAACGTTCTCTCATTCTTCTCAAGCCTGACTGTGTCAAAAAAGCGCATTGCGGCGAGGTCATCGCCCGCTTCGAAGCGGCCGGTTTCGCCATTAGCGGCGCGAAAATGATCCATCTCTCCGACGAGATCCTCGCCGATCATTACAGCCACGTTGCCGACAAGCCTTTCTTCCCCGGCATCGTCGCCTTCATGCAGTCTGCTCCCGTGATCGCCCTCGTCCTCGAAGGCGATGATGTCGTTGCCAAGATCCGCAGCATGCTCGGGCCGACCAATTCCAAGGAAGCCGAGCCCGGAACGATCCGCGGCGACTTCGGTGAAGACATGATGATCAACATCTGCCACGCATCCGATTCGCCCGAGAACGGCGAGATCGAGGTGAAGCGGTTCTTCGCGGACAACGAGATTTTTGCGTATTGATAGGGTTGGGGCGCCGCCGCGACTCTCTTCGATCACTCCAGGATCTTCTTGAGAGCGGCGAGGTTGTTCGCCTCGTCGAAGACTGCTCTGACGGGGATCGTGAATCCCGGGACAATCTCGCTCACGAGTTCTCCCTCGCTCTGGCGCGGGGCGGGGGGATAGAGATCCCCCTCGAGCCGGTGCAGCTCAACCGTTTCGGCGACAGTATCGACGATCCAGTACTCGCTCACGCCGTGCAGGGCATAATCCACGAACTTCACCCCCCGGTCGCGCGCTTCGGTCGAGGGCGAGAGGACTTCAACGATGAGGTCGGGAACGGGAAAGCGCAACGTGTCCGGCGTGATGAGAGCCGATTTGGCCGTGCCGAAAAAGATCACATCGGACTCGTAGTCGTTGCGGGGGAAACTCGTCATTGCTTTTTCGATGTGGACGACACCGAGGGCATGGACTTGAACATAGGCGTCCATGAGTTTGAAGATCCCTTTTGTCGCCACGAGGTGCCGGCTAAGGGCCGGAGAGTGCATCACGATTTCGCCTTGGATGAACTCCCATTTGTCCTCGGGGGTGATGTCGGCATAGAACTTCTCACGCAGCCGCTGTTCGCGGCCCATCGCCCGCGGTGCCTCCTGGATCAATTCGGGGAGCACCGGGGATTCCGACATGGCGTCGAGCAAAGGTGACTTCATCTTCGATAAGGATGCCTCAATCTGCCGCTTTCCGCAAGATCCGAGTAGGGGGGCATCAGGGTCCGATCCCGCACGACTCTGTGGCGAGGCCGACAAGTCCGGGAGAAGGCGAGCTTGCGCGGCATACTCGAATTCGTAAAAATCCGCCTTTCCGTGGCGAGGGCTGGCCTTATAGTCTCGGCCCATGTCTGAAACCGAGAATCAGGAACCCGCCCGTGTTGAAAAGTTGATGGCCGTGAACCGGGGCGAAATCGCCATCCGGATCTTCCGCGCCGCCACGGAGCTCGGTCTGCGCACCGTCGCCATCTACGCCGAGGAGGACCGCTTTTCCCGCCACCGCTTCAAGGCGGACGAAGCCTACCGTCTCCGCAAGGAAAAAGGCCCCGTCGGTGCCTACCTCGACATCGAGGGCATCATCCGGATCGCGAAGGAAAAAGGCGTCACCCTCATCCACCCCGGCTACGGGTTCCTCTCGGAAAACGCTGACTTTGCCCGTGCCTGCCGCGAGGCGGGGCTGAAGTTCATCGGCCCCGATCCCGAAATGCTCGACGCCATGGGCGACAAGGTCTCGGCCCGTGCTCTCGCGAAAAAGGTGAACGTGCCCACCCTGCCGGGAACGGAAGAGCCGGTCACGGACCGCGCCGAGGCGCTCAAGGTCGCCCGGGAGATCGGTTTCCCGCTCATCATTAAGGCCGCCTTCGGCGGCGGTGGTCGCGGCATGCGGGTGGTGCAGAAAGAGTCCGAACTCAACGGACTCCTCGACCAGGCCCAGACCGAGGCGGAAAACGCCTTCGGCAATGCCGCCGTTTTCCTCGAGCGATTCGTCGGTCGGGCCAAACACATCGAGGTGCAGATCCTCGGTGACAAACACGGCAATCTCGTCCACCTCCACGAGCGCGACTGCTCGGTGCAGCGCCGCCACCAGAAGGTCATCGAGATCGCGCCCTCATTCGGCCTCGACGAGACGGTGCGGCACGAGCTCTGCGACGCGGCGGTGAAGATCTCGACGGCGATCGGCTACAACAACGCCGGCACGGTTGAGTTCCTCTACGACCTCGATACGAAAGAGTGGTTCTTCATCGAGATGAACCCGCGCATCCAGGTCGAGCACACCGTGACCGAAGTCATCACCGGGATTGACCTCGTCCGCTCCCAGATCCTCGTGGCGCAGGGTTACGACCTTTTTGGCCACGAGATCGACATCCCGCAGCAGGCCGACATCGCCCGCAATGGCTATGCGGTACAGGCGCGCATCACGACCGAGGATCCCGCGAACGGCTTCTCGCCCGACTACGGCAAGATCATCAACTACCGCTCGGCGGCCGGATTCGGGATCCGTCTCGACGCGGGCGCGGGCGATGCCGGATCGGTCATCACGCCCTACTACGACTCCATGCTCGTGAAGCTGACGGCCTCCGGTCCGCGCTTCGACATCGCCCTCCAGCGCATGAACCGCGCCCTGCGCGAGTTCCGCATCCGCGGGGTGAAGACGAACATCCCTTTCCTCGAAAACGTCGTCCTCGACGAGACTTTCCGCTCGGGCAATGCGACGACGCGCCTCATCGACACGAACCCCGATCTTTTCAAATTCGAGCCCAAGCGCGACCGGGCCACGAAACTGCTCTCCTACCTCAGCGATGTGACGGTGAACGGCAACGCCACGGTGAAGGGGTATCGGCCCGCCGAGGTGCTGCTGCCGGCCCGTGTCCCCGAGTTCGATGTGCGCGGCGACATCCCCGCCGGCTCGCGCACCCGTCTCCTCGAGCTCGGGCCCGAGAAATTTGCCACCTGGATCCGCGAGCAAAAGCCGCTCCTCATCACCGACACGACGATGCGCGACGCCCACCAGTCGCTCATCGCGACGCGGATGCGTTCCGTCGATATGCTCAATGTCGCCAGTGTCGTGGCCCAGCGTACCCCGAACCTTTTCAGCCTCGAGATGTGGGGCGGGGCGACCTTCGACACTGCGATGCGCTTCCTCAAGGAAAGCCCGTGGGACCGGCTCCGCGAACTGCGCGAGAAGGTGCCGAACATTTGTTTCCAGATGCTCTTCCGCGGCTCCAATGCGGTCGGTTACTCGAACTACCCCGACAATGTCGTGGCCGGATTCGTGAAACACGCCGCCGACTCGGGGATGGACATCTTCCGTATCTTCGACTCGCTCAACTACCTGCCCAACATGACCGTGGCGATGGACGCGGTCCGCGACCAGCCCTACGCCCTCTGCGAGGCCGCGATCTGCTACACCGGCGACATCGATGATCCGAAGCGCGACAAGTATTCGCTGAAGTACTACGTCGCCAAGGCGAAGGAGCTCGAGAAGATGGGGGCCCACATCCTCGCGATCAAAGACATGGCGGGCCTCTGCCGTCCTTTCGCGGCGAAAAGGCTCGTCACCGCCCTGCGTGAAGAGATCGGGATCCCGATCCATTTCCACACCCATGACAGCTCGGGGATCAATGCCGCGTCCGTCCTCTCCGCCGCCGATGCCGGGGTCGACATCGCCGATCTCGCGATTGCGTCCATGTCAGGATCGACGAGCCAGCCGAATCTCAACTCCGTCTGCGCCGCGTTGCGCGGCCACGAGCGCGACCCCGGGATCGATCTCGACACCCTCAATGAGATGTCGGACTACTGGGAGGAAGTGCTCGCGTTTTACGAGCCCTTCAACACCGCCCCGCGGGCCGGTTCGGCCGAGGTCTACTTCCACGAGATGCCCGGCGGCCAGTTCACCAACCTCAAAGAGCAGGCCAACGCCATGGGGCTCGGCCATCGCTGGCCTGAGATCGCCCGCACTTACGCCGAGGTGAACCAGCTCTTCGGCGACATCGTCAAGGTGACCCCCAGCTCCAAGGTCGTCGGTGACATGTGCATGTATCTCATCACCCGCGGGATCCGGCCGCAGGATGTCCCGAGCCTCGCGCCCGGCTCGCACGACTTCCCCGAGTCTGTCATCGACATGCTCCAGGGCGGACTCGGACAGCCAGACGGAGGATGGCCGAAGGATGTGCAGAAGGTCGTCCTCGGAGATCGCATCCCCACGACGAAGCGGCCCGGCGAACTCGCCGCCCCCGTCGATCTCGATGCGACCCGCGAAGAGCTGACGAAAAAGCTCGGCCGCCCCTGCAGTGAAGACGATCTCTACAGCCATCTCATGTACCCGCAGGTGTTTTCGGACTTTGACCAGTTCATCAACACCTACGATCAGGTCGGCGGACTGCCGACGACGGCCTTCTTTTACGGTCTCTCACTGGGCGAGGAGATAGAGGTGCAGATCGATCACGGCAAGTTGCTCTTCATCAAGCTCATCGGTATCGGCGAGGCCGACGACGAAGGCCGTCGCAATGTCTTTTACGAGCTCAACGGCATGCCCCGCGAGTCCCAGATCCTCGACAAATCGCTCGCGCCGAAAAACTCGACCTCCAAACCCAAGGGCGACGTCAAAGATCCTCTCCAGGTCGTGGCCCCCATGCCCGGCATGGTCACCGAGATCAACATCGGCGTCGGTACGAAGGTGAAGGCGGGCGATCCCATCATCACCCTCGAAGCGATGAAGATGCTCACGACCATCTCCGCCAACGCCGACGGCACCGTCACCGAGATCCTCGTTCGCAAAGGCGACGCCGTCTCAACCGAGGATCTCCTGGCACGGCTGGAGGAGTGAGGGGAAGGGACTACTCCTCGTCCAATTCTCCCTCGATCTGATCGATCCGTTTCAGAGTGAGGTAGAGGATCCAGATCATCATCGCCACGACGAGGGCGATGATGCTCCAGAGCAGAGTTTTTGACTCGAAGAGACGGGGTTCGGCGGGCTTCTCTTTGAGGAAGGTCGAGTTCTCCGTGAGCGGGCTCAGCTCGAGGCGCGTGCGCTTTACCCCGCTCTCCTGCGCGGCGAGAATGGCGGCCGTGTCGAGGCTCGCAGGCGCGAAGGCTGCGTGAGGGGCACCGAAGAAAAGGGAAAGCCTCTCGCCCGGCGCGGCGAGAAAGAGCAGCTCATCGAGGTCGCCTTCTCCACTGACACTGGTGAAGCGGAGCGGTGGGTTGTCGCCGTTTTCAATGACGAGACGGTAGCGCTCGCTGCGTCCTTCCTCGAAGCGAAGGGCGAGACGTTCGTCCCTGAAATCACCGACGTGATAGGAGTGGAGGAATCCCCGCTGAACGGTATGCCAGGAGTCTGTTGTGGTTTTGTCAGGCACCTGTATGAGCAGCTCGCGGCGGAAGTTACGATCCTCCGTGCCGAGGGTGAACTCGCGGAGTGGCAGGCCACCGCCGTCGAGGAGCAGCACGGTCGTTTTGTTTTCCGCATCGACCCTCTGCTCGAGGATCTCCAGCTCGTAGGTCTCTTCGCACTCTTTCTCCGCCGCCTCAACAGCGGCGGTGAAGAAGCGAATCTCATCGATGCGGAACTGGCGCGTCGCCACTGTCCCGCTCTCGCTCACCGTGACGCCGGCGGCATCGCTGACGGTTCGGGAGAGGGTCCGGACGAGGGCACGTTGCTGATCGGTCGCGTCGGCGAGTCGCACTTTCAAACGCCGCGCCTTCGTGGGTGGGAGCTCGAGGCTGGTGCGGCGGAAGCCGAGGAACCGTTCATAGTCAAAGACGAGCCCGTTGCTCACCAGTGCCGTCCAGGTGATGCCGTCCGGCGAAGTCAAAACGGTGACGTTTTTCTCGAAGTCACGCAACGGGGTGACGATCTCGAGTCGCGCCGGGGTTGTCGTGCCGGTCAGCGTGACCGAGATCTCGATGCTGCCATCGTCGTTATCCTCAAAGGACTCGATGCGATGCGGGATGCGGGTTTCTCCTGCGGGGGCGGGCGGTCGATGGACCGGAGCGATGACGCGGGGCAGCTCGGTGTAGACTCCGCCCACTTCTTTCACGAGGCGCAGCGCGGAATGGTCGGACCCCGAGTGCCGGTAGAGATCCCGATCAAACGTCACCCTGAGGAGTTTGTCCCCGACGGGAGCTCCGACGATCCCGCGCTGGTATTGATAGGGTGTGGTGTCGAACCCGGGAGAGTCTTCTGCGGTCGCCGGGAGCAGCCCGAGGGCAAAAAAGGCGAGGGGGAGCAGGGGGATTTTCATGATTCGATTTCCTCGTCCGGGGCGGTTTCGAAGCGGCTGCTGAATTTAAAGTAAAGAAACGATCCCACGAGCACGACGATCCCGAGGACGATGAAGGCGATGATGCGGTAGAGTTGATCGAGTCCGGCGAGATCGACGAAGAAGACTTTCAGGATCGTGCCGGCGAGGAGGACGAGGCCGACCCCCCGCAGGGCGGGGCGGCCTTTGAGGATGCCCGCGAGGAGCAGGGCGATGGCGAAGAGCGACCAGAAGATCGAGAGGCCGCCCATGCGGAACTCGGGGAGGAAGCGGGACAGTCCCGTCCAGATCTCTAGGCTCGAGTAGAGGAAGGCACCGGCGAGGGCGGCGTAGCCGAAGATCGCGGCATCGGCGGAGTAGGATTCACGTTTTGTCAGGGTTCGGGCGGCGTAGAGCAGGTAGAAGATCACCGCCCCGTAGTTGAGCGCCCGGATGAGGAAGCCCTCGGTGAAGTCGCGTCGGGCATAGGCCAGATCGAAGCCGGGATTCCAGTCAAGGAAGTCGAAGCCGAAGACCTTCACGACGAGAGCAAGGCCAAGGGTCCAGAAGAGCACGGTCGCGAGCTTTGACTGGTTCACCGTCATCTCGCGGAGGAGGAGCGCGCCGAGCCCGACCCAGACGAGAGTCATCCCCGGCCGCATGAGCGGGTCGAAGAGACGGTCCATCGTCTTCCAGACTTCGAAATTCAGGTAAATGAAGGTGAGGGAGACGACGATCCAGAAGCAGACCCGGCCCACGCCTGATTGTCCGGGGAGCGGGCGGATGTCGTTGCTTTCCCCTACCCTCCAGGCCGGGTCGCCCTCGCCCTCGTGGCGGAAGAGGCGTCCGGCTGCGAAAAAGGAGCCGATCGGAATGCCGATGATAAAGAGGCGTTCGACAAAAGCGAGGGCGTACTCTTTTGCCGGGATGTCGGCCGAGATACCGTCGAACTGGCCGTGGAAGTCGAAGATCGCGAGCCGCGCGAGGACGACGAGGTAGAGCAGGTAGGCGAGCTGGCGCAGGAATTCGCTCTTCATTTTCGAGGCGATCCAGAGCATCACAAAAGCCTGGAGCGCCCAGCTCACCGTGATCCAGCCTTTCGAAAGGACGAGCGGCAGGGTGATCGCGACAAAGAAAGCGGCCAGTCCCATGAAGCTGAGGAGCAGGCCGCGGTCGTGGATGCCGCGTTTCAGGAAAACGACGACATGGGCGATGTAAAAGGCCGCGAGCCCGAGGGTCAGCACGGCGATGGCCTCGCGATCAAAGCGGGCCTCGATGTGGTGGACGGCGAAGCCGACAAAGACAGCCGCGTTGAGGAAGAGGAAGAGCAGTTCGAGGAGCGTCGCAGTGCGCCGGTGGATTAGCTGATACACGAAGGTGACCGACGAGAAGAGCGCGAAGAAGGTGAGAATGAAAGGCATGAACTCCCAAAAACGGAAGGGCTGGAAACCTTTTTCCGTCGCCATGAGAACGAGAAGGCTCGTCGCGAGAAAGCTCAGATAGTGAAGCAGTCGCCAGTTTTTTCGCGAGGCGATGAAGAACATGCCGAGTCCTAACAGGAGCACATAACTAAAGAGCCCAACTACGCTGGCATTGCCCGTCGGGATCATAAGCGGTGTTCCATAGCCGCCGAGGAGACCAAGGACGGCGACGAGGAGCGAATTAAACCGCACCGCGACGACCCCCGCGACGGCGGTGACGAGGATCATCAGGGCAAAGGCCGGCATCGTGCCGATGATCGCATAGTCGGGCTGGTGGGCGGTGAAGAAGCTGAAGTAAAGCGTCGCAAAGCCCGCCCCGGCGAGACCCTGGCCGAGGAGACCGTAGCGGCCTTTGAAAAGGCGCAGTCCCCCGGC
>Ga0335398_10001947_pt1:27500-33757 | contig 33757 bp, 26 predicted proteins | sample BON03_FD_205742 | JGI IMG/M metagenome (GOLD analysis project Ga0335398, IMG submission 205742) | Freshwater microbial communities from Lake Bonney liftoff mats and glacier meltwater in Antarctica - BON-03 (spades assembly) (version 2) | ecosystem: Environmental > Aquatic >... | reverse complement strand
ACAATACGCATCACGACAAACCTTTCATCATGCGACACATCATTATCCTCCTTGCTTTTTTACCTTTCTTGACCTGTTCCTGCAGACCGGAGACCAACGAATGCCCGGAATGCCCTGTACCACCAGATACCACTTCCACAGGCCCATTCAAGGTTTTATGGCGAATACCCTTAAACCCAGATACGGCTGAATGCGTTTCCATGCGACCGGTAGTGTATAACGGGAATGTAATGTATAGTATGCTATTCTACGTAGATGGGTATGAGTTTCTACGGATGGTGGATGCCAAAACTGGTGCCCCGGTCTGGTCTTGGGATCCTATTTGGCCTGGAGAAACACTATCGCGCACCTCTCGTTTTGCAAAAGATAACATATTTGTAATGACCCATTGGGGGCCGACTTATGGGATTGACATGAATACCGGAGCAAATCTATGGGCAAATGACATTAGCACTTCGGAAACATCAGGCACGCCTGACATTAGCGGTGTTGGCGATTTTGTTTATACAGAGCATTCCGCAAGAATAATTTTAGACACTGCCTCCTACTATGTCAGGGCCAATATCCACAATGGCATTTGGGACACCCTTTTTATGTTGAAAATAGAGGACGGCTATAGACCAACACTTCACCCGCCATCGCTTTGGGTATCACCGGTTGGTGATAGTATCCTAATCTTCCAGAACCGCCAATGGAATTTTCCAGTTTCAGACGGACGCATTGACCTATTGGCCTATAACCTGAAAACCCGGACATTTGAGTGGAAAGTAAAAGACTTTGACCCTGAAGGAAACTCCAACGTTATTGAGCCAACCGTTTATAACAATAAAATATATTTCCAAGCCGCCAGGATCGTTTATTGTTTCGATGCCGCTACCGGAAATAAGTTGTGGAGTTGGCACACACCCCTACTTACCGACAACCTATTATCTGCAACCCTATTGGTTGCAGAAAACAAACTCTTTGTAAAACCGAACAACCAATATTCACTTTATGGACTAGACCTCAACACCGGACAAACCTTGGTGAAAATTGATGATGTAGGGCCTGGCCAAGGTGCGCTGTCATACTACAATGGAATAATTTATTACGCTTCCGGAGCTAGGTTATACGCCATACGGCCTTCGACCAAAGAAGTGATTTGGCACGATCTATCGCCCAACGAAAAAGGGCCTGGGCCATGGGCTGGCAGAACCTATTTCGATGATGTCGTCGTTTCACCCGAACATGGCTGTGTTTTCATTGGAGATCGCTTTTTCTTAATGGCAATAAAATTAATTGAATAAAGTCACCTTCCTTCTAAAACAATACGCATCACGACAAACCTTTCATCATGCGACACATCATTATCCTCCTTGCTTTTTTACCTTTCTTGACCTGTTCCTGCAGACCGGACACCAACGAATGCCCGGAATGCCCGATACCACCCGATACCATTTCCACAGGCCCATTCAAGGTTTTATGGCGAATACCCTTAAACCCAGATACGGCTGAATGTATTTCCATGCGACCGGTAGTGTATAACGGGAATGTATTGTATAGTATGCTATTCTATGTAGATGGGTATGAGTATCTGCGGATGGTGGATGCCAAAACTGGTGCCCCCGTCTGGTCTTGGGATCCTATTTGGCCTGGCGAGACACTATGGCCGACCTCTCGTTTTGCGAAAGATAACATATTTGTAATGACCCATTGGGGGCCGACTTATGGGATTGACATGAATACAGGAGCAAATCTATGGGCAAATGACGTTAGCACATTTGAAACATCAGGCACGCCTAACATTAGTGGAATAGGCGATTTTGTTTATGCAGATCATTCCGCAAGAATAATTTTAGACACTGCCTCCTACTATGTCAGGGCCAATATCCACAACGGCATTTGGGACACCCTTTTTATGTTGAAAATAGAGGACGGCTATAGACCATCACTTTACCCGCCATCGCTTTGGGTGTCACCCGTTGGTGATAGTATCCTAATCTTCCAGAACCGCCAATGGAATTTTCCAGCTTCAGACGGACGCATTGACTTGTTGGCCTATAACCTAAGAACTCGTACATTTGAATGGAAAATAAAAGACTTTGACCCTGAAGGAAACTCCAGTATTGTTTCGCCAACCGTTTATAACAACAAAATATATTTCCAAGCTGCCAGGATCGTTTATTGTTTCGATGCTGCTACCGGCAATAAGTTGTGGAGTTGGCACACACCCCTAGTTACCGACAACCTCTTATCTGCAAACCTTTTGGTTGCTGAAAACAAGCTCTTTGTAAAACCGAACAACCAATATTCACTTTATGGACTAGACCTCAATTCCGGACAATCGTTGGTAAAAATTGATGATGTTGGCCCTGGCCAAGGTGTAATGTCGTACTACAACGGAATAATTTATTACGGTTCTGGAGCAAGGTTATACGCCATACGGCCTTCGACCAAAGAAGTGATTTGGCATGATCTATCGCCCAACGAAAAAGGGCCTGGGCCATGGGCTGGCAGAACTTATTTCGATGATGTCGTCGTTTCACCCGAACATGGCTGTGTTTTCATTGGAGATCGCTTTTTTTTAATGGCAATAAAATTAATTGAATAAAGTCACCTTTCACCATTCAACAAAATTCATCATGAAAAAACACCTATGCTCACTCGCGATCCTCTGCCTCTTCACCCTTCAGGCATTCTCTCAAAACCAACTTAACTTCAGCATGAAAGCTGGCGCGCTTAGCGGCAAACCAAACATCAATTCTAAAGAAGACAGCTACCACTCCGCAAAAAAAACCAGAGATGGTGGCAGCAGTTTCTCCATGGCATTCAGCCTGCCTATTAAAAACAAATTTCGACTTGGGGCAGAGTTGGGCATTAACACTTTCAATCCAACTATTGATGGCACTATCATTTATGGAGGCGAGTCCTCTACCTATTTCAGTGGCCGCTATTCCATAAATCAAGCCTATCTAGCAATTGTACCTGAATACAGAATTAATAACATGCTATTTGTCAATGCAGGTCTTGGATTTGTAAATGACATCAACAGCGCATTTAAATCTGGATACCGAGTCAGTGCTGGAGGTAACGAAGATATTAGTGGATGGGAATTCGACCGCGCTGAGGCGGTAGGTTATTTTGTCGGTCTTGGGCTTTGCCCTAATATCACCGATAATCTCTCTTTCTTAGTAGAAGTCCGCTTCATGGGCAGCCCTGCTGATATTAGCAAAGATTTCAAACTCGAAATGGGCTACAACGCCCTCAACATCAACATCGGCCTTATGTACAAACCCAAATAATAACTTCACGCTAGTGCCTCATCCAGAGAATATGGCCTCCAATGCACTACATATTCGCCGGATGGGGCTCTAGCCCTCAAACCCAACAACTAAAATTTTAAGCTATGAAAACCCAAACGTTTCTCAAGAGCGCTGGCATTGCCGTCGCCCTGCTATTCATCCACAGTTTCAGTCTGAAAGCCGACAACCCGCTGCCTTACGACACCACCACTGTCTGGCTACAGCCCTGGATGTCTGCTGCCACCGTTGATTTGAACGAATTGAACCGCATCCACGAAGAAGCCATCGCACCGCTGCGCAATCGGCTGCTGGATGTCAACCTGCAACTCCACGACCCAACATCCCTCGATCCCAACAAGGGATTCAAACTCCTGTGGGAACGCGTACAGCTCGAAGATGCCCTCAAAGCGATGGAAGCAGAGCATGAGCTCAAATTCGTCAAACTCCGCTATCGCAAAGGCATCGAGATCATAAAAATGCTCTACGAGAAAATCCTGGGCATGGACCATCATTTCAGCAGCTTGAAAGCGCAGCAGGAACTCTTGAAAATTTCGAACCCGCACAATTATCCGGCGTTTAAAGAATCCTTAGGCGCAACGGAGGAAAAGATGAAGCGCAAATTCAACTTTACGCTGCCCCAGCTCCTACAAGGCAACCCTTTCCTTTCCGCCACTTTTTCCATCGTCGGCATGATGATGAGCGGTGCGGAAGACAAGGATAAAAAGGAGAACCAGGAAAAAGTAGCCTGCATCCTCGATTTCACAGTACGCATGTACAACGACCTCAACGTGATCTACTACGAAACCGGCTACCTCCGCGATGCCAACCTGACGCTCAAAAAGGACTGCGAAGCCCTGTTCTCCGACTGCTCCCGACAAGTGGGCTACACCATCACCCTCGAAGGCTGCCGTCAAAGCGACGACTGGGAACGCCTCTACTCTCTGCTCGACAACCTGGTGGCCAAAGCCCTGGGTGAAAACAGCACCATACCCGGAATGCCTGCACAGCCCGACCTGAAACTACTCAACAAAGCAGAAACCAACCTCCAGTTCGCCATCGACCGCGTCGTGCAGTTCATCAACCGGTACAGCGATTTTGTAAACCAAGGCGCAGAGTACTACAAGAAATTCGCAAAAATCGCCGACAGCTACGAAAACGAAAAAACATGCACCGCCATACTCCCCGATCAGTTCCGGCAACTAAAGGCCGACATTGACCAAACACTGGAAAAATTCAACAGCGCGTACAGGATGCCGGAGGTGCAGGGGTCGAAGTTGAAAGATATGCTCTACGGAACTGTAGAATAACTGGGGTTTCATGGTTTCAAGGTTTCAAGGTTTCATGGTTGTTTAAACGCTTGGTGATTATGACATTTAAACGTTTTGAAGAAATAGAGGCTTGGAAGCTTGCGCGAGAGATGTGCAAGATTGTTAGAAAACTAACCATTAAGCCTGCTTTAGGAAACGACTGGGAATTGCGCAAACAGATCCGAAACTCATCTGGTTCGGTCATGGATTGCATCGCTGAAGGCCATGAAAGGGGCAATAACGCTGAATTTAAATATTTCCTGGGAATAGCCCTCGGTTCATGCGGTGAGGTCAGGTCTCAAGGCTATCGAGCTTTGGATTACGAGTACATCAATGAACCAGAATTGAAAGAACTTCATGCTTACGCCATCCGTACAAGTGCTGCAATTGCTGCCCTATTAAGATACCTGACTAAAACCGACATCAAAGGACGCCGATATACAACACCCAAAACCACAGATACTAAACGTCCCCCAAATACTGACCCACACTTCCCATCCCAAGAAGAACAACAACCTTGAAACCTTTTAACCTAGAAACCATGAAACCTCTTAACCTTGAAACCTTTTAACCTTGAAACCATGAAACCTTTTAAACTTGAAACCATGAACCCCCTTTTCTTTTTCCTCCTCCTCTCCCTAACCGCAAGCGTCAGCGCGCAGCGCGTCGTCACCCTCGACCCCGAAAAAGATGCCTTGGCCAATCGAGTCGCCGATGGTTCGATTCAATTCATCGTTCCTATGCACGCCCTTTGCGTTTCTATCCAAGAAGCTATGCCTGCTATTTCCAGCATCCAAATTCTGGGGATTCAGAAAATTGGAAAATCGAACTACATCATTGCCAGCGGAAAAGTGCTGACCAAACCTGAAACAGCAGTGGTTATGGCCATACTATTGGTAGAGACAGCTCCCGGCAGCTTTCAGACCGACGACCTGGTTATTTCCTGCAGCAGCGCCGGCGATTGCCGGGAGTGCTCCTTGCCACCACTTTGCAAATGCACCAAGGGGGAAGGTAGCTGTGGCCAAAATGCCACCTTGATTGCTCCACTGAAAAAGGTAACCGTGACGCTTTCTGATTAGACTGTTTATTACCAATTCCCAGCGAGCCGTTCCTAAAGTTTGAGTCCAACATTTGAGCGCCAACAACCTGAAACCTGAAACCTTGAAACCTGAAACCTTGAAACTTGAAACCTGAAACCTTGAAACTTGAAACCTGAAACCTTGTTGAAACCATGAAACCTTTCCTCACCACCTGCCTTATCTGTGTTTACGCCCTAGCGTTGCAGGCCCAAAAAACATTCGATCCCGAAACCGATACCATCGCCACGACCAACCAGCGCGGCCTTTGGAAAATATTGGTGCCCGAAAAAACACTCATTGCCGCTGTGCAACTGGTGGTGCCAAGCCTCATAGCCGTACACGACATGCGGGTTCAAGACATACACAACAAACCTTATCTCTTTTTCAGGGGAAAAAACCGGGAAATGCCTGAACTGGGCTTCACCGTAATGGTACAGTTAACCGAAATTTCAAATGGCGTATGGAAAGCAGGTGAAATCTACCAGGCATGCTGGGGCGATACCTGCTCGGAATGTGGCTTTGATGAATATTGGGGCTGTTCCTGTGAGCGCTACGATGGCGCTATCGATGAAACCGCTAAATCTTACTGC
>Ga0335398_10001947_pt1:0-22500 | contig 33757 bp, 26 predicted proteins | sample BON03_FD_205742 | JGI IMG/M metagenome (GOLD analysis project Ga0335398, IMG submission 205742) | Freshwater microbial communities from Lake Bonney liftoff mats and glacier meltwater in Antarctica - BON-03 (spades assembly) (version 2) | ecosystem: Environmental > Aquatic > Freshwater >... | reverse complement strand
GGTGTTTTACCCGTTTTTTGGGTTGTTGGTTATGTTCTCATTGTTTGTTTTGGCATGGTTGTTTCGCCAGATATTTTTGAGGCGTTATGGTCGGATTACCTGGATATACGTTATTGTAGCACTCAACTTCCTGGGTGTTGCCATTACTTCCCAGCAATACACTGGTTTCACCTGGCTTGAACGATTTGGGATGAGCTGGGTCGACTTGGATATCGCCGACAAAGTATTGACTGCTTGCGGCGTAGCGAACACTTTTTTCCTTTCACCCGTCGTCATTGCTGCTTTTTTTATAGAAATGGTGCTCGTTTTTAACATTTCCAACAAGCGGTACTTGAAGCTTATTGAAAAAGGCCAGAAAGCACAAATGCGCCTGGCCAAAGCACGCGAAGCAAGCTTAAGTGCGCTTATTATGGGCGCTGAAAATGAGCGCAAACGCATCGCACGCGATTTACATGACGGTGCCTGTGTAAACCTTGCTGCGATCAACATGAAAATGGATTCGCTGGCAGAAGAACTTGGCAAAAGTCCTGAACTTGCTTCAAAAATTACGGAGATTGCGGAGGATATTGGCTTGACATTCAAAGAAGTGCGGGACATTTCGCACGACTTGATGTCCAAATCCCTCGAAAAAACAGGGCTGCGTGCGGCTGTCGAAGAACTTGCCGTGCGCGGCGAAAGAGCGCAATCGGGCTTACGCATCAATCTATTTGTAAACTATCCGCTTGAAACAATTGGAAGTTTTTCAAAAATACACCTGTATCGGATGTTGCAGGAACTGCTTGGAAATGTGTTAAAACACGCTAGAGCCACCGAAGTAAACCTTCAAATGCTGGAAAGCGATTTGTTTTTGCTCATTACCGTCGAGGACAACGGCGTTGGGTTTGATTCAAAACTGGTCGCATCAGATGGCATTGGCTTATCCAATGTGCGCAATCGTGCTGACATGCTCCAGGGTCAAATGCACCTCGATACTGCCCTTGGAAGGGGTACTTTTGTCAGCATTGAGATTCCAAAAAAAGAACTTGAGTAGTGGAATCAATCCACCCAAAGATCCTTTTTTTTCAACCACTCCCCTACCTCGTATCGGCTTGCGGCTCCTGTTTTGGAACGTATGTTTTTGATGTGGCTCTCTACCGTGTCTTCACTGATAAAGAGCATTTCAGCAATTTCCTTTACCGATTTCCCTTTCACATAGAGCGGCGAAACTTCCATTTCACGCGGCGTGATCGGCGCTTTACCTGTGTTCAATTTACCTCCACTGCCTTGCAGGGAAGAACACAAAAACCCGATAACTTCGAGCATGGATGTCTGATCCAGAAAATGTGCGCCACGCGCAACAGTATGAATACCCTGCATCAACTCTGCTTTGCCAATGTCTTTGGAAGCGTAGCCGCGTGCACCATTTTGCAGTGCCTGGCGAATGACCGCAATTTCACAGCTCACACTGAGCATGAGCACGCCTAGGTCAGGATCTTTTTCAAGTAGCAATCGGCAGGTTTCACCGCCATCCAGGCCATTTCCTTTGAAAAAATAATCTAGCAGCAGCACATCCGGGCGATTTTCGGCTACCTTTTCAAGGGTTTCTTCCCCATTCCGGGCGCTCCAAATGACCTCCACTTGTCCTTCAATACTGGAGAACAATGCGCTAAGACTCTCAATAAAGAGCTCTTGATCGTCACAAAGTGCAATTTTGATTGGTTTCATATCTGGCTAATTTACAGTGGCAATACTAGTTTCCCACTGCGAATTAAACTTATATTTTCAAGCAATCAAGAAAAATATATAAAATTAACGGTTTCCGCGCGCGGTATTTCCATTCACAACACTAAGCTTTGCCACGGATGCTTTACCACTCAGCTTGTTTTGGACCCGAACAAAGTACATTCCCGCAGCTAAGCCGGAAACATCAAAATAGAAGAAGTTTGAACCTGGCTGCACCGTCTCCGTACGCATGGTTATCAAACTACCGCCTAGGCTGTGCAAGGAAACAAATGCTATATATGCGTCTTTTTCTGGATTTTCTACGGAAACTTCAGTACCATAGCTGGCAGGGTTCGGGAATACGGACAAAGGCCTGAATTGATCTGTGATCACGGGCGCCCCACCCCACTGGCAGCTTGGATCGACGCGGTATTCCCGTTCCACAATTTTCATTTTGGTATAACCTGAGAACATAGCCTGTTCCATCGTCCACGGATTTGCGCCCAACCAGTCCTGCAACAGCGTCGCGAATACCTGTCGGTAATCGTACTGCATGTATTTCAACTGGTTGTCGCTCGTCAGGGTATCCATTCTTGGATTTGTTCCGCTAACGCCCGGCTTTACATTTTTACCAAAAATCAGCATGGGTGCCAAAGTGCCATGATCCGTTCCAAAGGAGCCATTTTCCTTTGCACACCGGCCAAACTCAGAGAAAGTGCAGCCAAGCACCCTGTCTCCCAGCCCCAATTGATTGAGGTCATCAAAGAAAGTTTTTACGGCATTAGAAAGTGTTCCCAGCAGGTTGGCGTGGCTTCCGATGCTGGTATCACCAGAATCTACCTGAGCGCTGTGGGTATCAAAGCCGCCAAGTTGGCAAAGGTAAATCTTGGTTTTACAACCGCCTTTGATCATGCGCGCAACGGTCTTGAGCTGGCTAGCAAAAGAATTGCTTGGGTACGTTGTGATGGCATTTGAGCCGACATTAAACACTTGTGAAATCCGCTGGGCATATTTATTGATACTTTGCTCAACACCCATGATAAACTTCAACTCCGCGCCGTGGTCGCTGTCTGGTATGTTAAGAACAGGAGCCCCTCCAATGGTTTGGATCAAAGAGAAAAATCCGGCAGGATCCTGACCGCTCAGGTTGATGGCATTTTGGTGCTCAGTTTCTGTATGGAAGCCTAAAGATGTGTTAGGGTCGCCTACTTGAATGCCCAAAGGATCGGGCATATCTATTGTTGGAGCACCTGCAACATCAGGATAGAACGCCTGTAAAGACCTGCCCATCCAGCCCGTAGCAGTGGTGGCACCCTGACTGGTATCTGCTCCAGAAAGCCAAATGTCTGTGCCTTTGAAGTGTGATTGGTTCATGCTTTGATACCCCGCGGCTTGTATGACATTCGCCCAGCCATTGTCATACATTTGCTTCACTGCCGTCATTGCGGGGTGTAAGCCTACCTGGCTATCTGCGGGCAAAGTATTGTCGAGTGGGATAAAGGCGTTTTCTTCAATGTGCGTGGTGGGCCGTAATGCTACATACCGATCATAATCGGCGGCCGGGATAATCATGTTCAGGCCATCATTTCCCCCTTTGAGTTGGATGAGCACTAATATTCGGTCCTCTACCCCATCACAGTCGGCCAGAATCTTGGCCATTCGTGTATTGGCGAATGGGCGCATGGCATGGCCGTTGACCGCAATTGAGGTGACACCAGCAACAGGTAAAAACTTGAGGAAATTTCTCCGTTTCATAAGCATGAAAGTTAGCAGGTAAATAGAAGGCGGCCAATGGGAGAAAGTCTATTAGAAGGTTTTCGTTGTAAAGGTTTAATAGAAGTTGGATATTTTTTAGTTTTTTTTGAAAAATGTTTTTGAATTCATTTTCCCCAATGAAAAAAGCCCAGCAGATGTGTATCCGCTGGGCTTTCACAGGCTATATTGCTACTACCTGTGTTAAATAATCTTCCTTCCGTTTATGAACATTTCTATTCCTTCGAATATCCGGGTTCAGTGGTACAAAAGTATGTCTCCGGGATAAAAGCCAGGTTCGTCTCTGTGCCAAATTGGTTTGTATTGGTTGCAAATAGCCTAAAAAAGGTGGTATTTACTTTTTTATTTCAGAAATCAGACCTCGCTGGGCGATTTCCTGAACTTTTCTTTGAAAGCGGTGGAAAAGTGTTTGGCATTTACAAAACCAACCTGCCAAGCCACTTCGCTTACGTTTCCAGCGCCATCTCGCAACAATTCCATGGCGCGATCAAGGCGATAATTTCGCAGATACGCTGATACGGCAATTCCTGTCAGCGCCGTAAGTTTTCGATGCAGTTGGGAACGGCTCATTGCCAGGCGGTGGGCAATTTCAGCTGGTGTTATCTGACTATTATCGATCTCAGCGCTTAGAATTTCCTTCAACTGCTCTAAAAATTGACGGTCTAGAAGGCCGATTATGGCTTCTGGGGCAGAAGATTCTACACCAGGTTGTTCAGAAGGTACCGCAAAGACACCTTGCCCATACCCTTTATTGTTATACTTTTCTTGTAATCGCCGCCGACTTTCCAATAAATTGCGCAACCAGGCGAAAAGTTCTTCCGTTTGAAATGGCTTGCCCAAATAGGCATCTGCCCCTTGTTGAATCCCGGCAACCCTGTTTTTAAGCTCCATTTTTGCCGTGAGCATCAGAAAAGGAATATGGCTTGTCCGGACATCATTTTTCAACATGTTCAACAAGCCAAGCCCGTCGAGTCGCGGCATCATCAGGTCTGACACCACTATATCTGGCACGTGTTCCAAGGCCAATTCGGCAGCCTCTTGACCGTCAGCAGCTTCCAAAACATCATACTGCTCCTGTAAAGTTACCGAGATAAAGTGCCGAAGTTCTTGGTTGTCCTCAGCCAATAAGAGCAATGCTCGTTCCTTTTTTCCATTGGTATCAGCAACAAAACCAGCCGTTTCATGCGCCGTTTCTGTCAAAACTTCCGAAGGTTTTTTGGCCAATAGTTTCGGCGCTACAACAGTTTCGGCTTCAGAAACCGCCAACATCGGCAACCAAAGCCTAAAGGTTGTGCCTGTGCCTTCCACACTTTCCGCTTCAATGATTCCGCCCATTAATTCCGTCAATTCGCGGCACAATGCCAGGCCAATTCCTGTGCTGGTTTGCTGGTGTTCCAAGGCATTCCCTTTGGAAAAAAAACGATCAAATATCTTGGGCAAATCTTCTGCTGAGATTCCCGGGCCCGAGTTAACAATCTCCAGGACAAACCAATCTTCACGCCCTATAAACCAGCGCATTTCAACATTACCACCTTGAGGGGTGAATTTCATGGCATTTGAAAGCAAGTTTGTGGCAATTTTCTCCAATTTATCGGCATCAAATTTAAAGGGAGGGACAAAAACACTGTCTGGGGCGCACAGGAACACAATTTTTTTGTTTTTGGCATTGTCAGCAAATGTATTTGCCAAGGATTGTAATACAACAGCCACCTGACCCAACTGATTCTCTACTTGCATAGCCTTACCTTCTAATTTTGCCAAATCAAGAAGCTGGTTCACGATCAACAACAATTTTTGACTGTTGGCCTCTGCTATCCTGACTTTGGACAACCAGTTTTTCGCCTCTGGCTTGTACAGAATTTGACGCAGGGGCTCCAAAATCAGGGTAATCGGAGTGCGCAACTCATGGGTGAGATTGTTGAAAAAGTTGGATTTCAACTGCTCCAGCGCCTTGACACGTTCAGCTTCCCGGTGTTCGAATGCCAATTGTTCCTGCAATTGGATACGACGCACTTGAAATCGATAAGCCAACCAGCCCAGCCAAATGGCAAAAAGTGCATATACCAAGCAGGCCAAAAATGATTTCCACCATGGGGCCAAGATCGTTATTTCTATTGTTGCTGGCTCGCCTGTCCAAATGCCATGGGCCCCGCCTGTCCGTACTTCAAAAACATATCTTCCTGGCACCAAGTTTGAAAAAGTGGTGCTGTGATCATTTGAAGCTTCTGACCAATTATCGTGTGCTCCCTGCATTCTATACCGGAACTGGTTTTTATTTGGGGTTGAAAAATCCATAGCGGCAAAGTCGATGGTAAGATGGTTTTGGTCGTATGGAAGCGTCAAAGTCCATCTTTGGTTGGCTGCCAACTCCTTCCAGGCTTGTCCTTGCGCGAGAAGTTTGCCATGAATTTTTATGGCTGTTATTTGTACCGGAGGCGGAGCATCAACCGTATTGATGAGTTTTGGATCAAAAACGGTTAGCCCATTAACACCGCCAAAATACATTTGCCCATTTGAAGCTTTGGCATAACTTGTTGTATTGAACTCATTGTCCTGTAAGCCATCTGCGGCGGAGTAGTTCTCAAAATATTTGGTTTGGGGATTGAATTTAGAAAGGCCCGAGTTGGTGCTCAGCCACAAGCAGCCCTGCTCATCTTGAAGGATGCCATATACTACGTCATTGGGTAATCCATCTGCGGGGGTATAGTGAATACATGCCCCTGTTTCTTTGTTCAATAAATTAAGTCCCCCTCCCCTTGTACCAACCCATAAAGAGCGCCCCTGATCGCGGTCATCATCCAGCAAACATAGTATTGCATTATTGTTTAGGCTACGCCTATTAGAGGGGTTGTTTTTGAACAAAGAGAAACTTAAACTTTCGTTCGCTTGGTTTGGAATGCCCCGAATCAATCCGTGTGGTGTACCAACCCAAATATGGTCATTCACATCTTCCATCATTACAAAGCCAAATTCTTTAAACCCCGTAAAAGCGCTTAAATCAAATTTTTGAGCAGTTCTTTTGGCAACATCGTATCGAACCAACTGGCTATTGTTGCCCAATATCCAAATATTGCCTTGTCGATCCTCTATGAGTTGACTGTAAATCCCTACAGACACCAAATTTGGTGTCTGAATTTCTGCACTGGTACGCAAATTCCGTTGTATCAAAACGGAGTTGTCTTCGGCTCCTGTTTTTTGCTGGGCTAACAACCATAAATTGCCTGAACGATCGAATAAGCAATCGTGTTCAAACAAATTATGGCCTTGAATTAGATGCTTTTTACTCGGTTCTGCTGCCGTTTCCAACAAGGAGAAGGTGCCACTACTGGTCCAAACCCATTGTTCACCTGCTGAGTTGATTCGAATTTTCCGAGTACTGACTCCCGGCAAATAATGCTTGAATAGCCGATTTGCAGGGTTATATTTGCGAATACCATAGCCATTGGTACCGATCCATACCAATCCACGGCGATCACAATAGATTTTGGAGGAGCCTATCACATCTTTTTGTGGGAATTGATAAAAAATTTGAGGACTGGGTGGTGTACCAGTATTAATTCCTTTTTCAAACCCGTCTATCGCTGCTACCGGGTAAAAGAATATTTCTTTTCTTCTATTGACGTACAGGTTGCTTTCCCGATCAAAAGTCAGGGTAGTATAGTTTTCGCTTTTGGAAAAAGGCAAAGGATATATGATTGTTATGTCCCCGCGAATATGAACGATTTGATTCAGTTGGCCTACCCAAATAGACCCATCTGGCGCCATTGCTACCCGGTTGGACCGGGCTTCAGGCCTTACAACCTCCTTTTCTTGAACAGGAATTTGATGTTGTGTTTTTGTTTTGAGATCAAAAGAATAACAATGCTGCTTTGTACCCACCCAAAGCAGGCCATCATTCGCAACGACCAAGCTTTGAATGACATCGCTGCGCAAGGCACTTTGGTTGGTAGACTTCTCCCAAAAATATTGTTCAGACACCGCAACGGAAGTTAAATCGGAAATAGAGCTCGGCAGCGTTGCGGGAAGGAGAATCCGATTCAGGCCGTTTTCTGTGCCAACCCACATAGCACCATCGGGCGTTTGTGCTAAAGAAATCACGTTTTGATTTGAAAGCCCGTTCGTACCTTTGCTCAAGTGAAAAAACCTGCCTGTTGCCTGGTCAAAAACATCAACGCCATTGTTTTCTGTTCCAACCCAAATTCGACCCAAATGGTCTTCAAACAACACTTTGATGATATTATCGGAGACAGAAAACTGGTTGAATGGGTCGTTTTTATGTACCTGAAAAGTATAGCCGTCATACCGATTTAATCCATCTCGGGTGCCAAACCAAAGATAGCCGTGTTTGTCCTGAAGGATATCGTAAATCATACCTTGCGAAAGACCTTCGTCTGCGCCAATAGACTCCAGGCGAGCCGACTGCGCAGCACACCAAAAAGGCAAAAAAAGCCAAACGAGTGGCAAGAGTATTGTTTTAAAAAAACGGAAGGCCATTAGGCGCTAGACTTGAAAGGAAGCAAAAATCGGATTAAAACTGGTAATTGGGGGTACCTTAACTTGTATTGGCCTTAAATATGACAAAATCGCTACGCTTTTCTTACTTTTGCGCCACGAAACAATTAAAATTAAGACATGAAACATTTGCTATTTTCCCTCCTCCTCCTCGCTTTTGGCCTCCAGCACAGCAACGCCCAAACGGACGAGCCCTACGAATTCAAAGCATACAAAAAAGCGGCTGCAACGCCCGTAAAAAGTCAGGATCAAACTGGCACCTGCTGGGCATTCAGTACTGCCTCTTTTTTGGAAAGTGAAGCGATACGCCTCGGCAAAGGAGCGGCAGATTTGTCTGAAATGTTCGTCGTGCGGAATATCTACCGCATGAAGTGTGAAAACTATGTGCGCCGCCAGGGTACTGCCCAGTTTGGCGAAGGCGGTCTAGCACACGACATGCTCAATGCTGTAAAAAAATACGGCATCGTGCCAGAAAGCATTTACCCTGGTCGGAAAGACGATTCTAAGCCTTTCAACCACAGCAAATTGGAAAAAGTGCTGAAGGAAAAATGTGTCTCTTTTGCGCAACAAGGAAAAGACGGCAAGCTCGATCCGAAATGGCTAAATGAGATTGATGCGCTGCTTGATCAGGAGTTTGGACCTGTCGTCAACAAATTCAGCTTTGAAGGCGCTGTTTTCACGCCACAATCCTATCGCGATTTTCTGGGCATCATTCCCGACGATTACGTGACCATCACCTCTTTTACCCACCATCCATTCTGGGGAAAATTTATCCTTGAAATCCCGGACAACTGGTCGAACGGTGATTTTTACAACCTGCCACTCGACGATTTTATGCGTTGTGCAACCCATGCCATCGAAAAAGGATATACCCTTGAATGGGATGCCGATGTGAGCAACATGGGCTTTTCAGCGGGCAACGGCATTGCCATCGTGCCCAAAACTTCATGGAAAGACAAAAGCGCCTCCGCCCGCTCTGACGCTTTCAAAGTATGGGAGCCCGAACAGCAAATCTCCCAAGAATACCGCCAGCAGCTTTTCGACAGCCAGGAAACCATGGACGACCACCTCATGCACGTCGTCGGTGTGGTAGATGAGAAACACTCAGGAGTCTATTTTGTCGTAAAAAACTCTTGGGCCGAAATCTCCGATTTCAAAGGTTATGTGTACACTTCCCACGCTTACATGAAGCTCAATACCATTTCTTATACCCTGCCTAAAAGCGCACTCCCGCAGGATGTTCGCCGCCGCTTAGGATTTGAGGCGGGCGAAGTGAACATCGAGAAACAACTCACGCCGGAAATAGAGGCAACACCGCCTGTCAAAAAAACGAACACACAAGGCAAGAACAAGACAATAGACGGTCAGCCTCATCTGAAAGTTGCCAAAAAGGAAGCTATTGACAATTTGCCAAAACAATAAGGGCGTTTTCAAACTACATTTTCAGGCAAGGTTGCACCTTGTGCCGCCACCGTACTTTAAAGAAGATATATCAACACCATTTCATGAAAAACACACCACTCACTGAAAGACATACCGCCCTTGGCGCCAAGATGGCCGAATTTGCAGGCTACAACATGCCCATTTCCTATACCAGCATTTCTGACGAACACCACGCTGTGCGCAATGCAATTGGCGTGTTTGACGTGAGCCACATGGGAGAATTTATCGTGCGCGGCAAAGATGCCACTGCTTTCCTGCAAAGTGCCACTTCCAACGATGTAGGCAAACTGAACCCAGGTGACATTCAATACTCCTGCATGCCCAACAAAAAAGGTGGCATCGTGGATGATCTGTTGGTGTATCGACTCGATGATGCTCCTGAAATGATTACGGAGGGCGAGCAATCCTACATGTTGGTAGTTAATGCCAGCAACGAAACCAAAGACTGGCGCTGGCTCAAGCGTTTGTCGCGCGGCTTTGAGGTGAAAATGCAAAACATCTCTTCCAAAACCGGCCTTATCGCCATCCAAGGCCCAAAAGCCGTAGAAGCGTTAAAAAAATTGACCGATCTCGACCTTGGCGCTATAAAGTACTATTCCTTCAAACGCGGACGCTTCGCTGGTTGCAACAATGTTATCGTTTCGGCAACGGGCTACACGGGGTCTGGTGGATTTGAGATATATGCCAAAAACAAGGATCTTGTAAAAATTTGGGACAAGGTGTTCAAAGCCGCTGAAAAGCACGGTATCAAGCCTTGTGGCCTCGGTGCCCGCGATACCCTGCGCCTCGAAAAGGGTTTCTGCCTCTACGGCAATGATATTGACGATAAAACCAGTCCGATTGAAGCCGGGCTCAGCTGGATCACCAAGCTCAACAAGCCGTTCGATTTCCCCTCAAAGGATCGTTTTATTAAGCAGAAAACGGAAGGTGTGCAACGCCGTCTCGTCGGCTTCACCCTCGACGAACGCCGCGTACCACGCCATGGCTACGAAATTGAAAGCCCTCGAGGTGCAAAAATAGGTGTGGTGACCTCCGGCACCCATTCGCCTTCCCTCGACAAGCCCATTGGAACTGGTTATGTGAAAGTGAAATTCGCCGAGCCAGGCACCAAGATCATGATCGTGGCAGGCAGCAAGAAATTGGAAGCAGTGGTGTGTAAGGTGCCGTTTTTGTAGGGGTTTCAGGGTTTCATGGTTTCAGGGTTTCAGGGTTTCAAGGTTTCAGGGTTTCAGGGTTTCATGGTTTCAGGGTTTCAGGGTTTCAAGGTTTCATGGTTTCAGGGTTTCATAGTTGGCTTCGTGCTCGGCGTTTCGAGGATGTTGGGCTTAATTTTCATTCCTTTTTTCAAATCGTGCATTAGAGGAAATCAGACAACAATACAACGACTGGAAATATGGCCCTCGACGAGAATTTCAGAACGTTTATTGTATTTTTAAACGAAAACGACGTTAAGTATCTGAAACCCGATGCTTCCCGACCAAACGCGAACCCAACCCTGAAACCCTGAAACCTGAAACCCTGAAACCTGAAACCATGAAACCTGAAACCTTGAAACCTTGAAACCTTGAAACCTTGAAACCTTGAAACCTTGAAACCCCTTGAAAATTCAATACCGCTTCGGATCAAATGCCCTCACATCAATACTGGTAGGCTTTCCCATCGCCATTTCCGCGACCAATTTACCCGTTGCAGCGGCTTGGCTTAGCCCCAACATGGCATGTCCGGTGGCAATCATCAAATTCTCCGTTTTTTTGGCAAAACCAATGTAGGGCAACCCGTCTGCAGAGAGCGGACGAAATCCATACCATACTTTTTCGCGCAATTTTTCTTGCAGCTTTTTCAAGTCAGCAAGTTCCTGAAATGCAGGGTCTGTGGCGTAGCCTGGAAAGAACCTCGGAACCGCTTCCAGAATGCCTTGGACCCTGGGGAATAATATATGGTCGTTTATGGCACCAATTTCCATGGTGCTGCCAATACGCAGCTGGCGCTGCCATGGCGTGATGGCCACCTTTGCTTCCAGTAAAATACAGGGGTGGCGCAGGGCTTGGTGGGCCACATCAACTGTCATGGAGTAACCCTTTCCAGGCATGAGCGGAATATACTCCCCAGCCATTTTGGCCAGTTCTGCCGACCAAGAACCCGCAGCCAGCACCACGAGGTCGCTGGTTATGGTTTGGGGCTCCTGTTGCGTACCAGTATTGCGATACAGGACAGATGATATTTTTCCCTTGTCTTTCTGAACGCCAACAACGGTGGCATTTCGCACAATCTTCACCCCGCGCTTTTCAAGCAGGGCAGGTAAATGGCGCATCAGGGTATTGGGGTGCAGGTGCGCATCGTCTTTATACCAGGCACCACCGCGTACATCGGGCTTCAATTCTGGTTCAAGTGCCTGGGCTTCTTCCCTGGAAAGCAGGTCGATTTTCAGGCCCATGTCGCGGCCCATGCGCACATTTTCAAGCTCGCCTTTCTCGTATTTTTCTGTTTGGAAATAATTAATACAGCCATTTTCGGCGTATTCAAACTGCAAGTCGCCGCTGTGTTTCCAGGCGGCTGTGAGTTCTTTTGACAGCAACAGCAAATCGACCATGGGCCGGGCGCTGCGTTCCACATGGCCTGCATTACAGGCACGCATGAACTTAAGTCCCCAATCTAGCAATCGACCATTCAAAGCGGGTCGGACATAAAAAGGGCTTTTTCGATCAAACATCCAAAGGATACCCTGACTGATGATGCCTGGCTGGGCCAAGGGCGCAAAATGAGAGGGCGAGAGAAAGCCCATATTGCCAAAAGAACAGTTGTCCTCCAGCTTGTCGCGCTCCAGAACAACTACTTCCCAACCTTCTTCTTGCAGGTAAAGCGCAATACTAAGACCAATAATACCGCCTCCAATGATGGTTGCTTTCATATTGAGAATTGCTTATGAATCGAATTCTTCCTCGTTGTTGATAGGGGGAATCCCATTCCCGCTCAGAATACCCAGTGCGGTCATGGCGCGTTCACTGGCTAATTGTTCGGCGCTCTTTTTGTTGAAATCATCGGCTGTGCCATATTTCTTACCGTCCACGAAAACAGCGACCTTGAATTTGTCGCGCTTTTCACTTTTGTATTTGGCCACAACTTTGTACTCGATTGCCCGGCCATTTTTTTGGCACCACTCCAACAGCTGGCTTTTATAATTATCGTCATAAAGTTCCAGTTCGTGAATATCCAGGTACTTGCGCAAAATGCGGCGGACAACAAACTTCTTAGTGTGTTCATAGCCGACTTCAATGTACACCGCACCAACCAATGCTTCCAATGCGTTGCCCAACATGGATTTGGATAGCCTGGTTTGGTTGTAATTGGCCAAAAATAGGTCGAGCCCCATTTTGTCGGCGATTTCGTCGAGGGAGTGGCGCTTGACGATTTTGGAGCGCATTTTCGTCAGAAAACCTTCGTCGCTGTTTGGGTACTTTTTGAACAAATATTCTCCGACGATGGTACTGAGTACCGCATCGCCTAGAAATTCCAGGCGTTCGTTGTTAGCGACCGCGTAGTCTTTGGACGTAAAGGTGCTTTTGTGGAAAAAAGCAAGTTTGAACAAAGGAAGATGCAAGGGTGTAAACCCTATTAATTGCCGAAGCCGACGGGCAAGTTCCTTGTCCGGGTGGAAATAATAATTGTAAATTCGACGGATAAATCGCACAAGATCAAGGTTTTGGGCAGACTCTTATGCCTGCCGGAAAATAATGGAGGCATTGTGCCCCCCAAAGCCAAAGGTATTACTAAGAATGGCTTTTACTTTTTTGTGTTGCGCTTCATTGAAGGTTAAGTTGAGTTTTGGGTCAATTTCCGGGTCGTCGGTAAAATGGTTGATGGTGGGGGGGACAAAATCATATTTCATGGCCAGCAAGCAGGCAATGGCTTCTACAGCGCCAGCAGCGCCAAGCAAATGTCCTGTCATACTTTTGGTCGAGGAAATATTCAGGTCGGTCGCATTCGTTCCAAATACGGTTTTGATTGCTTTCAGTTCCGCTATATCACCCAACGGTGTGCTGGTGCCATGGGTATTGATATAGTCAATATCACTGGGTTTCATCCCTGCATCCTCCAGTACCAGATTCATGACATTTATTACGCCAAAGCCTTCAGGGTGTGGTGCGGTAATATGGTAGGCATCCGCAGTAGCTGCAGCACCCATTACCTCAGCATATATGGTCGCTCCACGACGCTTGGCGTGTTCGTATTCTTCCAGAATTAAAGCACCTGCGCCCTCACCGAGAACAAAGCCGTCCCGGCTTTTATCATAAGGCCGTGACGCGGTCGCAAATTCGTCGTTGCGCTCACTAAGAGCTTTCATTGAATTGAAGCCGCCCACTGCCGTTTTTATTATAGACGCCTCTGAGCCGCCAGCCACGATTATGTCTGCTTTACCAAGTCGCAGGTAGTCAAATGCATTCATCAGGGCATGAGAAGAGGATGCACAAGCTGATACCGTGGCATAGTTGATGCCCCGGAAACCATACTGAATGGAAATTTGGCCAGCAGCGATGTCAGAAATCATTTTGGGTATTAGAAATGGGCTATGCTTGGGAATACCATTGCCGAGAATGTGGTCTTCCACCTCTTTTTCAAGTGTACTCAAGCCTCCAATGCCGGAAGCCCAAATAACCCCCACCCGGTCTTTGTTGATGGCATCCAGGTCTAGCCCAGAATCAACAATAGCTTCAGCGGTGGAAACCATGGCAAATTGCGTAAACCTGTCGAGTCGCCGTGCTTCACGGCGATCAAGCAAATCCTCTGCCACAAAACCTTTTACTTCGCAAGCAAACTTTGTTTTGAACAGACTGGCATCAAAAAGAGTGATGAGGTTTGCCCCACTTATTCCCTTTTCTAGCCCAACTTTGAAATCGGCTACTGTGTTGCCAATAGGGGTAATGGCTCCAATGCCTGTGATGACTACACGTTTCATAATTTGTACGGTTCGTTGATACCTAAGGCAAAAGTAACACTAAGCAGCATTGCACGGTAATACAGACGAAAGCATTTTGTCTCAAAAAGCAAAAGAGGTTCAAAGCTTCGCAGCTTTGAACCTCTTGAATTGCTTTACAATGGGCAAAGCAACAACAAGTATTACTGTTGAGTGTTAGCCTCAAGGTACTCAATAGCGTGACCAACAGTCTGGATGCCTTCAGCTTGTTCGTCGGGAATTGACACTTCGAATTCTTTTTCAAATTCCATGATCAATTCAACGGTGTCAAGCGAGTCAGCGCCCAAATCATTGATAAAATTTGCAGAGTCATTGACTTCGCTCTCGTCAACACCAAGCTTGTCAACGATGATTTTTTTAACGCGTTCGGCTACAGTTGCCATGATTTTTCTAAACTTTAGGTGAAAAAAATTTGGTTTTTCGAGCCGCAAAGAAACGGCAGTAACGGGGTTAAAAAAAATTTTTACTGTGGAATTTTTGGATTGTTTTTATTCGGGGGTACACTTTATCTTTTTGTAACATTGACACTTAGTGGCAAAAGCGTTGTTTTTTGCGACAAAATACTGGGTTGATTTGGCATTCACCGTTAATTGTGCGCATTAGTTCCGATTTCAATAAGGCTTGGCATAGTTGTTGGCATGCCTTACTTTTGCATCCTTACTTATTGTGTTTTTTACACTTTTTAATTTTTTCAAATTATGACACTGACAGAAGCGGCTTCTTTGCTTGAAAGGAACAAATCGCCTTTGCGCAAAGATGGCTCACAAAATACGAAAATCGTGGCCACCGTTGGTCCGGCTTGCAACACCTATGAAAAGTTGCTGGCATTGGTAAAAGCAGGTGTGGATGTTTTTCGCCTCAACTTCAGCCATGGCACCCATGAAGATCACCTCAAGGTGATGCAGATGGTGCAAAAGATCAATGAGGAACACAGGCTCCATATTGGCACATTGGCCGACCTACAGGGGCCAAAATTGCGTGTCGGAAAAATCAAAGACAATGCACTGCCGCTAAAAAAAGGCGATATCATCACCATTGTCAATGATATTAACGCAGAAGGTACCAAGGATGCCATTTACATGTCTTATGACCAATTTGCGGAAGATTGCCAAAAAGGCGAGCGCATTTTGATGGATGATGGCAAACTGATTTTTGAAGTCGCCGAAACCAATAAAAAGGACACTGTCAAGCTAAAATGCCTCCACGATGGCGTTTTGAGCAGCAATAAAGGCGTAAACCTGCCGGATACCAACGTGAAACTGCCCTCCATGACGATAAAAGATCGGGAAGACCTGAAATTTGTCCTCACCCAGCCGTTCAGTTGGATCGCGCTGTCCTTTGTACGCCGTGCTTCCGACATGGACGACCTGAAACAAGCCATTCTAGACGCTGGCCATGCAGCCAAAGTAATGGCCAAGATCGAAAAACCGGAAGCGGTAAAGAATCTTCGAGAGGTCATCCGTGCCTCCAATGCCATTATGGTTGCCCGGGGCGATCTTGGGGTGGAAATGCCCATCGAACAGCTGCCCATAACACAGAAGGAGATTGTGCAAATGTGCATGCAATACGCACGCCCTGTTATTGTGGCAACTCAAATGATGGACAGCATGATCACCAACCCCTCTCCTACCCGAGCGGAGGTTACCGATGTTGCCAACGCGGTGTTGGATGGTGCTGACGCGGTTATGTTGAGCGGTGAAACCTCTGTAGGTCTGTACCCGGAATTGGTGATCCAATATATGACTAAGATCATTGCCGAAGCCGAAAAGGTATATTGGCCACAGATTGAAGGAAAACGCCCGCACGCTGTAGTAAAATCCTCTATGTTCTATTCGGATGTGATTTGCTTCAACGCTTGCCGTACGGCAGAGGATATCGGCGCCAAAGGGATTATTGGCATTACGCGCTCAGGTTACAGTGCTTTTAAGTTGAGCAGCTTTAGACCGAGAGCGAGCATATTTATGTTCAGCGACCACCTCAGCATGCTCAACACGATGAACCTGTTCTGGGGCGTGCAGTGCTTCTTTTACGACCGTTTCACCACAACAGACGAAACCATTCAGGATTGTACAGACATCCTGAAAGAAAGCGGGTTCGTTGCCAAAGGCGATGTCATCATCAATACCGGAGCCATGCCGTTGCAAAAGCGCTCCAGCACCAACATGTTAAAGGTTACAGAAGTGGAATAAGCCCTATTTGGGCTTCTTCCTCACGATGCACCCAACAGCACGGGTAAAATCAGGCGATGGAAATTGGCCTGCCATCATGGCGTTTACGGCAGATTCCACCCAACGGTTTCTGGCTGCGCTCGGCGTTTCCGGATTGTCATCAATCGCGCCAATGTAGCGTACAACGAGGTTGGAATCGAGCAAAAAGACATGCGGGGTACGCGTGGCGCCAAATTGAGGCATCACCGTTTGCTCCTCGTCAAAAAGGTAAGCAAAGGGGTACTTTTTCAACTTTGCACGTTTCTGCATTTCTTCGTAGCTATCCTCTGGCACCACCAGAGGGCTGTTTGGATTGATCGCCATAACGGGCACCCCGAGTGGCGCGTACGTTTTGTGCAGGTCAATAATCCTTTGCTCGTAGATCTGTGCGTAGGGACAGTGGTTGCAGGTGAAAATCACAAGTAGGCCATTAGAGCCTTTGTACTTGGATAGAGAAACAAATTTGCCATCCACATTCATCAGGGAAAAATCTTCCGCTTTGTCGCCAACAATGTAACTTGATTGGGACGACCAATTTTGAAAGCAAAATGCGGTAATGGCAAGGAGAATAATCGTGGTTAGATTAAGACTCTTCATGATTAGTAAAATTAAAGGTGTAACCGTCTTGGAATAGACTGCGTGTTTCAAATAACATGCCACTTCATTTCCCCCCGCAAGTCACGGGCTTCAATAAAGTATTGGCATCGACTAAAAATGGCTGAATAAAAGCGTCTAGCTCTTCTAAGGAATCGAACTTCCCGAGCGAAAAATCTCGCTTGTCACCCTTCAACACTACGGTTGCCGGAATGGCCCCGTCCCAAGCTTCATATATTAAGGGCATCCAGGTGTTCACATCCATATCAGCCAATAAAACTACTTCGGATTTAATGTTTTGTGCCCGTAAGAACGGGACAAATTTCTTTTCTAATTGGCTTTTGAAATCTAAGCTTACCAACAAAACCTCGATTTCATGGTCGGGGTACTGGGCTTTCAATTCATCAAAACAGGGTAATTCTTCTACACAGGGTTTGCACCAAGTTGCCCAGAAATTGATCACAACCGTAGCATCACCCGCCTGTCGGATACGCGCCTCTAGCTGTTCAATGTTGTCGTATATGGAGTATTCCTGCGCAAAAGTAATGCGCGGCGTAAAAATAGTTAAGGCCCAGAGAGATAATACAAGGCGAAACCGATGCGAGTGTGAAGGCTTCATATTAAAGGATATTAAAAAAAACAATGCAAGAAACGAAGAATAGGTAGACAGTCAAGGGCTTTAACACTTTTTAGCGAAAAAATAATTCTAGCGCCGCATATTAACTTACTCCTTAACAAACAAGAGCCATCCTGAAAAACTCAGGATGGCTCTTGTAGCACATAAATAAATTTTACTTTCAGTACTTAGGCTTCTTCCAAAATACCATCAGGATGCGTGATAGTATGGTCTACCAAGATACGGCCACAGTGTTCGCAAGCGATAACGCGCTTGTGCAGGCCTATCTCTAATTTGGCTTGTGGTGGAACCCGGTTGAAGCAGCCGCCGCAAGAATTGCGCTCAACGGTTGCTACAGCCACGCCATTGCGGTACGTGCGGCGGGTTTTGTCATAGGCATTCAAAAGGCGCGCTTCGATGCCTTTACGGGCCTTGTCGCTGTGCGTGCGCAACTTGTCTTCTTCCTTTTCCGTTTTTTCAATGATGCCTTGCAGCTCGACTTTTTTCGCGGCCAGCTCCTTCTGTTTTGCCTCGTGCTTAGCCTCGGCGATCATCAGGGTTTCTTTTTTCGCGTCAAGGCCAGCTTTGGCTTCACGTACGCGCTTTTCAGCCAGCTGGATGTCAAGCTTCGCCAGTTCGATCTCCTTGGTAAGGGCTTCGTACTCGCGGTTGTTCTTAACCTCGTCTATCTGCTTTTGGTATTTCTTGATGTTCGCATCAGATTCCTTGGCAGTGGTCTGCATCTTAGAAATATCTTGCTCGCTCTCCTTGAGGGCAGCTTTGAGTTTCTTGATGCGGGTGTCGAGGCCGGCAACTTCGTCCTCCAGATCAGCAACCTCCATGGGGAGCTCGCCTTTCAAAATTTGCAGTTCATCTAATTGGGAATCAATCTGCTGTAAATTCCACAGCATGGTGAGCTTGTCGGAGATGGATACTTCTACGGCCATTCTTATTGGTGAATGAGTGAATAATTGATGGGTGCATTGCGCAAAAAACGCTGTTTTTACAGGTAATGCACTGGATTTGTGTTCTGTTTGGTCAAATGGAGCGCAAAGGTAGGGAGTTTTTCGCGTATTATCTCATATAAAAGTTCAATCGTAAATTGCTCGCTTTCGTAATGCCCAATATCGGCGATGACAAGCTTGCCCTCCGCGTCAAAAAACTCGTGGTATTTGAAATCTGCGGTGACAAAAGCATCGGCGCCGGCGCGTAAAGCATCGGAAAGTAAGAAACTGCCCGCGCCGCCACAAACCGCTACCGTGGAAACCGGTTTGCCCCGCAAAGCAGTATGGCGGACGCAATCCGTTTGCATGGCACTTTTAACGTGTGCGAGGAATTCTTGTTCCGCCATTGGTTTTGACAACTGACCTATCAAACCTGCGCCAATACCAACGTCAGCACCCGGCTTCGGGCTCAGTATCCGAGTATTGGAAATCCCAAGCCGTTCCGCGATCTTCGCATTCACCCCTTGGCGATGCACATTGTCGAGGTTAGTGTGAATGGCGTAAATGGCCACGTTTTGCTGGATGGCTTTTATCACAGTGCGCTCAACGTAGTTGGTGCCGTTGAGCCGTTTCAAACCCCGGAATACAATGGGATGATGGGCTACAATCAGGTTGCAGCCCAGACCAACAGCCTCATCGACAATGGCTTCCGTGGAATCGAGGCAAAACAACACGCCCTTGACCTCCGCGTTGGGGTCGCCGACGATGAGGCCCGCATTATCGTAGGATTCCTGCAAGTGTGGCGGGGCTACGGCTTCGAGGATGGAGAGGATGTGGTGGATTTTTGTCATGGTGGCCATTATACTATCCCATTGAAATCATCTCCAACTGTGTATTTTGGGTTCTTGCTCTTTCGGCGATGATTTCCAGCTTAACTGTTATTGGATCTTCAATCCAATCCTCTCCGCATTGGGTACAAACCCAAGCAGGAACATTACGGACGACAATCACCCCTGTTTTTAAGTCCACCGTAAAAGTAGTGGTGCCGGGGCTTACTTTGCCGCTACAAAGCGGGCATTGGGTTGGGATATTTTTCATACTATTTTCTTTTTGCTTTATAGTCATCCTCGAATATTCCTAAATCAGGTTCATAAGTGGTAACTACAAATATAATCTGGGCTTGTTCGTCAAATGAAACAACAACATGTATTGGCCGTTCCTCCGGGAAGCCTTCTAATAGACAATCTTTTTATCTTTTTTCACTGTGCGCTCGATGTCGTTCGTGCCGTTGAGCCGCTTTAAGCCGCGAAATACGATGTGATGATGGGCTACAGCCAAGACCAACAGCCTCATCGACAATGGCTTCCATGGAATCGAGGCAAAATAAAACGCCTTTGACCTCCGCGTTGGGGTCGCCAACGATGAGACCTGCATTGTCGTAGGATTCCTGCAAATGCGGCGGGGCTACGGCTTCGAGGATGGAGAGGATGTGGTGGATTTTTGTCATGGTATTTAAAGGCTAAACAGCAAAAGGTGGTAGTGGGTTTAAATTTGGCTATAAAGCTGGTATCATGTTTTCTTTCCTCGAGCGCTAAGCGTGGCTTAGGCGGTAGCGCGGCCTTCAGGCCAATATCGTTGACTTAGCGTATGTACACATCCCTGCATCGTATGGCATCAACGTTCAAACCTGCTGAATACCAAACAGGGGTGTCATTCCGAGCGAAGCGAGGAGCCTGAGGAATTACGATGCCAATTATCAGGTTCCTCGCTTCGCTCGGAATGACACCACTGTTTAGTATTCAACATGGAAATTAAAAAGGAACAACTGCTTTGCCAATTGCTTCTAGCTGGGTTTCGACTTGTGCGCATACGCTAGGCCTGAAGGCCGCGCTACCGACAAAACCTTTTGCTACTAAGGCCAAATAGACCGCAAAGCAAACCCTTCTCCCCGCTTCAACGCCACCTTCCCATTTTCAGCATACAATTTGAAATTGCAAAAACCCTCACTCGGAAAGAATAACTCCGTCATACACAACGCACCATCGTCAGCAAATAGCTCCATGGAAGAAGCGTCCAAAAAGACGTGCAATTTTAGCGTTTTGCTTTTTGAAAGCCTGGGGTCTGAGTAAGCTTTCCCGGCAAATTTTTTCGAAAACGAGAAATCACCGGACTGGGTGCGATCGCCATAAAACAGATTTTTCCCAGCATCAAACCCGATGCGGTACTTTTCACCCATATTGTTGGAAAGCTCTATCCCGCAATCGACTGCGCCTTCGGCGGGCAGCTCAAGCTCCAGAATAAACTCCGATTGCTTCGGAGAAAAACCAAGTTCCTGGGTTAGATCGAGGGTTCCTTCGATGGTGGTGGCCGCTATGGTGTGTGCTTTGCCGCGAAGGGCAGCGAGTTCTGCCACGGGCTGTGCGAAAAGCCGATAGCCGAATTCCGTTTTTTTCAAGGTTAGTGCTTTGGGCAGGGTCATGGCGCTGCGCCACTCCCGGGTAGGCACCTCCTGGGCATACTGCCAGTTGCTCATCCAGCCCAGCCACAGGGTGCGGCCGTCCTTTTCTGGAATACCCGACCAAGTGACTCCGGCATAGTTGTCGCGCCCGTGGTCGAACCAAATAGCCTTTCCTTTTAGGACGTTTTGTTTAAAATCTTCGTCGAGCGTGAATTGGGTACCATCAAAATCACCCACGAAATACTGGGTGCCGGAGCCGCCTAGGGGCTTGCCCGGATTGAGGCTTTGCAGCAATATCCATTTCTTTTCGCCTGTGCCTTCCACCTTCATCGGGAACAAATCGGGGCATTCCCAAACGCCGTCGTGGTTGCCATATTCTTTGCCCCATTCACTGCGTTTCGCCCAGCTTTTCAGGTCTTTGGAGCCCCAAAATTCTGCGTGGTCCAGCACGGCCAAAGCCATGATCCACTGGCTGGATTCGGGATGCCAAACCACCTTTGGGTCGCGAAAATCCTTGATATTGCCCGGATTGGGGACAACCGGGTTCTGCGCGTATTTTGTCCAAGTGCGGCCCTTGTCATTGCTGTAGGCGATGCCTTGGTATTGGAAGTCCTTTCGGCCTGCTTTTTCCCCCTTAGGTTCATGGTAGGTGTAAATGGCAATTATCGGCGGCGGCCCATTTTGACCAAATCCACTGGTATTGTTCCAATCGACCACGGCGCTGCCGGAGAAAATATACCCAAGGGAGTCGGGATACAGGGCTATGGGCAAATGCTCCCAATGCACCATGTCGGTGCTCACGGCATGGCCCCAGTGCATGGGGCCCCACTTGATGCTGTCCGGGAAGTACTGGTAAAACAAGTGGTATTCGCCTTCGTAAAAAAACATCCCGTTTGGGTCGTTCATCCATTTTTCTTTGGGCGAAAAGTGAAACTGTGGGCGGTGTTTTTCCAGGTAAGTGGTTTGGGGGGCAGGGGGTTTGGGGGAGGATTGGTCGCAGGCGTAAATCATGCATCCACAAAGAAGCGTGGCCAATATGTTGATTCGATAACTCATGTGTGCAGATTTTGTTTTTTTATGGAATATAAGGCCCCCCGAATTTTTAGGATTTACTGATTGCGGCACTAGGGGCGCGAATACCAAGTAATGTATAGGTTACTTGGTATTCGCGCCACTAGGGGCTAGGTGGGGCTGCATTTGTCCTTACTTATTCGTCAGACCACGAAAAGTGGTCGGACGAGGGGCATTTGGTCTGACGATTTTTCTTCGTCCGACCAATA
>Ga0335398_10001946_pt1 | contig 33758 bp, 26 predicted proteins | sample BON03_FD_205742 | JGI IMG/M metagenome (GOLD analysis project Ga0335398, IMG submission 205742) | Freshwater microbial communities from Lake Bonney liftoff mats and glacier meltwater in Antarctica - BON-03 (spades assembly) (version 2) | ecosystem: Environmental > Aquatic > Freshwater > Ice >... | reverse complement strand
CTTAGGTATTGGCAGCACGCTGGGCGGTAACATTAATACGGCCAGCCTCACCGCCACGGCCAACGTCACCGGCATCGTTACCCTCGCGGCTAATAGCAGGGTGGGTGGCGACATTCTCACTGATGCCGGAGCCGTCACCGTCGGTGTTGCGGCCTCTGTTGGCGGTGGTATTACGACCCAAGCCGGGGTGGTCACACTGGGGGCAAACGCCGCAGTGGGTGGTAATATCAGCACCGTAGCGGGCGGCATCACCATTGGTGACGAGAGTTTGACTTACGGCAACGTCAGCACTGGCGCCGGCGTGGTCACACTCACAGCTAATGTAACAATAGGCGGCAACATCAGCAGCGTTGCAGGCGGCATTACGGTGGGTGGCGGAAGCACGGTCGGAGGCGATATCATCGTCACGGGTGCTGGTGTCGTGACGCTGACAGGCGTCCAGGTCGGCGGCAGCATCGCCACTGGCGCCGGCGGCATCACTGCGACGGGCTCACTCGTCGCTGGCTCGGTGGAGTCGTCCGGTGGCGGAGTCGTTACCATGACCACCAGCACTAGCAATGACACGACGCTCATGTTCGCTGCCTACTGGAGCGGGAACAGCACACTCGGCACCAACGTCTGGGGTGGTGGCAACACCATCACAAACTGGAGGACTACCGCCGACGGCCCCCTCGTCGCCACGATCCCCGGCCTTGCCACGAATGTGTTCATCACCGCGAATACTCCGACGAACTTCTACGCCACCACGGTGCTCGACAAGGACTACCGGATCAACAGCCTGACCTTCACCGGCTCCGGCACGGCGAACACGGCGGGCTCCATCGTCTCCGGCCACACCCTGACTCTCGACGGTGCCGCCGGCCTCACGGTTGACCTCGGATCCGGCGCAAACACGATCTCCAGCAATATCGTTCTGGGCACCGCTGACACGAATACTTGGACTAATAACAGTGATAACCTCCTGACCGTCAGTGGCAACGTGTCGGGCATCGACAAGCACCTGATCGTTGAGGGCGTCGGCACCACCACCATCAGTGGCAGCCTTTCCCTGGGCAGTGGCACCGTGACCAAAGACGGCACCGGCACCCTCACCCTCGCCGGCACCAACGATTACACCGGCACCACCACTGTCAGCGGTGGCATCCTCAAGCTGGCGAATAGCAACGCCCTTGTCGGCACCGGCATCACGGTAAACAGCGGCGCCACTTTGCAATTCGCCCAAGACGCCACCAGTGCCGCCAACATCTCCGTCGGCGGCGTCGCCGCCACGATCAACGGCACCGGCGTCGGCAACATCGGCGCGATTAACAACCTCGACGGTGCCAACAGCTACGCCGGGGCCATCACCCTGGGCTCCAACGCCCGCATCACCGCCAATTCCGGCAGCAGCTTGACCCTCAACGGCAACGTCACCGGCGCGGGCTTCGCCCTCGATGCCGGCGGCGTCGGCAACACCACCTACAACGGCGCCATCAGCGGCACCGTCACCGCGCTCAACAAAACCGACTCCGGCACCGTCACCCTCGGAGGCACCACCGCCAACACCTTCACCGGCGGACTCAACATCGCCAACGGCACCGTCAACCTCGCCAAGACCCCCGGCGTCGATGCCACCGGCACGGGCCCCGTCACCGTGGGCGACGACGTCGGCGCGGCCCTCTCCGCCAACCTCGTGCTCCAAGGCGACAACCAGATGGCTGATTCGACCAACCTGGTGCTCAACTCCGACGGCCGCCTCGCCATGGGCACCGCCTCCGATGCGATCAGCACGATCGCTGGCACCGGCCAGATCGACTTAGGCACGACCGGCAACCTCATCGTTGGCGGCGACAACAGTAGCTCGTCGTTCTCCGGCTCAGTCGCCGGCACCGGCACCCTAAAAAAGACCGGCACTGGCTCGCTGACCTTCAACAACGACGTCAACTACGGCGGCACCCTCGACCTCAACGGCGGCACCCTCGTCCTCAACAACATGAACCTGACCGTGAGCAACCTCACCATCACCGCCAACACTACCATCGATTTTTTCGGAGCCAACTCCAACATCTTCGCCGGCACCCTCAGCTTCCTGAACACCAGTATCATCCTTTACATCATCAACTGGGAAAAAGCGGTCGACTACTTCTCCTCCACTGCCTGGACCGGTGGCGTGCAGGGCACCGTCGGCATCCTGCCGATGAACCAAGTCGTCTTCGCCGGTTTCTCCGGCAACCAAACCGTCTGGGACTCCTACGACGAAATCTACCCCATCGTCCCCGAGCCCTCTACCTACGGCCTCATCTTCATGGGCCTGTGCTCCGCCCTGTTCGCCTTCCACCGCTCCCGCCAACGCCGCGCCCCAGCGACCAACGCCAACGACTCCTCAGCTTGAACACCTCAGCTCCGGGTCACGGATCACGCTCCGGTTTACGGCCTCAGGCGGCAGTCATGGCGATTCCGCATGACTCTTTCGGCCCTCGACACTGATCGGTCGCCTTGTTTTTCTTTCAAGCGACATGCCTGACTTTCGCGTCTTCTGTTCGCCGCCGTCCACCGAGCCCGTCGAAATCACTCTGACCCCGGAGGAATCCCACCACCTCGTCGCGGTCAACCGAGCCCACCTCGGCGACACGGTCGTCGCCTTCGACGGACGGGGTCACGAATGGATCTGCGAGCTGACCGCAGATCGCAAACAAGGGGCCATCCTCAAAGTCCGCTTCGGGCAAACGATGAAGCCGCTCCCTTTTGAGATCACGCTCGGGCAGGCGCTGCCCAAAGGTCAGTTCATGGATGCGATTGTGCGGAAGGCGACCGAGATCGGCGCGACCCGCATCGTGCCGCTGCAAAGCGAGCGCACCCAAGTCCACCTCGACGGGGATCGTCAGGAAAAGAAGATCGAAAAGTGGCAGACCGCCGCCCTCGAAGCCGCAAAGCAGTGCGGCAACCCCTTCGTGCCCGAGGTGACGCCCGTGCAGGTCGCCACCGCCTTCCTCGAGTCGGCCCACGATTACGATTTGAAACTGATCGCCAGCCTGCAGCCCGGTGCGCGTTCGCTCAAAGCCGTGCTCAAAGATTTCTCCGCCAGCCACGACCGGCCGCCGCGAAAGGTGCTCTGGCTGGTCGGGCCCGAAGGCGACTTCACGCCGGCGGAGATGAGTATCTCGCGCAGTCGCGGATTCGAACCCGTCACTCTCGGACCACTCGTGTTGCGCTGCGAAACTGCGGCCATTTACGCCCTCAGCATCCTGAGTTACGAATTGCAGAACGCCTGAACCGATGCACGCACCCACCGGACTCTTGTGCGATCTGCTGGCTTGGCCAGAACTTGGGACGATCCGCACCCCGGCTCCCACGTTTGGTTGGATCTTGAATTCGCCGTCCAAGCCCGCTGCGCAACGCGCCTGCCAAGTGAGAGTGGCGACCACGCTGGAGAAACTCTCGCAGGCGGAGACCTGCGTTTGGGATTCTGGTCGGCTCGACCGGTCCGAGTCGCTCCACCTTCCTTATCATGGCGAAGTGCTCCATGCCGAAGAAACTTACTCTTGGAAAGTTCGCGTGTGGGACCACGAGGGCAACGCCAGTCCGTGGTCGGCCCCCCAGTCATTCACTCTCGACCATTGGGTGGAGCCCAACGCGACGAGCCGTTATCGTGTGCAACGGCATCGCCACTTCCCCGAGCGCCTGCTCGCCCACCGCGAGCGTCACCACTTCGCGGACTTCGGTCGACATGCCTTCGGTTGGCTCGAGCTTACCCTCGAATCGCCCGACGATGACTCGGTGATCGAGGTCCGCCTCGGAGAAAAGGCGCACGGCGACGCCATTGATCTTCATCCCGGCGGCACGATTCGCAGTGCTCAAGTGTCGCTGGCGCTGCGCCGGGGCCGGCACATTTACCGGGTCGCAACACCCCCGGACCTGCGCAACACGAGCGGTGATGCGGTCCTCCTTCCACCGGAATTTGGCATCGTCATGCCGTTTCGCTATGTCGAGCTGATCGGGCACCCAGTTCCGCCGCAACGGGACGACATTGTGCAAATCCGGCTGGAATACCCCTTCGACGAAGCCGCTTCGGCCTTCACCTCGTCCGCCCCCGCGCTCGATGAGGTTTGGTCGTTCTGTAAATACTCCATCCGAGCGACCACTTTCTGCGGAGTGTATATCGACGGAGATCGCGAACGCATCCCTTACGAAGCCGACGCCTACCTCAATCAGCTCGGACACTACGCCGTTGATCGCGAGTTCTCCCTCGGCCGCCATTCGCACGAATACCTCCTCACCCACCCCACGTCGCCGACGGAGTGGAAACAGTTTTCGGTCATGACCGGTTGGGCCGACTACGAGGCGACCGGCGACGCCCGTTCGCTCGCCCGTCACTACGATGTGCTCGTCCGGGAGAAGATCTATCTTGATCGGGCCCGCCCCGACGGACTCATCGACACGCACGACCTGCGCGACATCGTCGATTGGCCGGCCGGCGAGCGCGACGACTACGATTTTCAACCGGTCAACACCGTGGTCAACGCCTTCCACGCTCACACCTTGAACCTGATGGCGCGGATTGCCGGTGCGCTCGGAAAGAGAGCCGACGCCGAACAATTCACGGAGTCCGCCAGACAGGTCACCGCAAGTTTTCACCGCGTCTTCTTCAACCCAGCCACCGGTCGCTATCGGGATGGCGACGGCAGCGCGCACGAGTCCTTTCACGCCAATCTGTTTCCCTTGGCGTTCGGTCTCGTCCCCGACAAAGCCCGCGCCCGAGTGGTCGATTTCGTCAAGTCCCGCGGCATGGCGTGCAGCGTTTACGCGGCCCAATTCTTGATCGAGGGACTCTTTCTCTCAGGTGAAGCCGACCACGCGATCGGCTTGATGACATCGACCGAAGAACGCAGTTGGCACAACATGCTCCGTCAAGGAGCCACCATCACGTGGGAAGCGTGGGATGATCGCTTCAAACCGAATCAGGATTGGAATCACCCGTGGGGCGCCGCGCCGGCCAATTTGATTCCACGCTTCGTCCTCGGGGTGCGACCACTCGAACCCGGGTTTGGCCGCGTGCTCATCGCGCCGCAGCCCGGTCCTCTCACGGAAATTCACGGAGTTGTGCCCACCATCCGCGGACCGATTCGGGTGGATGCACGACGCCATGCTGACCGCACATGGACCGTCGACTACGAGGTTCCTGTCGGCGTGACCGCGGACGTGGTGATCCCAACAACCTGAGCGCCGTTCCCCTCCGCGCTGGGCGAAGCAAATGCGTCAGGCCTTGCGACTGTCCAAGTAACGTTGCACGTCATCGCCGGATAGCCGATTCCCGGGTCCGGTCGCTTCAATGTCGGTGACGGTCGCCGGATTGAGACCAGCTTCGACCGCGATCTTGGTCGCGCGAGGCGTCCAAATCACCGCCGTGGCCGGTTTATCGGCCGCAGCCGCCGTCGCTCCAGACTTGGTGGCCGTCTGGGATTCCAAATGGCGCAGGCTCTCGTCGGAGGTTTCGATCTGCAAGAAGGTGTCGCCCGAGGTCATCGTCGCCCCGGGTTTTCCCATCATTTCATGGACCTTACCGGCACATGGGCTCTCAAATTCAAAGGCCGACTTATCGCTTTCCAGATCGGCCAGCCGTTGTCCCTTGGTCACCTCATCACCGGCCTTCACCTTGATGACGATCACGTTGAGTTCACTCACTGTGGCACCCATAGAGGGCACCGGCACATCGATGATAAAAGTTTCCATGGCTGCTTTTCCCGTATAGTGAGCGCTCTGAGGCCACCCGGTCAATGCCTGTGAGACAGGAACCAAACCACGACGGATCACGCCATATCCGCCCGGATCTTGATTTCGAGGCCCCTCGCTCCACGCTGGCGGCATGCCCTCGATCAGCCTCGCGCAAATCTACGCCGATCCCGACCGCGTGGTTATCACCGCCCATCGCGGATTCTCCGGCAAGTATCCCGAAAATACCCTCTCGGCCTTCGAGGCCGCCCTCGACTGCGGCGCCGATATTCTCGAACTCGATCTCCACCCGACCCGCGAGCTGGTGTCGGTCGTCATTCACGGCGCCACCGTCGATCGCACGACCGACGGCATGGGAGAAATCTCGGCATTCACGCTGGCCGAGGCGCAACAGCTCAACGCGTCGTGGTGGCAGGGCTCCCACGCCGAAGGTGGCGCGCGCCGAACTGCTCCGGCCGAAGCCGACTCGCGCATTCCGACCTTTGCCCAGTTTCTCGAGCGATTCGCCGGCCGCGCCGGCCTCAACCTCCAAGTCAAGTCCCCGCCGCCGCCCGAGATGCTCGCGGAAATCTGCCGACTCTTTCGCCACCACCAACTCTACTCTTCCGCCTACCTAAGCATGGGCCGCTATGCCGAGGGCCTCGCGGTGCGGGCCATCGATGCCGCGATTCCGCTGTGCATCCTCGAGGATCAAGGGCGCATGGACGAAGCTTCGCTTCGACGCCAACATGCCTTCGGCGTCGCCTGCCTGCAACCGATGCGGCCCGACGTCACCCCAGAAAACTGCGCGATTGCCCTGGCCCTCGGTCTGCCCACCCATGTGTTTGGGTCCAACGACCCCGCGACCGCCCAACAGTAGGTCGACGCCGGCGCGCAGGGAATTCTCACCGATTGGCCCGACCGCATGGACGCAATTCTCCGCAAACTCGGCCGTCGCTAGGCGCCAACGCGTTTCCGAATTAACTTCGCACTGCCCGCCACACCGCCAAGCACGAGGCCAGCAGCGCCGGCAGTTCATGCAACGGCACCATGTTGGGGCCATCCGAGACCGCTTTCGCCGGATCGGGATGAGTTTCGATAAACAACCCGTCGGCCCCGGCCGCGAGCGCCGCCTTCGCCAACGGGGGCACAAATTCACGCTGACCACTGCTTTTCCCGCCGCCCGCTCCCGGCAGTTGCACACTGTGGGTCGCGTCAAACACCGTCGGCAATCCGTTCTCTTTCATGATCGGAAACGAACGCATGTCTACGACGAGATTCTGATAGCCAAACGTCGTGCCGCGCTCCGTCTGCCAGACTTCTTTCGCGTCACCGGCCTTCAGCTTTCCAGTGACGTGCACCATTTCCTGCGGCGAGAGAAATTGACCCTTCTTTACGTTGACGACGCGGCCAGTGGCCGCGGCCGCCAAGAGGAGATCCGTCTGCCGGCACAAGAACGCGGGGATCTGAATCACGTCGCACACCTCGGCCACCGCCGCCACCTGCTCTCGCTCATGCAGGTCAGTCAGCACCGGGAATCCGTATTCGCTCTTGATCAGGGCTAACAGCTTGAGGCCCTCGTCGAGTCCGGTGCCGCGCGGCCCCTCCACCGAGGTGCGGTTGGCTTTGTCGAACGATCCTTTGAAGACAAACGTGATCTCCGGATACGCCATACGTAGCTCCGCGAGCTGCCCCGCCACCGCCCGGCAAACCACTTCGTTTTCCAGCGAGCAGGGGCCCGCGATGATGAGAAGTTTGCTCGGATCGAAAATCATGGGAGAGAGCTTGGTGAATCACCGCGCGAGATGCGACCGTGATCACTTCTTTTTCTTCGTCGCGGTGCGGGCGGGTTTGCGAGCATTCGCCAACCGGTGGTGCTTCACCGCCGCTCCAATAAAGGCAGCAAACAACGGATGAGCCTGATTCGGCTTGGACTGAAACTCAGGGTGGAACTGCACGGCGACGAACCACGGGTGCTTCTTGAGCTCGATGATCTCAACTAGGTTTCGGCGAGGATTGATCCCACTGAACACCATGCCGGCCTTTTTCAGCCGCGCCACGTAGTCGTTGTTCACCTCGTAGCGGTGGCGATGCCGCTCGCGCACACTCTCGGTCTTGTAGGCGCGGTGGGCATGAGTGCCCGGCGTGATCGCACACTCGTAGCTGCCGAGCCGCATCGTCGCTCCCTTGTCGATGATCTTCTTCTGCTCCTCCATCATGTTGATGACCGGATGCTCAGGATTGGCCTCAAATTCAACGCTGCCCGCTCCTTTTAGCTTCAACACATTGCGGCAATATTCGATCACCGCGATCTGCAGTCCAAGACACAGGCCGTAGTAAGGGATGTCGTGCTCGCGAGCATATTTCGCCGCCGCGATCTTCCCCTCGGTGCCGCGATCGCCAAATCCGCCCGGCACAAGAATTCCATCGAGCGGACGCAGGACGTTCAAACCGCCCTTCTTCTCCAAATCCTCGGCGTCGATCCGCACGATGTGGATACGGCAGCTATTCGCGATCCCCGCATGGGTGATGGACTCGTAAACGGATTTGTAGGCGTCCTGCAGCTCGATGTATTTGCCCACGACGCCGATCGTCACCTCATGCACGGGATTCAAGATCCGGTCCACGATCTGATTCCAAATATGCTTCGTCGGGGCCGCCTTCTTAAGGCCGAACAGATCGAACACCAACTCGTCCAATCCCTCTCGCTGCAAGGCAAGCGGGAGTTCGTAGATTGAATGTTCGACGTCACGACACTCGACGACTGCTTTCACAGGCACGTTGCAAAACATCGACAGCTTGTCGCGCAGGCTGTGGTCAAGCGGGTGGTCGGTGCGACAAACCAGAATATCCGGCTGGATACCGATCTCGCGCAACTTTGCCACCGACTGCTGCGTCGGCTTCGTCTTGAGCTCCCCAGCTGCTTTTAAGAACGGCACGAGGGTGACGTGGATGAAGAGCACATCGCGCCGCCCCACCTCGAGAGCGAACTGACGCATCGCCTCGAGAAACGGCAGTCCTTCGATATCGCCCGTCGTGCCGCCGATCTCAGTAATCAGGATGTCGACGTCTTTGCCTCCCGCATAAATGCGGTCTTTGATCTCGTTGGTCACGTGCGGGATCACCTGCACGGTTTTCCCAAGATAATCACCGCGGCGTTCCTTTTGGATCACCGACTCGTAAACCTGCCCGGACGAGAGGCTGTTCAAGCGCGAAAGTTTACCACTCGTGAACCGCTCGTAATGACCGAGATCGAGATCGGTTTCTGCCCCGTCTTCGAGCACGTAAACCTCGCCGTGTTGGAACGGACTCATCGTGCCCGGATCGACGTTGAGGTAGGGGTCAAATTTTTGGATTCGGACGGTGAGTCCGCGCAGCTCCAAGAGCGCGCCTAAGGACGCCGCGGTCAACCCCTTGCCGAGCGACGAAACCACTCCCCCGGTCACGAAAATGTATTTCATCGGAAAGGGTTAAGCCTTGTCCCCCGAGGCTGACAAGGAAAAGTCCGCAATAACCTCCCGTCATGGCCGAATAAACCGATCGACGCGGATTTCCAGCGCTCCCTTGGTCGACCGCCGCCCCGTCCTGGGCCGGTCAAGCCGGCCAGGCATCCCGCAAACGCCGGATGGTCTTGTCCAACTCCCCCGCGCCATCCGGTTTCCCCATGAAATTCTGCTCCGGATCCAGCACGCCGTGCTAACCAATCGAATCCCCCGTGTAGCCCGACGTAAACGATTTCACGATCTCGGGATGCTTCTTCTTCATCCGTTTGGCTAATTCGCCCCTCGCCAAACCCAGCCTGATCACCTCGGTCAAAGTTAGGTTCACGTTGATCCTGCCCCGGTCGGCCTACTCCAAGGTCTCGCTCGGAGACAGATTACCCAACCAAATACCACACCACCGCGCCCCCCCCCACGAGAAGGATCAGTGCGACGAGCACGTAAATCGTCCACTTCAACACCTTCGACAGCACCCACAACCCCGCCGCCGCGACCAAGGTCACGCAGGCGATCACGAACCACCGGGGATACTCTCCCAAGGAATCGAGGATGGGGCGAAGCGTGTCCATGCAACTCCACTTAAGTCGCGCAGGACAGGACGGTCCAAGCAAAATGAGTTGCGCCGTGCCAGTGCGCCCTTCCCAATTTGGTATGAATTCGAAACCACAATTGTTGGCTTGGATCACGTGCGACGGTGCCCACATCGATCCAGCGACCGGCAAACACACCATCCTCGGAGTGTTCTCCAATATCCGGGCCAAGCAGTTTCCCGTCACCCATCCGCTGATGGTGTGGTTTCTCACGCTCACCGATTGCTCCACCGGCAAGCACCAAGTGCGCATCTCGATGGGCACCGATCCCACCAGTATGCATCCCCTCATGGAACGCTCGTTCGAATCCCCCGATCCACTCCAGCGCATCAATCTCATCAACGAAATCCGCAACCTCACGTTTCCCACCCCCGGCGAATATTCCATCCTCGTCGAAGTGGACGAAGAGCTAATCCTCGCGACCAGCCTGACGGTGTTCAACTAAGCTCCTCCGACGCGATCCCGCTCCCTCCCGACATGTCAAATCCCGCCCAGCCCTCCTTCGATCTCATCGGAGTCGGTTCCCCCATCATGGACCTGCTCGCCTCGGTGACCGATGATGTCCTCGCCAAAGTGCCCGGCGACAAAGGAGGCATGGTGCTCGTCGATCCAGACGAGATGCGCTCGCTCCTCCGCTTGCTCGATCAACCTCCGGCCACGTCGACTGGCGGCTCCGCGGCCAACACCACTCTCAACGCTAGCCGCCTCGGACTGAAGACCACCTTTCTCGGCAAACTGGGCAACGACGACTACGCCCGCGCCTACCGCGACCGTTTCACTGCCGGCGGCGTCGACGCTTCCCGATTCAAGACCGGCGACGTCCCCAATGGCCAATGTCTCGCCCTCGTGACGCCCGATACCGAGCGCACCATGCGCACCAGCCTCGGCGCCGCCATGACGCTCTCGCCCGATGAGATCTCCGTCGACGACTTCCGCGGCTGCCGCCACGCGCACATCGAAGGTTACCTCGTGTTCAACCGCGCCCTTGCCGACGCCGTGCTCACCGCCGCCCGCGCCGTCGGCTGCACCGTCAGTCTCGACCTCGCCTCGTTTGAGGTCGTCGGCGCCTCCCGCGATTGGCTCTTTTCTCAATTCAAGACCGGCATCGACGTCGTCTTTGCCAATGAAGACGAAATCAAAGCCCTCTACGAATCCGAGGAGAGCTACGATATCCTCGCCCGCCGCCTCGCGGGGGAAGGTGTCGTTGCCGCCGTCAAGGTCGGCCGAGATGGCGCGTGGATCGCCCAAGGCGACGAGCTCCACCGCATCGCTCCCGTGACGATTAGCGACGCCATCGACACCAACGGCGCCGGTGATGCTTGGGCCGCTGGCTTCCTCTCCGGCTACCTCCGCGGACTACCGCTCCCTGCCTGCGGCCAGATTGCTTCCCACCTCGGCGCTGAGACCGTCCGCCACCTCGGCCCCATCGTGCCCGACGACCATTTCATGTCCCTCACCTCGAGGGTTGCCGCCCTTGGGAAGTAAGCCTGCTGACTGCGAGGCGAGCTCGTCGCCCATCACAACATTTCGAAGCGATTCGGATCGAATTCGAAACCCGCTGGAGTTAAAGCTTGGGCCATGCTCACGCTTTCCTCCGTTACGAAACGTTACGGATCGCTCACGGCCCTCGACGACGTTTCACTGAACATTGCGCGCGGTGAGTTCTTCGGACTCCTCGGGCCCAACGGTGCCGGCAAGTCCACTTTGATGTCGCTCATCTCCGGCCTCCGCGCTCCCGATGCTGGCACTCTCAACCTCGACGGCCAGCCCCTGACCGCAGCAGATACCAACGCTCGTATGAGCCTCGGCCTTGTGCCCCAGCACATCGCGCTCTACTCGGAATTAAGCGCCGAACAGAACCTCCGTATCTTCGGCTCCCTCTACGGATTGCGCGGAAGCGACCTCAGCGACCGAATCGATGCCGCCCTCAACGCCGTGCAACTCACCGACCGTCGCAAGGATGCGGTCAAAACCTACTCCGGCGGCATGCAACGACGCCTCAACCTCGTCGCCGCGCTCTTGCATCGGCCCAAGCTGCTGCTCTGCGACGAGCCCACCGTCGGGATCGATCCGCAATCGCGCAACGCCATCTTCGAGTATCTCGAGGGCCTCAACCGCGACGGCCTCACCATCATCTATTCGACGCACTACATGGAGGAAGCCACCCGCCTCTGCTCGCGGATCGGCATCATCGACCACGGCAAACTCCACGCCCTCGGCACGCTTGATGAACTGCTCGCGCAACTTCCCTTTGAGGAGGAAATCCGTTTCCCCGCCAATCCGGAAACCGCTCCACTCGCCGAACAACTTGCCGCCCAAGGTGAGTTGCAAACGCGGGAGGACATCCACCGCTTCCGCCCCCACCCGAAATCCAAACTCTCCGATTTCTACACCTTCACGGAATCGCTCGGCCTGCCCGCCCGGCTCTTCACTCGCCAACGCCCCACCCTCGAAGCCCTCTTCCTCCACCTCACCGGACGTTCGATTCGCGACGCCTAGGCCAATCCCAAAATCGGCAATCTAAAATCAAAAATGTCCATCATCCTCATTCTCTGCCGAAAAGATTTCGCCAATTTCTTCCGCAACAAGGCGGCGGTTTCGCTCACCTTCATCGTGCCCTTCGCCCTGATCTACCTCTTTGGTCAGATCTTCGGCGTGAATAGCTCCGACTCCGGTCCGAGGGGCATTCCTCTCGCCGTGGTCAACGCCAGTGCCAACCCCGCTGCCGCCAAACTCGTGGATGCGCTGAAAACGGAAAAAAGTTTCCACGTGCTCACCCAGTATGTGAACCCCGATCAATCCACCCGCCCCCTCACCGAAGCAGACGCGCGCGCGCTCATGCAGGCGACCGATCCTGATTTTCGTTTCACGCTCATCATTCCCACCGACTTAATCAGCGACGATTCCTTTGGTCTGCACCTGAAAATCCTCTCCAACCCGCGCAACGATATCGAGACGCAGACCGTTTACGGCATTCTCCAGAAAGCCATTTTCTCCAACGTCCCGGCGCTGCTCGGCCAATCGCTCCAGTCCAGTGCGCGTAAATACCTCGGCGCATCAGGAGCGAAACAATTCAACCGCCGCATCGCCACCGCTGTCGCGGCTTCCTTCGGAGGTGATCCCAAAGAGATTGAACATCACATCGAATCCGGCGGCATTCCGTTGCGTCGTCTCAACACCAACGACCCCGCGCCATCCGGAACCGCCACGCCAGTCGCGAATCCAAATTCCAAAATTGAAACTCAAAAATCCGCCGACATTTTCTCAAAGATCGTGCAGATCGACAACGAGCAAGTCGTCGGGGCCAAGGTCAAGAGCCCCGCCGCCACACGGATCGTCGGCGGTTGGGCGATCCAGTTTCTACTCTTCGCGCTCGCCGCCTCGGCCACGGCGCTGTTTCGCGAGCGCGATGCGGGCATCTTCCAGCGACTCCTCGCCGCCCCCGTCACGCGCGCGCAAATCCTTTGGAGCAAGTTTCTCTACGGCATCAGTATTGGCCTCACCCAACTGATGGTGCTCTTCTTTGCCGGCCATATTCTCTTCGGCATCGAAGTGCTGCCACATCTTCCGCTTCTCATCCTCGTCTGCATTTTCGCCGCCGCGTCTTGCACCTCCTTTGGGATGTTGCTCGCTGCGATCTCGCCCAACGCCGAAGCCGCCAGCGGACTCGCCACTTTCCTGATTTTATTAATGAGCTCACTCGGCGGCGCGTGGTTCCCCGTGAGCATCATGCCGGAGTTCATCCAGCAACTCAGCAAACTCACCCTCGTCTATTGGTCGATGGAAGGCTTCACCTCCGTCCTCTGGGCCGGCCACAGCTTCATGCAAATCCTTCCGATTCTCGGCATCCTCGGCAGCATCACCGCCGGTGTGATGGCCCTCTCCATCTGGCGCTTCAACCGCGGCCGTTTGTTCGAGTAAGCAAAAGTAGGGCGCGGTCTCTGACCCGCCTTTGAACAACCAAAGATTTCCCAGGCGAGATGCCATGATCCCGCCATCCATGTTAGTCTCCAATCGCCATCAACGATTCGTAGATTACCAATGTCGTTAAACCAAGAGACTGTCATTGCGAGTCGCGTAGCGGCGTGGCAATCCACGAACGCTGGCAAACGTCGACAACGAGTATTCGGGGATTGCCGCAGTCGGCTACGCCTCCTTCGCAATGACAGAATGAACCCTCCCCGACGCAAGCCTCGCGGAATTGGTGCCGTCCCTATTAAAGTGGGCGACCCAGGGTTCATCGCGCACTCCACGCAAACCAGCACGGTTTGGGGAGCCTCTCGCGATGATAAAATCTAAATTCCAAAAAACGTTGGTATATAAAAAACGCCCCCGTCCCCTCACAACCAGTGATGTCATCCCATAGTTGACATCACTGGCTGCGAGCAAGGGCGCTGATGCTTGGGATGGTTCGCGCTGCCATTTTGACTTTGCGCTGTCGGGGCATTGCGTGAGACTTATCCTCATTCATGTCTGACGAACTTTCCCAGCAAATCACCACGATCGCCCAACGCGCCCGCGCCGCCTCTTTAATTCTGGCGACCATCCCCACCGAGACGAAGAACGCCACGTTACAACGCCTCGCAGATCTATTGACGCAAAATAGCGACGAACTCCTCGTGGCCAACGCTAAAGATCTCGCCGACGCCGAGGCCAACGGCCAGACGCCCGCGCAGATTGATCGGCTTACCCTCACGCCTGAGCGGCTCGAGCGGCTCGCCGAGAGCGTTCGCCAAGTGGCCACCTTGCCCGACCCCGTCGGCGAACTGATCGAAGAAACCCAACGTCCCAACGGTCTCGTGCTACGGCGGGTGCGCGTGCCCATTGGCGTGATCGGCATCGTGTATGAGTCACGTCCCAATGTGACAATCGACTGCGCCGTGCTGTGTCTCAAGAGTGGCAACGCCGCCATCTTGCGCGGTGGCAAGGAGTGTTTTCACACCAACACCGCGCTCGCAGCCCTGATCACCCAAGCTTTGACCGACACCAGTATGCCAGTCGACGCGGTGCAACTGATCCCCACCACTGATCGCGCGGCGCTCAACACCCTTCTCAAGCTCGACACGCTGGTGCATTGCATCATCCCGCGCGGCGGCGAGAGCCTCATCCGCTTCGTCGCGCAGAACAGCACGATTCCAGTCATCAAACACTACACCGGGGTCTGTTTCGTCTATGTCGACCGCGCGGCCGACCTCGCGATGGCGGCAAAAATCATCGTCGACGCCAAGGCGTCGCGGCCCGGTGTGTGCAATGCCGCCGAGCAGTTGCTTGTGCATCGGGAGGTCGCCGAGAAATTCCTCCCCCTCGCCGCGCGCGCCCTCATCGACGCCGGCGTGGAGCTGCGCTGCGATCCCGCCAGCGCCGCCCTCCTCGCCCAGGCCGGGCTCGCCCATTCCCCCGCCACGGACGCCGACTACACCACCGAATTTCTCGAGAAGATCCTCGCGGTTCGGATCGTCGACGATCTCGACACGGCCATCACCACGATTAACCGCGACAGTTCGGGGCACAGCGAGTCGATCGTCACGACAGACGAAGCGGCCGCCCACAAATTTCAGGTGGCCGTCGACAGCGCCGCGGTGCTCTGGAATGCGAGCACCCGTTTCAACGACGGCTTCGAGTTTGGACTGGGAGCGGAGATTGGCATTTCGACGGACCGGTTGCACGCCCGCGGTCCGATGGGATTGCGCGAGTTGTGCAGTTACAAGTGGTGGGTGATCGGCACTGGCCAAGTGCGGGGTTGATCCCCCTCGGGAACGGGGCTAGCTCTTGGGCGCTTTCTCCCCCTGCGGCAAGACGCCGCGCAACCCCACCACCCCATGAAAAACAACCTGATTGCGCCTGCGCTGGCAGCTCTGGCCATGTTTGTCTTCGGAGCCATCTTCTGGATGAGCCCCTTCCCCTCCCAAGCTCTCTCCGTCACGACCGACGACCGCGCGACTCTGGCCGCCCTCGACGCCGTGTTTCCCGCTACAGGGATCTAGGTTGTTCCCCGCCTGAACTCAGATCCGGCGGTCGCCGCCAAACTCTTCGAATCCGGCCCGAGTGCGATGGTCCATTTTATGAAAGCAGGCATCTGATGATGGAACCGAAAATGTTTGTGCAGGGCTACCTGCATTACTTCGCCGTCGCCTTCCTGCTCGGGATTCTCCTGCGCAAATCCGCTGGGTCATTCAAAGGGTATTGCTGCGTGGTCAAATTGAGCACGTTCCTCGGCCTGACCGGGTCCTTGCTCCTCGCGCTCAACGAGCCGATTTGGTGGCTTCATCTCTGGAGCTGGGGACTGATCAGCCTGCTCTACGGCACGCTCACCTTCACGGTGGCCGGACTCGTGTTGGGCAAATTCATCAAGCCCGCGCCCGCGCCTGCACCGACCGCCTAACCGGTTCGCTCGACGAGACTCGCTTGACGGGTCGCATCGCTACTGGTTTCTCGGAGTTTGGCAGGAACCGATCTCCGGCTCCGCTTTCCAAAGCTCCATGACCTCATTCGCGCGCACCGTCCTCGCCGCTGGCTTGCTCGCCCTCGTCTGTGCAGGGGCCGCTGGGCTGCGCGCCCAGTCTTCCGAACTACCGGCCGCGGAAACGCCCGAGCGCCCTCGCCCCATCTCCCGCGGTGTCGCCGCGGCCTTGGCGGCCGCTATGCCCAAATATAATCCCCCGAAACCGATCGTGGAATCCGAAGACGAATCAGTCGACATGCGCGACATCGACAAACCCCGCAACAAGATCATCCGCTTGCCCGCATACGTCGTGCGCGAGAAGAAGCCACCGGTCTTCAGCGAGCGGGAGATTCACACCAAGAAGGGACTCGCGGCCCTCGCCAAGAATCGCTACCTGAGCCGACTCGATCGCGAGTTTCTGAATGTTTTTACCCTTCCGCTCTTCGGTCTCAGCCAAGATGCGCGCGCCCTCCAAACCTACGCCGAGGACGAACGCTTAGAAAACATGGCCGACCTCAAGGAGTCAGCCGACGACGTCGGCCTTGTCGATCCGGACAACGCCAAGGAAATCAAGGCGGCGACCCGCAATACCTACGGGCGCCAGGGCTTCGATTATACCTACCGGAAGCGCAATTGACGCGGTCCGGCCTCAGGCGACCAGCGCCTGCGCAACCGACCTCCACTCGTCCTCCAAGGGTCCGGTCGCAACCGGTCGCCCCGCTCGGCCATACCAGTAGGCCGCGTTGCCTTCGTCCTCTTCCTTCCGGTGGAGGTAGGCATGGACCCAAGCCCCCTCCGGCGTAGCGTCATCCTGCACGCACTGATGAGCCCGCGTCCAGTCCCCGCGGGCGTCATGCCATAGCCCCAAGAGTGCGGAACTAATTTCGGCGGGCGGGGTAGTCAGGGAGAGCGAACGTTCGAATTCCGTAAATGACATTTGCACCTTCCTACCCATCACGGTTCTAGTGACAACCCTTCCTGCGCATGTCTTCCGCCGAACTCGTCATCCTTCGCGAACTGATTGCCCATGCTCCCGAGTATGTGTCCGGCGTCGTCCTCGCGACCAAGCTCGGCATCAGCCGGGTGGCGGTGTGGCAACACATGGAGAAACTGCGCGCCGTCGGGTTCGAATTTGAAGCTGCCCGAGCACGCGGCTACCGGGTCTCAAAGATGCCGGTCGGACTCCATGCTGGCCTGATCGAGGTGTTCCTGCGGTCGCGCCAACGCAACTTCTCCCTCACCTTGCTCGATGAAGTCGATAGCACCAACGACGAGGCCGCCCGCCAGCTCGCCGATGGCCGCGAAGCGCCCTTCGTGGTGCTCGCCCGCCAGCAGACCCGTGGCCGCGGCCGCTTTGGGCGCGTCTGGCACAGCGGCGACCACAACAACCTTTACGCCAGTTTCGCCTTTCGCCCGAACATCACACTGCAGCGCATGCCCACGTTCACCCTCTGGATGGGCGTCAACATCTGCGAGCTCATCACTAATTTCTGCTCGGTGCGCGCGGGGCTCAAGTGGCCCAACGACATCGTCTTCAACGGCCGCAAGGCCGGCGGCATGCTCACCGAGGCGCGGATCGACTCCGACCATATGCGCGACCTCGTCTTCGGCCTCGGTCTCAACGTGAATCCGCCAACCAAGGCCCTCCCCGCCGACCTCGCCGACCGCGCGACCTCCCTCGCGGAGCAGACCAACCAACCCCTCGATCTCAATCGGTTCGCCGCGGCGCTCATCGGTCGGGTCTTTCTGGCTTACTCGCAATTCATCGAAGGCGACCATCTGAAGACTTTCGCCAATTCTTGGAACCATTACGATGTGCTGCGCGGTCGCTCGATCGTCGTCCTCAACGGCGAACAGCGCATCGCCGGCACCGCCTCCGGGATCGACAACACCGGCTCTTTGATCGTGCGCGACGCCAACGGACGCTCCCAACGCTTCTCCGCCGGCGAGGTCACGCTTGAGAAAGTGAGTTGAACCCCGGCGAACCGAGCGCAGAATCATTTTTCTCGCATGTCAGAACCCACCCTCGCCATCGAAGTCTCGGATCTCGTCAAAACCTACGCTGGCGTGACGGCGGTCAATGGGATCAGTTTCTCGCTGCGCCGCGGTGAGATCCTCGGGTTCCTCGGCCCCAACGGCGCGGGCAAGTCGACCACCATGCGGATCCTCACCGGCTACCTCCCGGCCACGGCCGGCAAGGTCAGCATTTGCGGGGTCTCGGTCGCCTCCCACCCCGATGCGGTTAAGCGCTCCATCGGCTACATGCCCGAGAACAACCCGCTGCCCGAGGATATGCGGGTTTCCGAATACCTCTATTTCCGCGGCCGCCTAAAAGAAGTCCCCCGCTCCAAACTCGGCCCGCGCATCGATGAGGTGCTCGAGCTCTGCGATCTCAAGCGCGTTCGCCACAAGATCATTGGCAAGCTCTCCAAGGGATTTCGTCAACGCGTCGGCATCGCCGAGGCGATTCTGGCCGAGCCGCCGGTCATCATCATGGACGAGCCCACCATCGGACTCGACCCCCATCAGATCCTCATCGTCCGCGATCTCATCGCCAGCCTGCGCGGGCGGATGACCGTGATCATCTCGAGCCACATTCTACCGGAGATCGAGATGACCTGCGACCGCGTGCTCATCATCAATCAGGGCCGCATCGTCGCCCAAGGCACGCCCGCCGAATTGCGCCGCGACGTGCTCGGGCACTCGACTTACCGGATCGAACTCGCCGGCGATCCCGGCAAGCTCGCCGAGCTGCTCGTCACCGTCGATCCCACCCTCGCGATTACGGAAACGACCGAGCCCGACGCCGCGGGCTTCCGCGCATTCACCTTGACGACCCATCGCGACGACGACCTCGGCGAGTCCCTTCTCCACGTGCTCGACAACTCTGGATTCCGCCTGCGCTCCCTCAGCCGAGCTCACCCGACTCTGGAAGATGTTTTCCTCGCTGCGACCCGTCGCAGTTGGGATGTCAAAGCTGAAGAAATCGCCGCCTCCTGACCCCATGCGCCACTTCTTCACCATCCTGAGCCACGAGGTCCGCATGCTGCTCGTCAACCCGAGCACCTATATCGCCGCGACCCTCTTCCTCGCCGTGATGGGATTCTTCTTCACCGGGATCTTGCAGGACTACAGCAAGGCCGCCCAAGAGGTTTCGCCCGCCCAGGTCTACTTTCAAATCTTCTGGTTTCCCGTGCTCTTCATGGTGCCACTCCTGACCATGAAGTGCCTCGCCGAAGAACGTCGCCTCGGCACCATCGAGACGTTGCTCACCACCCCCGTCACCACAACCGAAGTGGTCCTTGGAAAATACTTCGCGGCCTATTTCCTCTACCTTTCGATGTGGGCGGCCACCGGCGGCTTCTTCTACATTCTCTATAAATTTGCGGGGGATATTCGGTTCATGGACCCCGGCCCCCTCTTCGGCGGCTACCTCTTTATTGCCGTGTCCGGTCTGCTCTTCATCGCCATCGGCGTCTTTGCGAGCTCGCTCTCCCGCAACCAAGCGGTCGCGGGCATTCTCGCGTTCACCATGCTCTTCGGCTTGATCTTCGGCCTCGGCTTCCTCTCGGGCGCGACGTGGCTCAATCGCGACGTCCTCGAGCCGGCTAAAGAAGTGATCGACTACGCGCAGGTGCTCCAACACCTCGGCGACTTCACCCGCGGGGTCATCGATAGCCGGCAACTGCTCTTCTACCTCAGCGGCACGATCCTCGCCCTGATTTTCAGCATCCTCAGCGTCGAGGCCAAGCTCCTCCACAACTGACGCCATGTTTTCACCCGATAGTTTTCGCACCGCCCGATGGATTCGCACGATCAACCTCGTGCTCCAGGCCGTGCTCTTTCTCTCGCTCTTCGGCGGCCTCAACTACCTCGCCCGCAACCACGCTTGGCGCTTCGACCTGACGGCTCATCAACGCTACTCGCTCTCCCCTGAAACCAAATCCTACCTCCACAACCTGAAGCGGCCGGTGCGCATCGTCGTCACCCTCACCGAAGACGACGACAACGAAGTGGTCGCCCAAGCCTACCGCGACTTAGAAGGGCTGCTCCGCGAATACACCTACGTCACCGAGAACAATCCGGTCGGCAAGGTCACCACTGAGTTCATCGACGTTTACCAGCAGCGGCGGGCAGCCGACCAGCTCGGCATCGATCAACCTAACATCGTCCTGTTGATTTCCGGCGACCAGCGTCAACGGCTCTCCTATGAGGAACTCTACGGCGTCAAAGATCGCGTAAAACAAGATTTCCGCGGCGAGCAAGCCCTCACTGCCGCCATCCTCGGCGTGACCAACCCCACCCGCAAAAAAATCTACTTTCTCAGCGGACACGGCGAACTGCGCCCTGATGACGTCGATCCCGGCCGCGGCCTCTCCGCACTCGGCGACGAGCTCAAGATGCGCAACTTCGACGTGGAGTATCTGCAGATCAGCTCGGCCCGGACGATTCCCGAAGACGCGTCGCTCTTGATCGCTGCGTCGCCGCAAGTTCGCTACGAGGCTTTTGAGCAGGAGCAGTTGCGCGAGTATCTCTCCAAGCGCGAAGGGCGCATGATCATGATGCTGCCACCCGGCGTGCCCCACGGCCTCGACGACCTCCTCTACGACTGGGGAATCTTGGTCGACGACGTCGTGATCTACGACGGCGACGCCGGAAGTTTCGCTGAAAACGGCGATCTGATCGTGCGCCACCTCGCGGCGCACCCGATCACCCAGACGTTGATCGACTACAAGATCCCGCTGCGCCTCGGGCTGTGCCGCAGCGTGCGGCCCGATCCGGGCCGTTCCATCGGCAGTGGATTGAGCGTCACGACCCTCGCCGCCACTTCGACCACCGCTTGGGGCGAGGTCAGCTACCGCCAGAACCAGGTGCCCGAATTCAATCGCGGCGCCGACCTCAAGGGTCTGCCCAACATGCCGCCGAACAACCGCCTCGGCATCGTCGCCTCCTCCGAACGCGTGCAGGTGCGCAACAACCTGCCGTTCAGTGTGCGCAGCGGCCGGGTCGTGGTAATCGGCACAGGCGACCTCGTCGCCAACTACCGAATCGCCAGCCCAGGCAACCAGTTTCTCTTCCTCAACGCCGTCAACTGGGCCATCGATTCCGATACCCAGCTCAACATCCCCACCCGACCGATCGAGCGATTTCAACTCTCGCTCAGCCAAGAGGAACTCATGAGACTCCGCTACAGCCTCATCTTTGCCCTCCCGATCGCCGCCGCCTTGCTCGGACTCTTCGTCTACTGGTCACGCCGCAGTTAGGAACCCACCGCCATGCGCACCAAAGTCACGCTCATCCTTCTCTTCCTCAACGTCGCGCTGTTCTTCTTTATCTTTAAGTTCGAACGGGGCTGGCGCACCGAGCGGGCCTCGCTCGAAGCCCGTCGTCGCGTGCTCGGGGCCGAGACCGCCGACATCCGCTCCCTCAAAATTTCCGGGCCGGGCGTCACCACCGTCAATTTAGTTCGCCAAGGCGGCAACTGGTCGCTCGCCGAACCCATCGAGTGGCCGGCCAATCCTCACGCGATCAGCCGGATCGTCAACGAGCTCCAGTTTCTCGAACACGAGACGAGCTTCAGCGTGGCCGACCTCAAGAAGAATCGCCAATCGCTTGCTGACTACGGTCTCGATGAACCTCGCCTGTTCATCACCTTCACTTCCGGAGTAACCCTCGAGGGCAACCCTGCCAACGCAAGCCAACCGATCACCCTCAGCATCGGCGACGAAACCAAGGTCGGCAACCGCCTCTACATCCTTTCCCCCGACGGCCAACGCGTGCACGTAGTCAACCTCAGCCTCGCGCGTAGCGTCACCTTGCCGATCGAGGATCTGCGGGCCGACACCGTCTTCTCGATCCCCGTCTTTGAAGCTCGCTCGCTCAACCTGCAGAACGCCGCTAACCTGCGCATCCGCGTGCGCCGCGAAGGCAGCCGCTGGTCGTTTGAGGCCCCGATCATTGCCCGCGCGAGTAAACCCGCCGTCGAGCTGACGATCAACGCGCTCAATGCCCTGCGCGTGCACAACTTCGTCAACCCCGGCACCGCCGAAACCAACCCAGCCACCAACGCCACCTTGCGCGTCACGCTCGAGGGCAATAATCGCCGCGAGACGTTGATCCTCGGCACTCCCCTCGGCTCCACCGCGATCGCCAACGGCGCGTCGGCCACGACCGGCGCCAACCACGCCACCGAGCCCGACGTCGAGTATTACGCCATGCTCGAAGGCAAGGCCACGCTCTTCACCGTCGACCTTCCGGCCCGGCTGATCACGGCTTTGCGCAACGCTCAGGAGATCTTGCGCGACGCCACCGTGCTCGACCTCGATCCGGCCGCCGTCACCGCCGTCAATCTGACCGCGCCCAATCAACCCGAGCTCGCGCTCCAACGCCTCGAGGCCGGCGCGGCCAACTCGGCTACCGGCGGGTGGCAACTCGTGCGCCGCAACGGCGCTCAAGGCCTGCAAACCTCCCCCGCCGACGACGAGTTGGTCGACTCCCTCCTTCAAAAACTCAGCAAGCTCTCCGCCCGAAAGTTCGTCAGCGATGCCCCCAGTGATGCGGATCTCGAAACCTGGGGCTTCAACCGCCCCGAGCGTGAGATCACGCTCTCGATTGGGCGCGGCCCCGCCGCCACGACCCAGCAACTCCAGATCGGTGTGTCCAGCGACCGCCTCACTTACGCTCGAGTCACCAACGCGCGTTTTGTCTACTTGGTCGACGGCGATATTCTCTCCGCCACCGCCGTTTCTCCCCTCAACTACCGCGAGCGGCTGTTGCGCAAACTTTCCGCCGCTGCCTCCATCAGCTCATTGCAGATCACCGACCTCGCCGCGAACTCGGTCATCATTGAACGCGCCCTTGGCTTGCCCGGGACCACACCCGATGAGTCGGTGGATGGGGTCGTCGCCCAGTTGCGCGCGCTGCGGGCCCAGCGATTCGTGCAGGAGGGTTTCCCCAACAAAGTGACGATTGGGGATCTTGATTACCCGTGGAAATTCCGGCTCGATGCCCGCATCACCCTGCCGGGCGGCAGCGGTGAGCAGACGGAGACCCTCACGCTCTTCTTCACCGACCGCATTGGGGGAGCCACTCAGTATGCCGGCTCGCCCGAGCTCAACGCCGTCGTCGAGATCCCGCAACCCTTGCTCGACGCTCTCTGGAAGCTGACCTACGCCGACAAGGATCCCGGCCCGCCGCCCGCCATCGACCCACCCCCCCCACCAGCGACTCCCTGACGCGATGCCTTCGGCCACGGCTTCCAGTTTTCGCGGGCCCGTTCAGTTCGCTCCATGACACCTTGGCTGGCACCCTGTTTGCGCGGCGGGAAGATTGCCTGCCATTGCGTCCTCTCGCTCTGTCGCTGGACCTTGTGGCTCGGTATGTCGATCGGGATCGCGGTGCAGATTTATATCGCAACGTCTCGTGAGTTGCCGGTCCCCGACTTCATCCTGCGCGGGATCGAGTCGCGTCTGGCCGCCTCGGGCGTCGCCGCTAAGTTCGGCCACACCTCCTTCGATCCCTCCGGTCGAATTCTAGTGGAGAACACCCGCTTAACGATTGCTTCCTTCAGCGAACCCATCGCGACCGCTCAACTGCTCTATATTGAACTGGATCCGTGGTCGCTCCTCGCCGGCCACTTCAAACCGACCTTGATCCGCGCCAGCGATGTGCGAATGCAGATCCCCGCCATGCTTTCCGACTCCGGCCGGAGCGAAAGCATCTTGCACGATATTGACCTAACCCTCGCCCCGATCGAGCACGGGCTGGAATTCTCCCAAGTGTCGGCGAAGCTCGGCAACCTTTCGCTCAACATTCACGGCGCGATCGACCTGCGGGAGCTCCCCAAATCTCAGGCCGATTCACTTCCCCTGCTTGAATTCGCGGTTACTCACTATTCCGAGATCTGTCGGCGCCTCACCATGCTCTCTCGGCAACTCGAATCGCTCGATTCCCCGAACGCCGAGATCGCCTTGCGCCCTTCGGAAAAGCTCGGGGCGATTGCCCACGTGTCGTTACAAGCTCGCGGTTTCCGCGGCGGTGAGCGCATTCCCGTGATGAGCGGTCCGTTGCTGGTTTCGACCCAAATCCCTCTGTGGGGCCATGCTCCGGTCGTCGCCCGAATCCACGCTCAGACCGACTCGCTCTCGCTCCACGGCCAGACGCACGCCACCGGGGTGCGCGCCACGCTGCGGGTGCGCGCGACTCGCGACGATGAGGGCATCTCCCTCCGCCAAGCCGAGATCGAGGCGCGCTCGGTGGAATCGAACGGCGCGGTGGCCACCGACCTCTCCCTTCGCCTCAACAGGCGCAAGCTTCCACACGCCGAGGTTGAGCTCGATCTGCACCTCGGGGCAGAGCCGATTCATCTTCAAGGCTCCGTCAACACCAACGCCCGAAGCGCCCTCCTCAACGTCGCCGGCCGCTTCGATCCCCGCTTAATGCTCCCGTTGGGCCAGATCCTCGGTCGCGATTTGCGCCCATTTATCAACTTTGGCACCGCCCCTGAGTTCGATTTGCAAGTAGCCATCGCACCCGGCGGTCGATGGGGCAATCTCTCCGGGCGGGTCCGCGGTCGCGATGTTTACGCTTACCGCGTGACCCTCGACGAAATCGAAGGCGACGTCTCCTTCGACGGCCGCTCCTTTGTCGCGACAAACGCTCGGGCCCAGATCGGCACCAATCTTGCCCGGGGCTCCTATACCCACGATGTCGCCACTCAGGACTTCCGGTTTCTCCTCAAGGGTCGGCTCCGGCCCGCCGACATCGGCGGTTGGTTCCGTGAATGGTGGCCCAACTTTTGGAGCAATTTCGAATTCCCAACCGCGGCACCCGACGCCGAGGTCGACGTCCAAGGCCGTTGGCGGGACGGCCCGGCGACCCAAGTCTTCGTATTTGCCGACTGCCTAAAGCCCGTGATCAAAGGCGTGGCGCTCGATCGCGCCGTCACGCGCATCTACCTTCGGCCCCATTACTACCACGCGATCGAAGTCGCGGTCACGAGCGGGACCGGCGCAGCTCGCGGCACGTTCACCCGTCGCAACGAAGATCACCAACCCACCCTGCGGCGCATGGATTTCGAGTTTGATTCCAACCTCAAACTGGAGGAAGCGAATGGACTGATCGGCCCGGATCTCGACAAAGTGTTCTCGCCCTACGTGTTTCAAACACCTCCCAAGATCAAGACCAAGGGGTATCTCCTCGGGCCCGAGGCGACCGGGCGGCCTCAGCGGCATGTGAAGATCGAAGGTCGCTCCAACGATCCGTTTACCCTCCATGGGTTTCCCCTCGATTCGTTGTCGTTTCGCGCAGAGCTCAACGACGACAACTTGCTCGTCGAGCCACTCATTTTTGGATTCGCCCTCGGCACTGGCCGCGGAAAATTGCGGGTGCACGGCGCGCCAGGCAAACAGCGGATGGGTTTCGACCTCAGTCTGAAGCGGGCCAATCTCCGCCAAGCCGCGGTGATCCTCGATGAATTCTCCGCCCACAAACAAGGGAAGCCCGCTCCCACAACCAACGATTATGTTGAGCGCACGGCCAATGTTTCGATCGACCTCAACGTGTCGGCCGAGGGTGATCTCGACAACCCCTACAGCTACGAAGGCACGGGCAACGCGGAATTGAGTGGCCAGGGCTTGGGCGAGATCCGCCTCCTCGGTCTCCTCTCCGAGCTCATCAACTTCACCGCGCTGAGTTTCAACAACCTGCGGGCTAACTTCTCGGTCGATCGCGACAAATTGCATTTCTCCGAAGTGAGCGTGACCGGAGCCAACGCCGCCGTCGCGGGCCATGGCAACTACTCGCTGGATCAACGCACGCTCGATTTTAACGCGCGAATCTACCCGTTTCAGGAGAGCAAGTTTATCCTCAAGAGCGTCATCGGTGCCGTCCTCACGCCGCTTTCCAATGTCTTGGAAGTCAAATTGAGCGGAGATCTTAACAAACCTTCGTGGGCCTTCGTGATCGGCCCGACTAATTTCCTGCGCAATCTCGTCACGCCCGGAACGCCCGTGCCCCGGCCCGCGCCGCCCCCGCCGGCCCCCCATGCTGCCAACGAACCCTCCAACACCCCTGCTCCCTCCGATCCCTCGACCAAAGAATAAAATCCCCGCGTCCCATTGAATTCTCCGATCGTCCGCCTCGATCCCCGATCGATCTGAACCGGTGATCACTTTTCCCGCCAAATCACAGCACGGGTAGAAAACGCATTGCCCTCGGCCCGAACATTCCCCTTATTCTAGGGTAAATACCTCAATGGATTTGTTACCCACCTTGCCCCGTCGCTCGTGGTCAGAGCGCACTTCGCTGATTTTGGCGTGCTTTTTGATCGCGCTAGGCGGGGCCTCGATCATCGGCTGGTTCAGTAACAACCTGTTCTTACTGCAGCCATTTGCGGGTATTCCCCCCATCAAGATCAATGGAGCAGTGTCGATTTTCCTGATCGGTGGAGCACTGTTGGGACTCGAACTCGGCCTCAAACAACTCCGGTGGTTGCCAGTGGTCCCGGCGGTCGTCAGCCTGGCCACGCTGCTGGAATATGCATTCAAAGTGGACTGGCAGATTGATGAGATTCTCATCCGAGACCAATTTCTTATCAACACCGTCTACCCTGGCCGGATGTCGTCGATCACGGCGTGTTCCCTCCTCCTCGTCAGCCTCGCGCTGATCTGGCGCGCGGCCAAATGGGGCGCCCGCCCGCGCCTCTTCGCCAAAGCCATCATCGGATCCCTCGCCAGTTCGGTGGGATTCTCGACGATTCTTGGCTATGTCGCCAGCTTACCCGCCGCCTACATGTGGGGATCGGCCACCGCCACCGGGCCTGTCGCCGCCATCAGTATATTGCTCGCCGGGTTGGCGCTCCTCGTGCTCGCGTGGCGGGAGGCCATCAAATCTGAAGGCGGCCCGCCGGCTTGGTCGGCCATGCCTGCGGTCATCGCTTGCTTGACCCTCACCTTGATTCTTTGGATCGGCCTACGGGAGCGCGAACTCGTTTACTTGGGCGCCAAGACCCAGACCGCCATGGATTCACTTGCCGTGCAGGTGAATTTTGAACTCGATCAACAGGCCAACGATATCGAGAAAATCGGCCGCCGCTGGGGCGATACCGACCAGAACAGTCCCGTCATTTGGGAAGCCGACGCCCACAGTCTCATGGCCTCGTCGCGGATCTACGGCTGCGAAGCGATCTCGTATGTCGACCCCAACCTCAAGACGATCTGGGTCTATCCCACCGAAGGCAACGAAGCCTCCTTCGCCTTCGACCACTCGACCAGTCCGGCCCGCGCGTCGGCCATCGCCGCTACTCAGACCAATCGCAACGGCACCGCCGCCATCGGCACCGCCGCGATTTCCTCCACCACGCAAATCGGCGGCCAAGGCGACGGCGTCGTCATCTACGCTCCTGTCTCCCGCCACGGGGAACTGATCGGCTTCGTCGCCGCCGAATACCTCTATTCAAAACTCCTGCGGTCAATCGTCGCCGAGCGCGCCAAGATCACCGACGACTACTATGCCACCATTCGCATCGGCGGCGTGCCCATCTTTGATTCCTACCCGCTAGCAGGACGCGACGACACCCTCACCCTCGATAAGTCCTACACCATCTTTGATCGCCGCATGAGCCTGAGCCTCACGCCTTCAAAAGAAGCCCTCGCCCGGGATCGTCGTTACCTGCCCGAACTCGCCCTCCTGGCCGGCTTCGGCATCACTCTCCTGCTGGGCCTCAGCGTCCACCTCGCTCGCGTGGCGCGGACCGGACAGCGCGAAGCCGAGCTCTCCAATCAAAAACTTCTCGCCGAGAACGAGGAGCGCCGCCGGATTGAAGCCCGACTCAAGGTGTCGGACGAACGACTCCGGCTCGCCTTGGATTCCACGCAAATCGGCATCTTCGAATGGAACGTCTCCGCCCACCACGTCTACTACAGCGACGGACTCTGGGCGATGCTCGGCTACGAGCACAGCAAGATGCCCGCCACCGTCGAGGCGTGGCAGTCGCTCATTCATCCCGATGATCTTGAGTCCTACCAGCGGCGGATCGAGTCCCAGCTCAACGGCGTGGCCGCGTTCATCGAGCCAGAATACCGCGCTCGGTCAAAATCGGGCGATTGGCGCTGGGTCCACACCCGATCCAAGACCGTGGCCACCAGCCGCGGGCGCCCCACCCGCATCATCGGCACCGTGCAGGACATCACCGCCCGCCGGGAAGCCGAACAGGCCCTCCGAGAGAGTCAGGCCGAGGCCCGCAAACTTTCTCTGGTCGCATCGAAGACCGACAATCCAGTTTTGATTGCCTCGCCCGACGGCTCGATCGAATGGGTCAACGAGAGCTTCATTCGGGTGATGGAATACTCGCTCGAAGAAGTGATCGGTCGCAACCCGGTCGAGTTCATGGTCGGACCAGAAACCAATCCTCGCAGCGTGCTGCAAGTCCGCGGCGCCATGGCTCGCGGTCGGGGCTGTGCCACCCACGTCGTCAATTATTCCAAGTCCGGCCGGAAGTATCATCTCCATTTGGAGATCCAGCCCATCTATGGAGAGCCCGACCACCTCGATAATTTCATCGCCATTCTGACCGACATCACGGTCCGCGTCGAAACCGAGAACCAATTGCGCCGCGCCAAGACCGAGGCCGACGCCGCCTCGCGCGCTAAGAGCGAGTTCCTCGCTTCGATGTCGCACGAAATCCGCACTCCGATGAACGGCGTGATCGGCATGACCAGCTTGCTCATGGGAACGCCGCTCTCAGGTGAGCAGCGCGACTTCGTCAACACGATCCGGACGTCCGGCGAAGCTCTCCTCACCATCATTAACGACATCCTCGACTTCTCCAAAATCGAGTCCGGCAAACTCAAGCTCGAGGCGATGCCCTTCGAACTCGCCTTGTGCCTAGAGGAGGCCTTCGACCTGTTTGCCCTCCAAGCTTCCGCCAAGAAGCTCGAGATCACTTACCATATCGAAACAGATGTCCCCAGTTGGATCCTCGGCGACGTCACCCGCCTGCGCCAGATCGTCGTCAACTTGGTGAACAACGCAGTGAAATTCACGCCGAGTGGCAGCATCGCCGTGATCGTCAGCAACCAGAGCGCATCGTCCGCCGGACCCCAAGTGCTGGAGTTTGCCGTGAAGGACACAGGCATCGGCATTCCCCCAGACCGCCTCAGTCGGTTGTTCAAGGCCTTCTCGCAAGTCGACTCATCGACCACCCGCAAATACGGCGGCACTGGCCTCGGTCTCGCCATTTCGCAGCGCCTGAGCATCCTGATGGGCGGCGAAATTCGGGTCGAGAGCGTTCCCGGCGAAGGATCGTCCTTCATCTTCACGATTGTAGCCTCGGCCGCCATCACCCCGGCCGACAGTGCTCTCCCTCCTCCGCCGGAGTCCCTCACCGAGGGCACCATGTTGTGCGTCGAACCCCATCCGGTCACCCGCGCCCACCTCCAGAACATCTTCGATTTATGGAAAGTCCCGTGCACCTTTACCGAGACCCCCGAGGAAGCGTTGATCGTCGCCGCCGAGCTGCCCGCTCCTCCGACTCTCCTCATTATCAATGGGGACGAAACGCTGCCGGTTTCCCCACTCGAGACGCTCTCGCCCATCAAGGTCCCGCGCCTCCTCATGCTACCTTTCGGTCAATCCTCGCCGACCGAGCTCAAGGACAAACTTCCTTTCGGCACCGTCTTCAAACCCCTCAAGACTGCCACCCTCCTCCACGCGATCACTCAGCTTTTCGACCCACTTGCCAATCGCCGCCAAGCTGATGCCTATCAGGTCGGTCGCCGACTCCTCGCCGAAGAGTTTCCGTTGGACGTCCTCATCGTCGAGGACAACGCCGTCAATCAGAAGGTCGCGCTGCGGTTCCTCGAACGCTTGGGCTATCGCGCCGACGCGGTCGGCAACGGCATCGAGGCGGTCACCACCCTTCAGTCCCGCCACTACCATCTCGTGCTCATGGATCTGCAGATGCCCGAGATGGATGGCTTCGAGGCGAGCCGCCAGATTCGCGAACTCCTCCCGCCGGATCGCCAGCCTAAGATCGTTGCTCTCACCGCTAACGCCATGCAAGGCGACCGCGAATTGTGCCTTGAAGCGGGCATGGACGATTACATCAGCAAGCCGGTCAAGCTCCACGAGATCGGGGCTGCGATCCGCCGTCAATTTGGGGAAACCGGCACGCGATCAGCCATGAATTCAGCGGACTCCGGCGAATCCGCCGCAACCTGATTCGGCCACCCTAAGGCCGCTCGGCCAACGCCGCCAAGTCGCGCCACCGATCGGGTTCCCCGATCAGATTGCGACACTCAAGCGGGTCCTCAACTAGGTCGAAGAACAACCACGGTTGACCATCGGCCGAGCACACCCACTTGCGCTCCGTCGTGCGCACCCCTCGCCAAGCACGGTCGCCTTGATCGGGGAGCGCCACCACACTCGGCATCGAGATGCCGGCGTGCTCCGGTAATCCTTCCCACATCTTTCCTCGGCTCCAAGCTTTTGTCATCGCGGGTAAATCGAGCAACGACACCGCCGACTCCACTCGGCGCGGGACTTCCCGCGGATGCCTCACCAGCAACGGCACGCGCACGCTCTCCTCGTGCGGCCATCCTTTGCGGAACAAACCGTGCGCACCATGCATGTCACCATGCACGCTGGTGAAAACCACGATGCTCTCCTCTGTTTTCAGATGCCCGATCAGTCGACCGATCGCCCGGTCAGTCGCTTCGAGATGCGCGTGGTAACCGGCCAACTCGCGGCGGGCTCGAGCTTCGACCTTCCCACCGGTCGGCACATTGCCCCGCAGGGCCAACGAAACGGCCTCACGTGGTCGAATCCCTGCCGCCGCCGCACCGTAAGGCGGGTGCGGAGCTTCCAAGCTGACCACGGCAAACCACGGCAGTGCGTCCTCCGTGCGCGCGCCCAACCACGACAATGACCGGTCGACCAACACGTCGCTTTGGTAGCCCTCGATTCTCGCCGGTTCGGGGAAGCGAGTCCCGTGCAGCCAAGGGTCATTCAGCAAAAATCCACTTTCGAAACCTTCCCAAAAACCAAACCCACCCCTCGACGATTCGGCCACGACGGTCCGCGCATGCGCTTCGCCAACCAAAGGGGCGGCCGGATCGCGCGGCGCGAGATGCCATTTACCAAAAAATGCCGTGCGATAACCCGCGCCCGCCATCTCGTGCGCAATCGTCCGGGAGTCCCTCGGAAGCGGATCAAAATAATCTCGCACGCCATTCTCCGGCGAGCGCACTCCCGTGAACATCGCCGCGCGCGCAAAAGGGCCGAAGGGATGCGGCGTTACCGCCTGCGCATAATTCACGCTCTGGGCCGCCAAGGCATCGAGTGTCGGCGTTCGCGCATCGGAATCCCCAGCATAACCGCAGGCTTGCGCCCGCCACTGCGTGGTCACGATCCAAAGGATATTCGGCTTGCGCGCGGTCATGCTGGCACCCCCCAACCTTCACAGTCCCGAGACCAAGACAACCCCAGACCCCGCCCTGGGCAGTAACGTGGAATCCTTCGGATTGAGGGCGGGACCGCTGGGACCGCCGCGACTAAGGACAGCTGACTTTCATTCGTGGATCCAACCGGACGGCCCGGCGGTCCGTCCCTACCTTGCAGCAAGCTTTCATACGATCATTCATCGGTTACTGCCTACTAGTCGCTGACGGCCATCTCGATGTGTGTCACCGTAATCGCCGCAGAGGCGAGCACTACGATCTCATTCGCGCCCATGACCAACCGTCCTCCGTCGACCACAAAATCGCGCGAACGATTCGCCCCCGGCGAGAGCTGATCATACGGTTCGACAAACAGTCGTGGCGTGCTCGCCGGTTGTCCCTCGCCCAGACCATCGCCGTTGATCTGCACCGGCAGCTGGACGTCCGTGGCAGGCTCGCTGGTCACCACCCGCAACCGGCAGGTGCGCTCCGCAGCATTCGCTTCCACCACCCACATCGTCGTCACCAGCGGGCAGCGCGGCGACACCTCTCGCGGCAACGCCGCCTGCGGATCGACCATCGGAAGATTGAACAACGGAGAGACCACATCCACCGCGTAGAGTTTAGCCGTGCCCCGCAACGTCGCAGGCGAACCGATCTCCCGCAGCACTTCGACGATTTCCGCAATGCGGAAGTCCCCTGCGTTGCCAGCGGCGGGAAATCTGGCTCGATCAGAACCGTGCAACCCTTTCAGGCAGGCAAGCCGCACTGGTGGCAATGGCCGACGGTGCTTTCACTCGACGCCCCGGCGGTCGCAGTGGCGTGGCAATGGCTCGTCGCGCGCAGCGCTGGCGACACGCTTGCGTGGCACCATCATGTCGTGCTCGGCGTCTCCGTGTGGCTCGCCTACTCCGCTGACCGCTGGATCGAGGGTTGGCGGTTACCCGCTGATCAGATGCAAACTCAGCGCCACCTGTTTTACCTTCAGCATCGCTGGACCACCTTCGTCGGGTGGGTGACCATGCTCGTCGCGGCCGTCGGTCTCGCGGTCCACACGCTCTCGCTGCGCGAGTTGCAATCCGGCCTCCTCGTGCTCCTCCCCGTGCTGCTCTACCTGCTCTCTCATCAATTAGTCCACCGCCATCATCCCCTCCGGGTGCCCAAGGAAATGTGCGTTGCCCTCCTCTTCGCGGCGGGCGTCGTCTGTTTCACCCTCGCGCGCATCCCGAATGCTTGGTCGCAGGTGGCGGCGCCGCTCGGCCTCTTCGGCCTCCTTTGTTTCACGGATTGCGCGTTGATTTCTCTTTGGGAGCACGAGGTCGATCGCCATCACGGGCAGACCTCGCTCGCGTTGCAATACCCGGGTAGCCGGCGTCTTGTTCGCCTCCTGCCGTGGATCATCGCGGCGATCGCGTTAGGGTTTGCCGTCACCGAATCGGGGCCCCTGCGCATCGCTACTTTGTGCGCGGCCGCCAGCGGCGTGCTCCTCGGTCTCGTGGACCGCCGCCATCCCCGCCACGGACGCCAACTTTCCCGCGTGCTCGCCGACGTCGTCTTGCTCACGCCCCTCGTGCCGTGGGGACTCGCGGCCCTGCTCGGCTCATGAAATCCGCCACCGGCAACTTTGATCGCCTCGCCCGAGGATACCAAACGCTGGAGTGGCTGGCTTTTGGCGGCGACTTGGAACGCGCCCGGTTCGCTCTGCTGCCCGCACTCCGATCCGCTCGCCGCCTCCTCATCCCCGGCGAAGGCGATGGTCGGTTTCTCGAAAAACTGGTCGACCTCAACCCTTCGGCCGAGATCGACTGCCTCGACGCGAGCTTGGCGATGATCGAACGGGCCAGATCCCGCCTCGGCGAGCGCGGGTCCCACGTCACTTTCCGCCACGCCGATTTCTGGCAAATCAACCTTCCGGCTCAGCACTACGACGCCGTCGTCACTTGCTTCTTTCTCGACTGCTTCAACTCCGACGAGGCGGAGCGAGCCGTGGCGAAAATCGCCGCAAGCCTTCAACCTCACGCGCAGTGGTTGTGGGTCGACTTCGCGCTCCCGGCCCGCGGTCTGGACCGCTGGCGCGCGCAACTGTGGTTGACGCTCCTCT
>Ga0335398_10001941_pt1 | contig 33799 bp, 34 predicted proteins | sample BON03_FD_205742 | JGI IMG/M metagenome (GOLD analysis project Ga0335398, IMG submission 205742) | Freshwater microbial communities from Lake Bonney liftoff mats and glacier meltwater in Antarctica - BON-03 (spades assembly) (version 2) | ecosystem: Environmental > Aquatic > Freshwater > Ice >... | reverse complement strand
AGGGCAGATTCTCACGTGTTACTCACCCGTCCGCCACTAGAATTAAAAATTCTCGTACGACTTGCATGTATTAAGCATACCGCCAGCGTTCATCCTGAGCCAGGATCAAACTCTCCATGATATCCAACATTTATTAACATCCTTTTAAAAAGACTTTCTTTTGGAAGAGTATTATTACGAACGAATCATCTTAATGTTCCTTTCTCTCTATCATGAAATAACATTAACTGTTCAGTTAGTTATTTGTCAACCCTCGTTAAAAGTCCTGAATTAAATATTAAAGATTAATTAATGAAGAGCAAGTTTAAATAAATATGTCAAAGGGTGTCTAATCTTAATTTGTGTCTGTAATATTGAACTGGTTGATTAAATTTAAGGAGTACATTTTCAATGATAAGTGACACTCAGATTTTTGTAGCTTTAATTCTAGCTCTAGTCTCATTGGTCCTAGCGATAAAATTAGGAACTTCTTTATACGAATAAAAAAATTCTTTTCAAACCTTAAAATTAAGAAAAATAATTTGTGAAAGTACTATATGTAAATATTCTAACCGACAGGTGACGCTAGAAAAAAGAAACAAACAGTAAACAAATGACAACAAAGACTTTAAAAATAAGTGAACGACCAGTTTTCCCTTTTACCGCAATAGTGGGTCAAGAAGAGATGAAACTAGCTCTTACACTCAATGTAATAGATCCAAAAATTGGCGGTGTAATTATAATGGGGGACCGTGGTACAGGAAAGTCAACAACAATCAGGGCAATTACAGATATTCTACCAGAGATGGATGTTGTCGAAAACGATGCATTCAATTCGCATCCTACAGATTATGATTTAATGAGTGAAGATGTGAGAAAATTCATTGAAGCAGGAAATTCTGTACAGATAACTCAAAAAAAAGTATCCATGGTAGATCTACCTCTGGGTGCTACAGAAGATAGAGTATGCGGAACAATTGATATTGAGAAAGCGTTAACTGAAGGGATTAAGGCTTTTGAACCAGGATTGTTAGCAAAAGCTAACAGAGGTATTCTTTATGTAGATGAAGTTAACTTGCTAGATGACCACTTAGTAGATATACTACTAGACTCTGCCGCTTCAGGATGGAACACAGTAGAAAGGGAAGGAATTTCTATTAGACATCCCGCTAGATTTGTACTTGTAGGTTCTGGTAATCCCGAAGAAGGAGAGCTTAGACCACAACTATTAGATCGTTTCGGCATGCACTCTGAAATTAGAACAGTAAGAGATCCAGAACTAAGAGTACAGATAGTAGAGCAAAGATCAACATTCGACAAGAACCCGAGTGAATGCCTTAAGCAATACCAAGATCAACAACAAGAATTTAGAGAGAGAATCGTAAAAGCTCAGGGATTACTCGGGCAAACTAATTTGAGTTACGAATTAAGAGTAAAAATCTCTCAAGTGTGTGGTGAGCTAGATGTTGATGGCTTAAGAGGTGACATTGTTACTAATAGAGCAGCTAGAGCTTACGCAGCTTATATGGGAAAAACAGAAGTAACCGTACAAGATGTACAAGCCGTAATAAAGATGTGTCTTCGTCATAGATTACGTAAAGATCCTTTAGAGTCAATTGATTCGGGAGATAAGGTTCAGACAGTTTTTGAAGAAATCTTCGATGAATTATTGAATTAACTAGGCTCAGTAGGATTCGAACCTACATTAGGGACTTAGAAGGTCCCTGTCCTGATCCCTTAGACGATGAGCCCATAACCTTCCACTCGTAACCATATATAATGGGCGGTACTGGATTTGAACCAGTGACCACCTGCTTGTAAGGCAGGCGCTCTACCGCTGAGCTAACCGCCCATGTAACATTCCTTTCTATCTTCTAGAACATCTTACACGTTACACAGTAGTTATGCAACTTCTTTTTTTTTTGCTAATTTTAAGTAACTAAAATAAATATGTAAATTATTATTTTAGCTCATGTACGTTTATTTAAAATACACACAAGGCAATGGTGAAACGGAAAAACTGATAGACAAATTATTAAACACTTACAAACCATATATTTTAATTATAACAAATAAACTTTAATAAAGGAAGATGTATGTGAACAGAGAAGAAAGTGAATACTTACTAAGTTTAAGTCACGAATTTAAGGCTCCTATGACTAACTTAGACTTACTCTTGAATACACTTTATGATTATGAATTATCAATGTCTATAAAGCAAAAAAGGGATGTTATTGAATTAGGGTTGAGAGAAACTCGAAGATTAAGAGAATTAATTACACAATTCTTACACTTTAGAAAAGACGTGGTTATTAGTAGTAAAGAAAAAAAGTTATTTCTTTTTCCTTCTTTTCTAGAAAAATCGGAAGTTTCGTACGAGTTAATATTCTTCTATACAGGTTCTTTTACTAATTTCAATTTCTACAGCCTAAATAAGCCAGGGCATATAGATACTCATAGAAAGTTATATCTCCACACACTAGTTAATCTTTTAGAAAATGCAAGTAAGTTTATTTCAGAAACGGGCTGGGCGATCGTAGAAAGCGATATTCTAACTACAATTAACTTGTCCTCATTCACATACTGTAGAGTCTCAAGATCTTCTGTAACTGATAATGGGTTAGGATTCACTGATCAAAATCTTTTATCTATAGACTCTGGTTCTTTAAATACCCCCATTCAAGTAGCAATAAATAATCTAGGGTTAGCTATTGTTAGAAGAATTTTATTCCTTCACTCATCAACCCTAACTGGTTTCAGTTATCCATATAGAGGATCAAAGTTGTTTTTCATAATGGATATAATATACTAATTTAATATCTAAGCTGGTGAAGGGACTTGAACCCGCAACCTACTGATTACAAATCAGTTGCTCTACCAATTGAGCTACACCAGCATACCTTTATTGTCTGACACATTCATAATTATACATCATTTATATTTTTTTAGTAAAGTACTTTCCTTCTTTTTTTTTATTTTATAAATTTACTTTGGACCATACTAAATCTGTGAGATAATTCAATTATATTAATTCTACTTGAATTGATTAGTCTTATATTTAGTGTGCTACAAAAAAAAGAAACAAATTTATGGAGAAATATTAATTATGTCTCGTTATAGAGGAGCAGTTCTTAGAATTACCCGTCGCTTAGGTGAACTCCCTGGTCTTACAAGAAAAACAACAAAAAGAAGTTCTAGACCCGGGCAGCATGGAGATCAATCTAGAAAACCATCTGAATATGCTATTCGTCTAGAAGAAAAGCAGAAATTAAGATTCAATTACGGTGTAACAGAGAAACAGTTGTTACGGTACGTGAGAGATGCAAGAAGAATTAAGGGTTCCACTGGAGAGGCATTACTGCAACTTCTTGAAATGAGATTAGATAATATTGTATTTCGTTTAGGAATGGCTCCTACAATACCAGCTGCTCGTCAACTTGTTAATCATGGTCATATATGCGTTGAAAGTAAGAGAGTTTCTATTCCTAGTTATCAGTGTCAAGCTGGTGAATTAATAACTGTGAGAGATAACCTTCGTTCAAAACAACTGATTGAGTCATATCTGGCTTTTCCTGGTTTAGCTAATATACCCAGTCACCTTGATTTTGATAAAAATACTTTCAAAGGAAAAATTAATGGAATTATTGAAAGGGATTGGGTTGCACTACAACTAAATGAACTACTTGTAGTGGAATATTATTCCCGTAAAGGTTAATGTACTCTGTGTAATAGTAAAATATCAAGACAACTTATTAAGTAATTTTCACCAAGAGTTTTCTTCACTTGGCAAGGTGTCTGAGGTTACTAACCATATGACACCTTTGCAGAATCTTTGTGTTGATTTTACCTTCTCTATCAATATCTTTTTGATTTTTTTGTTTCCGGTTAAATCTTCATTATGAATTTTTGGGTTATCACCTATTTTTTGATACAGTGTATACATAGGAAAAAATCTTATCTTTTGTACCATTTCATATGAGGATTTCTCTAAATCTAATAAATAATTTTCAAGATTGTATATTTCTATTATTGGTTCTTCTATAGTCGATTCCTTATTATTATTATTATTATTATTATTATTATTTGATATTTCCAGAACCTTTTCTATATCTCCTTTACTGAAGAAAACTAGTTGTTCATTTATTCCATGGTCTTCTCTTTTATTAACAAGTGAGTTATTTGTACGTAGAATATATATAGGTGTTCCTTTAAACCAGTTACTTCCATATTTTTGTTTAGGATTAACGAAGGATCTATTTTTCTTAAGATTGATCTTCAAAAGTATATCTAGTTCTTCTAGGTCACCAATTATCCTAATTTGTATTTTAGGATCCGAAGTTCTGTTTAGATAGTAAAATGTATCTAAACCAGTACTTTTTATACTAAGTCCTGAGCTTTGTGCTCCACGTGCGTCTTTCAAAGATATCTCATGTAGATAGGATTCAGCATCCTGTTTGTGAAAGAAAAATAATCCGATAGTGACAGGTCCTTCGTCTTTATCCCAAAAAAACCATTCATGATACTGATTATAAAACCATTGAAGTGAACTTCTATTTATCTCTTCTCTTGGGGAAGCTAATATAATTTCGTTATTTCCATTAACAACCGTGTATACAGGTATTCTCTTCAGTCCTGATAGTATTGTTTTTTGTTTCTCTGTTGGAAACGTTGGATTTCGCTTATTTGTTTTGAAAAAAGATATTTGCTTCCCTATATTATTTCTATCTTCATCTAAATTTAATTGAATGATTTTATTACTCTCTGTGTACAGAAAATCTTCAATCAGTATCTCTTCTTCATTTCTGATTTTTATTCCTACTCTTCTTTCTGTATCCAGCCACTTTATTAATTTTGATAATGGATCTTGTATTTGCGTACTTTGTGAAGAAGGAAGTACCAGGTTTGATTTTTCCATGTTTAACAAGTTGCTTAGATGCTCTGCAATATAATTCATGTTTTTTTTGCTTGATTTTTAGTGTGCTTTTTAGTTTTTTAAAGCTGTTGGAAACGACTGTTTATTCACATTCTTAGATTTTCTTATAAAATTATTTCTTCATTTAATGGATCATATTTTAGGACTACTACTACTACTACTTTTTATTGAGCTCATACACCTATACATAATGGCTATCTATTTCTCGGTTGTTCCAGTCTTGATAAACACGATGAGATTGAATCTTTTTGTACTACTGTAGGAATCGTATTTTACTACATGTAATTTGTTCTAAACACCTTCAAGTTGAGTCACTAAAGTAAACTTGTTTATTGTTCTTAGGCTAGGTTACTTCTTTATGGCTAAAGAAGTAGATTGAGCTAACGATGTTCTTACTTCTCTAATATTTCATTCCATTACGAACTATTAAGGTTTGAATTTTTTTCTATTTCCTCTAGACTATCTATATTATTCATGCGTGTATAGTTACCAAAATAAAATGTTTTCTTAGGACAGTAGGTTCTATCTCTAGTTGTTGATCGAAACATATTAGTTATGTGGTTGTTTATATTCTTCTTTTCGCAATAATTTGTTTTTCTTTCGTTTGTTATGTTGTTCTCTGTAGTACTTAGATAATTACTTATCTATATTAATATCTATCTCTAATAATTCTGGTTGATTATGAGCTTAGTGGGGCTGAGATATCGATCATTGCGTATTTTTTATCTATGATCCACGAGCGTATAAAAAATTAATTCTATATATTTGTAGACTTTTAATCTTAGTTTCATTCTATTGCTTTCAAAAAACTGTCTTAATTTTATGATCATCTAGCCTTTGCAAAGGAAAAAATACTTCACTGTTTATTCAGCTCCATTATTTTGCTTGTTCGCTTTCACGAAACATTATATTTGCTTTTGGTATTATACTTCGACTAATTTTTTAGAATTATTTTCTTTTGTTTATCTGATTACTCTTACGATCTTTGATTGCATTAGAAAAACTTATTCATTTTATAAAAAAGATATTGTTATTTCCCTCTTATTTCCTGATAATATTAATATTAAGGTATAAGTTAATGAGTTAAATTATTAATTATTAACTGCCAATATTGTAATTAACTAATAAAGATGATTTTTCTCACCTATTAGTATTACACAGGCTAATTTTATCATTCAAAATACACGTTAAAGGAGGAGTTTATGTCTCAATCCGTAGAATCACGGACTCGAATCAAGAACGAACGTTACGAATCAGGTGTTATTCCTTACGCTAAGATGGGTTACTGGGATGCTGACTATGTCATTAAAGAAACTGACGTACTAGCTATGTTCCGTATGACACCTCAGAAAGGTGTTGATCCTGTAGAATGTGCAGCAGCCATTGCTGGTGAATCTTCTACAGCTACATGGACTGTTGTATGGACAGATCTTCTGACAGCTTGTGATCTTTATAGAGCTAAAGCTTATAGAGTTGATCCAGTTCCAGGCGCTTCTGACCAGTATTTTGCTTATATCGCATATGAGTTAGATCTATTTGAAGAAGGATCTCTTTCTAACCTGACAGCTTCTATCATTGGTAATGTATTTGGTTTTAAAGCTGTTAATGCTTTACGTTTAGAAGATATGCGTATGCCAGTTGCTTATCTTAAAACTTACCAAGGTCCTGCTACAGGTGTAATCGTAGAACGTGAAAGACTAGATAAGTTTGGTCGTCCTCTACTTGGTGCTACAGTTAAGCCTAAACTAGGTCTTTCTGGTAAGAACTATGGTCGTGTTGTTTATGAGGGTCTTAAAGGTGGTCTAGATTTTCTTAAAGATGATGAAAACATCAATTCACAGCCATTTATGAGATGGAGAGAGCGTTTCTTATTCGGTATGGAGGGTGTTAACCGTGCATCTGCCGCTACTGGCGAAATTAAGGGACACTACTTTAACGTAACTGCTGCTACTATGGAAGACGTTTACGAACGTGCTGAATTTGGTAAAGAATTAGGATCTGTTATTATCATGATTGACCTTGTAATGGGTTACACAGCTATTCAAAGTATCGCTAAGTGGTCTCGTGCAAATAGTATGATTCTTCACTTACACCGTGCAGGTAACTCTACATATGCTCGTCAGAAGACTCACGGTATGAATTTCCGTGTTATCTGTAAGTGGATGCGTATGTCTGGTGTTGATCATATTCACGCTGGTACTGTTGTAGGTAAGCTTGAAGGTGACCCTCTAATGGTTAAAGGTTTTTATACAACTCTTTTATCTGCACAGTCAGAGATTAACCTGACTCAAGGTCTATTTTTTGCTCAAGATTGGGCTGCTCTTAACAAGTGTTTACCTGTAGCTTCAGGTGGTATTCACTGCGGTCAGATGCATCAACTAATTCACTATTTAGGTGACGATGTTGTACTTCAGTTTGGTGGGGGTACTATCGGTCATCCTGACGGTATTCAAGCTGGTGCGACTGCTAACCGTGTAGCTCTTGAGAGTATGGTTGTAGCTCGTAACGAAGGTCGTGATTATTTATCAGAAGGCCCAGACATTCTTAGAACTGCAGCTAAGAGCTGTGGTCCTCTTCAATCAGCTTTAGACTTATGGAAGGATATTACATTCAACTATGCTTCTACAGATACAGCTGATTTCATCGAAACAGCTACTCGTAATAGATAATCTATCTGAGCTTTAAAGAATAACTTTTTTCTTTGAAGTAGATAATAGGTGTATGACATTGGTATCAACTGGTGTCATATCTACATAAAAATAATCTAAAGGAGTACTCTATGAGACTAACACAAGGCGCATTTTCTTTTCTTCCAGATCTAACTGACGTGCAAATTGTTAAGCAAATTCAATATGCTATTAGCAAAGGTTGGGCACTTAACGTAGAATTTACAGATGACCCACATCCTCGTAACGCTTATTGGGATCTTTGGGGACTTCCTCTATTTGGTGTCAAGGATCCAGCTGCTGTTATGTTTGAGATTAACTCATGTCGTAAAGCTAAGCCATCTTTCTACGTAAAGGTTAACGGTTTTGACAACTCACGTGGTGTGGAAAGTTGTTGTCTTTCTTTCATTGTTCAGAGACCAACTTCTAACGAGCCTGGATTCCAGTTACAACGTCAAGAGGAAAAAGGAAGAACTATCAGATATACTATTCAAAGTTACGCTAGTACTCGTCCAGAAGGCGAGCGCTACTAACTAGATAGTAATTATTTAGATTCATAGATAATTTGAACACTGTGTGATATTAACTCCAGTTGTTTAAGTTATCTTTTTTTTATATTTATATATATAATCGTCAATTATGACTTCATCTACATCACAAGATAGTACTCTTGTTAACCTGCAAGAAGAATACGAGAACAGACAAATACAAGAAGTCCTTGATGAGTTAGAGGAGGATCTGGTAGGTTTAGCACCTGTTAAAGATAGAATTAAAGAAATCGCAGCACTATTATTGGTCCATCGCTTGAGAAAGCTTCTAGGTTTAACATCTGCTAATCCTAATTTACACATGTCATTTACTGGTAGTCCTGGAACAGGGAAAACAGCTGTAGCTCTAAAGATGGCAGATATTTTATTCAGACTTGGCTACATTAGGAAAGGACATTTGATAACAGTCACTCGTGATGATCTAGTTGGTCAATACATTGGTCATACAGCACCAAAAACAAAAGAGGTATTAAAACGTGCGATGGGGGGAGTTCTTTTTATTGATGAAGCATACTATCTATATAAACCTGATAATGAAAGAGATTATGGTGCTGAAGCGATAGAAATCTTATTGCAAGTTATGGAAAATCAGCGAGACGATCTTGTTATCATTTTTGCTGGTTATAAGGAGAGAATGGATAGTTTTTATGAGTCTAATCCAGGATTATCTTCTAGAGTTGCAAACCATGTTAACTTTCCAGATTACACTCCTGATGAGTTGTTAATTATTGGTAAAATTATGCTTGAAGAACAGCAGTATCGATTAACAAATGAATCAGAAAAAGTGCTGCTAGACTATATTAAATTGAGAATGACTCAGCCTCACTTTGCTAATGCTAGAAGTGTTAGGAACGCAATAGATAGAGCTAGAATGAGACAAGCTAACAGAATGTTTGCAGCTGGCAATAAGGTTTTAACTAAGTTCGACTTAGTCACAATCCAGGCTGAAGACATTTTAAAGAGTCGCTTATTTAAGGACTAATCTTTTAATTAATAATCTGAAAATTAATTTTTTAGATTATTAGATAAAAAGTAAATTACTGGAAAAATATTTATTACTTATGTACGATAACAAAAAATTATACTAATATATTAAAACAGTTTGAGATGGCGGTATAGCCAAGTGGTAAGGCAAGGGATTGCAAATCCTTCATCCCCAGTTCAAATCTGGGTGCCGCCTAGTAGGTTCTTATTCTTTAGGGGGTGTGGTGGAATGGTAGACACAACAGACTTAAAATCTGTTGACTTTACGGTCGTGAGGGTTCAAGTCCCTCCACCCCCATTTTCCTAAGCTGATCTTAGGTAGTTTGTACTAATTTTAGATCCTCTAGTTAGTGAGATTTTTCCAGTACGTGCAATTTCTTGAATTTCGAATTTCAAAAGTAATTGTTCCATTGCTGCAGTCTTTCCTGGATCTCCAGTTACTTCAACTATTATGGATCCTTCTGACAAATCTACCACATGAGCTCTAAATACTTGTACTATTTCTAGAATCTCGGATCTTTCAACTAATTTAGTCTTTATTTTTATTAACATTAACTCTCTTTCTATACATGGGAGATTCGTAATATCTTCTACCTTCAGTATATTGACTAACTTGTATAATTGTTTAGTCAGTTGCTCTATAGTTCTTTCATCGGATGGAACAACCATTGTTATCCGAGAAATACCAACGTTTTCAGCTGGACCGACAGCTAAGCTTTCTATGTTAAAGCCTCGTCTTGCAAATAGCCCTGCAATCCTAGTCAATACTCCTGACTCATCTTCTACTAAAACAGATAAAGTGTGTTTCATAACTTTCCAAAATTTTACTTTTATTTTTTATGATACTTTAGATTCTATTCTATTGTCTAACAATACCTTTTTATTCTTTTTCCCATTATGCATCCGGCTGGGTTTGAACCAGCGGTGTCTTTTTCAAGAAACGGATTATGAGTCCGGCGCCTTCGACCACTCGGCCACAGATGCTTCTAATAAATCACGTATTTGGAGCTGGTGGGATTTGAACCCACGTCCACTATAGACTATACAATATGCTCATTCACAAGTTTATTTCCATCCAAAACCTGAAACAGATTAACTTTGTTGTCCTTAGTTTCAGTCTGGAATTTTAATTATTCCTTCCTGATCTACTTTTTAGTGGATTTATCTAAGTATTTATGCAAATGCGTAATTATTAGAAAACTTTACTATATTGTTTGCATTTATTGTTTAGGTATTTTTTACAAGAATTACCTAATCTCGACTTGTATCACATTATTATACCTTCTAAAGTGTCGATACCATTACAGCCCCATAAGATTTAAGTCTAACTATACCATTAGGAATTATACACTAATATTTGATTAATAGACTATTTTTAGAATAGGCATGGCGGGAATTGAACCCACGACCATCAGGTCCGGAATCTGATACTCTATCCACTGAGTTACACGCCTCAATCACCAAGACGATTATAGCATCTATCCATAGATAGAATTCATTTCCAGGAAGTTTGTTGAAATTTTATTAGGTAACATTTGTTTTTTTACATAACCCAATCCTATACATTTGGAACACTTTTTTGTAAAAACATCATATATATTCTTTCCCTCTCTCTTTTTCGTAATTTCGACTAAACCTATCTCTGATATTTGTATAATTTTACTCTCTGTTAAATTTAGTTGTAACTGTGTGTCTAAATACTCTAATAGTAACAATTGGTCGATTTGGTTAATCATACCGATAAAATCAACGATTATAATGCCACTTATATTTTTAAGTTTTAATTGGTTAATAATTTCTTTGGTCGCCGCTAAATTTATCCAAAGTATTGTTTCTCTTGATGATTTTAGTTTATTAAAAGATCCAGAATTAACATCTATAGACGTCAATGCCTCTGTTTTTTCTATGATGATATGTCCACCCGTACTTAATTTAGTATTTGAGTTAAGTATTTTTCTGATCAAATAATTTACATTATTCTTATAATTGTTAAGTTCTTTCTTCAAACAGTATTCTATAAAAACTCTACTTCTTTTTTTAGATGTAGACTTGAATTTTTTCTTTATATGAAAAGCCTGGTCTTTTGATTCAACAATTATCACTGTTTCTTTATGAATTAGTACTTTTTTTAATATAGCATCACTTATCTCTTGTCTACAACTAATTAGACATGGAGAAGGAATTCTATCTTTAATTCTTTCTTTGACTACTAGTGATTTATCCGTTAGCGAATGTAGACGCCAGGTTAGATCCCACAGATCTATGCTTTTCTTTGTTTCTCCTATACTTAATCCCAGTTCCTTTGGTTTGATGAGTCTCCCAAATATGAGTAAAGATTGTTTATTCCTATGTTTGTAATTTTTATCAATATGTATGATATTGTTACCGAATAGATAAATCTTAATTTCCCTATCTCTTATATTTATGTTTTTGCTGACCGTCGGTCCTTTATTACTAATTTCTTCTTTAATAATTTGTACAATAATCTCATCTCCTACATTATTATTACTACGATTAGAGAGAGAACCATCCTCTAAGACCAGAAAACCATTTTTTCTCCATTCTTCTAACTTAATAAATGCTACATTAATACCTTTCAATATATTTGCAATTTTTCCTAAATATATGTCATCGGTATTATAGTTTGACTGAACATTAATAACCTCTTCTAAAGAATAACTAGAGTACAAAATTGCCATTTTTTTCTCTTCTTCTAAAATTATGTATTTAGTCATTCTATTGTCTACTGATATTCATTTTCATAAATTTCTCGACCTAAGCGAAAAAAAAAATCTTTTTAATTTGTTTTTCCCTTCTTACGCATATTTTTTATTTATAAGCAAAAGGGAAAATTAATACTGTACTAATAGATCTATTTAGTAGTAAATCTTTCCTCCGCCCCACTTTTCAGCTGACAGTTTAGGTTGAAGTAATATGTGGCCACTGATTGCGAATAAATCTTCATCATTTAAACTTCTCATTTTAGGAAAGATATCAGCACTTTTAATGCTAGGGTGAACTTCTGCTATAGATTCTAATCCGTCGTAACTTGTTGGGTTTTTCATGTAATCAATGAGTGCATTAATGTTATCACGAGGAGGAGTAGCAAGGCTCAATGCATCCGGTTCTAATCCAAGATTAGGATTAGTTTTAGTAAGACCACCTACGTGACATGCACCACATGAAGAGTTAAATAGCCTTTTACCACGCTTTACTTGTTCAGGCGTAAGTATAACTGTTGTTCCTGATTGATCTAATGGAAGACTTCTAGTATTTTCATCTAAGTCTAATGCATAAGCTGAAGATGAAAAGATAGTTACACATAGAGTAGTCGTAATTATTAAACTAATTTTTTTTAGCATATCTTAAGTTATTTATATAAATGCTTTTCTATTTGGAAGATTCTTATTGTTTCTTCTATACAAGATAATTCTAATCTTCTTGAGTCCATATCTCTTATTTCATGAAGACACATTTAATAGTATCATTACTTTTCCTTGTTAACGAAAATATATTAAGCTGTGTAGATATATATATGTCTATAATACTGACTGTATCACTCTATATCTACACAGCTTTGTTAACTATTTAATTACGAGTTACTCTGTCGGACTGACTAACTAAAAACACAGCCGTTCCAACTGGAATAACTACGATAAATAATCCTAAAAGTAAGCTATTAATGAAGGCTGCTAAAGACGGAGTCATAATAATCCTCTATATTTTTTATCGCTACTACTTTTTATTTTCTTAATGAAAGTTTCTAATTAATAACTTACCATCTAATTCTGTGATAAATACATTAATAATAAGTATTTTTACGAGAAAAAAAACAAAAATGCATGTTCATATGACTTATATCTGGAATGCATCAACGATACAGTTGGTCCTTCACTGCTCCCTTCCAGGTCTGGTAAATTTAAGAGTATGTATCATACACACCCAGATATATCATTATAGTAACATGTTTTTATTATTCCTTCAAGAACACTTGAATTTATATTATTACATTGGGAAATAAAGCATATCAGGGAAGAAACGATTTGCTTCAATAACTAAACTTACAGTTAGTGATAACCACACTGTTAGTAATACAGGAGCTGTAGAAAGATATTTTAAAACATCGTTGTTCATATTACCGTATTTGTATTATTGTTTACTATCGAGGAGAAACTGTAATTTCATCGGCTGGCGCAATCAATTTACCACTTGTTAATTCTTTGAAAGCAGCAAATGGCCAAGTAAATCCTGTTGCAACGAAGCTTAGTGCTACTGGAACATCAATAATAATTTCTGCCTGAGTTGGCTTTTCAGTCCCTCTAGCAAACTGTACATAACTTCTACCTACCCATCCAATCCAACCGGCAATATATAGGAATAAGATTCCAGGAATAGTAAATTCTCCAGCATGATTCCATCTCCCATCAGCTATTAAATGAGGTAACCCGTCAGTTCCGCAAAGTAATCCTGCATCACCATACTGTGCAAATCTACTTCTTGTTTTTTCTATCTGTTTCTCCAGTGCCAATGATGGTGGTGTACCAACTTCGTATTTAGTTAGACGATTTTGTAATTTTTTGACACTGCTATCTAACCGCTTTGCAAATTCTTTAGAACTCTTACAAGGTACCAATCCTGCTACATCAGCATTTGCAGATAAAGGAATTGCCACAAATAAACATAATAGTAATGTTGAAATCCATTTCTTCACGATTCTGTACTCCGCTTTTTTTATTCAATCACATCCTATCATTGTTCTTCTCTTCTAAGTTTAATTTGTAAAGAAAGACTCATACAACTTGTTATTAATCTGAAATAAATATAATCTTCTAGACATATCTTTAATCGTATGATAAATTAAGATCATAGGTTAACGGGATGTAGCGCAGTTTGGTAGCGCGCCTGCTTTGGGAGCAGGATGTCGCAGGTTCGAATCCTGTCATCCCGATTTTGGAATTCTTCTTCTTAGTATTTGTATTCTCGATACAGCAGTTTCATTTGAGGGTTCTTTCTTTATAACCTTTTTATATGCTGTCATTGCTTCATCGAGCATTTTTTGTTTTTCATAAGCATATCCTAAATTATTCAGTGCTACAGTATAATTGCTATCATTTTTTAAAGCTTCCTTATAGTAATATATGGCTAAATCATACTGTTCTGTTTCTGCATATGTGAATCCTATTGTATTATAGAGGTTTGAAATGCCTCCACGATCTTCATTTCTCCAAATTTGTAAAGCATATCTAAATTGCAATATTGCTTGATCGAATAATTTTTTTGATAAATAGATTGAACCTAATTCATAATAATCTTCTGCACTAGCTTCACTCTTCCTAATCTTGTTTTGTAGAGTTGATAGATTATTTTCTATCTGTCTTCTATCGATTATTTGCTTACTTATAAAAATACTAATTAAGATCAATGAGAGCAGTAAAATAGATAGATATAACAGAGGAACTATACTATCCATGTTTTTTTTATTATTTGTTAGACATTTTTATTATTTACCTCTTTCTAGTATAAACTTTACTAACTTACTTTTTCTATAGTTTTACTCCCTGAAAAAAAACTTGACATATATTTAAATATTAGCTATCTTTTTGTATATGCACTAAGGAATTTTTAGCCCCCATCGTCTAGAGGCCTAGGACATCTCCCTTTCACGGAGGTAACGGGGATTCGAATTCCCCTGGGGGTACTGAGTTACCTATCTTCATTTCATTCTTTGCTATCTTCTGCTAGTCTCCTCCTAAGTTGTTTAAGCGTTCCTTCTTGGTTCAGATGGTTGGTTTAGTTATACTAGGTACGAATTTAGATACGTGAAGTGACAGTCCTTGATTTCACATATTTTTCCCTAGCGCTCCATTTAGTATTTTAATTGGTGTTATCCTTGAATCGTTTTTATTCTATTTTCATACCATAGGATAGTTCCCAACTAACATATTCCTACTAAACAGTTATTAGTTGCGTTCAATTTAATTTTTGTGAGCCAGAAGAGACTTCTATGTTTTTTTTATAATGGTAATCTGATAATATTTTTTTCAGCTTCTTCATAAAATACTACATTTTGTATTCAGTAGGAAAGGGCTATCCATATGGACGTGGTTTTTTACAAAGTCTTTCATATTAATAAATTCTCATAAACAAATTTAGTGATCATTTGAGCAATCTCTGTCTTTGTTTTTTCATTTTGCAATCTGATCTTCTATCGATAACTCTTAATTTTTTTTCAGTGTTTACTAGTATTTAATATTAAACTATGTAAAGATGCGTAGTATTGTCCTAAACTGTTCGTAAGATCTGACTGAACGAGATATGAAAGCCTTGTGTTTCTGTTGCATGCAATTTAATTATCTACTTCTGACTATAATCATTTGTATTTTGTCTAATGGACTGCCCGGGATTCGAACCCGGAACAAATCGGTTAAAAGCCGAGTACTCTACCATTGAGTTAGCAATCCTAATAATGCTATGAAATAGGAATATCATATTTATTCAATAAAGACAAGTCTTTTTTATTAAAGTACTTTTCTTATATTTTTCTGTAGATTTCTAATCGTTTCTTTTTCTATTACAACTCAGATATTAATCTAACATTGATCTTTTCCAGAAATTAATTTCTTCTATTGAATTAATCTATTATCATAAAGATTGGAAGATTATTTCACTAAAGGACTTGCTTTGTTACTACTATTTTAGTTGTCAATCTTGTCCTAGGTGTCGTAAAAGACTTAATATTTCATCAAATAAATGAGGTTATCTAATCATGCCCAATCTACAGACTATTGCACAACTTGCATCTCTCTTTCTTGTAATAACAGCTGGTCCAGCTATTATTGTTCTCATTGCTTTAAGACGTGGTAATTTATAAAGAAACTCATCTTTTCTTTTCTCCTTATTGTAGATTATATGTATTAAGAGATCTTAAGTACATATAGCCTACAATAAGCTGTTTACTTTTGGATTTGCTTGATGAGATAATCTAGGTTGATTTTTTGGATGCTTCCAGAAAATTCGTTATCGGAAGCCAAAAAGAGCATGCAATGACATTCTTTCCTTTCTCTCATTGGTACACAAGGACAGTTCCAGTATGCCACGGATACTTCGGTTGCTTTATCATCATAATGTCGGCACGGGCACAGAGGAGCTCCGTATTCGTCTTTATGTCTGGCGAGTCCTTCAATAACAATAGACGTTACACTTAAATCCGAACAAAAGAATGTATTTGTTCTTTGTGCGTATGTTTCTGCAAATTTTTGCATAGCTTGTAAATTTTTTGGACTATCCATTTTAATTTTTAATATTCATTTTTCAATTTTCATTCATGTCCTAATAAATTAAGATTTGGTTCTGAAGATATATTTACTTATTTTCATACTACATGATTTGCCAGGTATAATACAGTTGGCTGAAATGCTAGGTACTATAGTGAAACTAGTACGATGTTTCTAAATGTATTTTCTCTATTCGGAGGCGTGTAAAATTATGACGGCTGCTTATCTACCTTCTATTCTTGTACCTATTGTTGGTATTATATTTCCAGGTTTTGTTATGGCTTTTGCTTTTATATACATAGAGCAAGACGAAATTGCCTAAAGAAGCGAAAGTGGCCTTATGCATTTAACATGCATAAGGCCACTTCAGTTTCTCTTTATAAAGATGATCCAACACCGGAGTAGGAACCAAATATAAACAGTCCAACAACTGTTAGTGCAGCTGTTCCACCGACTGTTGCAATAAGCCATAAAGGAATTCTACCTGTACTAGCCATACGATTTTTTTCTCCTGATCTTATATTTTATAGATTTATTGACTCTATAGATTTATTAATCTTTCCATAGTATTATTCTCTACTTTGTTTAGTTCTTAGTTAAAGAAGTAGCTTGAGAATAGAACTGCAAGCACGAAAATTAAAAGTAATCCCCAGAAAAGAGAAGTACGATTTAACTCAACTGGTTGTTTATTAGGATTAGGACCACTCATATTAAACTCCTATCTTTGGATAAATTGCATAGAAGTGATTGCACCAAGGAAGAAAACTGTTGGAACAGCAATACCATGGATAGCTAACCATCTGAAAGTGAAAATAGGGTACGAAATAGGCTGCTTTATTTTACTCATTAAACGCTCCTATGATTATTATAAACCTTTCGTAAGGTCTTCTAGCTCTTGTTTTGCACTAAAACGATCATTAACCAGTGGCACTTGTTGACGTTCTTGTGTAAAGTACTCATTAGGTCTAGGTGTACCAAAAATATCGTAAGCTAATCCAGTACTAACAAATAGCCATCCTGCTACGAAAAGAGCTGGAATAGTGATGCTGTGAATAATCCAGTATCGAATACTGGTAATTATATCAGAGAAAGGGCGTTCTCCTGTTGAGCCTCCTGACATAAGTATTACCTCCTGAGAAAGTAGTAAAAGGAATTTATAAAGAACTGTTTGATACTATTAGTCCTGTCTGTCAAAGAGACAATTTAGAAGTGTCTAATCTATAGATAGAATTAATGGTGAGAATGTTAGTTAAGCATAATGCTCTTGTCACCTGACATCTACATTATACTGAACAGGCTTTACTATTGTATGATTATATAATAAATAGATAGTGATATACAAATCCTTCTTAGTTAGCTTTAATAAGTAATGTTGGTAGATGAATTCTTTATCTGACTATTTATTTTATAACTATAATTTTGAAGCATTCTCTTCTATTTTAGCTAATGCTTGATAAAAATACTTGATTGACTAGTAGTATCTAAGATATCCAAGTAAATATATGAATACTTAGACTCTTGTATAGTGGATCTCATTTCTTATTATTCTAAAGTCCCAGCACATATCAGTTTAGTACCACTAGCGGGGCGTTTAAGATTTACATCTAATTTCCTGCCTCCCTTTATTCTTCAACTAAGAATCAAATACCTTTCCCTTTTGTCTACTGAATCAAGAATTCTTTCTTTATACCCGTACTACTTTAATTTTAGAACTTCATAATACAGAATTAATTACTGGTTCCTATATTAGATTTAATTTTTACTACTTATATTAAAAATTTAATCTTTCTCATTAAAATTTTCTTCCTTATAGAAAAGACTTCAAATTTCTTAATACGTATTTCCTATTGAGTATTTTATATAAAAAAAAGTATTAACAACTTGAAACGAATCTTAACCAAAGAATCTACTGCTAACTTGACGTCACATTCTATTTTTTTTTAATGTACTATTAACTACCTTCACAGTTGTATAAAAAAGAGTTCCCACCATAGGTTTTATAATAACTACATTTACACTATCTCAAACTTCATAGCGGGCAGAGGGAATCGAACCCTCAGCATTAGCTTGGAAGGCTAAGGTTTTACCACTAAACTATGCCCGCTCTCTATTCTTATAAAATTATATCACAAATTAATTTCATGTCTATTATTTTTACAAACCCTCTAAAGGGACTTCTAAAAAACTTGCTAGTTCTACTGCTTCTTCTTCTATTTGTGATAAAAGTAGTGGTTCTCCTACTCTTGTTATAGGTACTTCTCGTTGGTCTTTTGTCCGCAAGTAGATTTCTCTCTTTGGATTGATTCCTTCAGATATACTTAATTTGATAGACTTAATTTCCTTAATAGAGTAAAGCAGACAGATCTCCTTCTTCTTTCCAGGGAAACCGAGTCTAAATATTTCTATTTTCTTATTTTTCTTGTCATATAGATTGTATCCTCCACCTACATTTAAGTATATAGTTGTCATAAGAAATGCACTTAATAAGAGGCCAGTGGTACCATAAAATGTCATGACAATGCCTTGAGGAATAAAGACTATTTCTCTTGTATCAGCGAATGGTAGTAATTGAAGTCCTAAGTAGCTAGATAGTCCAGCTAAAAAGAAACCACTTCCGCCTATGAACGTTGTTATTGTCCACAAATAGTTACTAGTTCTTCGTGATCCTAGGATTAGATCGTATCGAACGTCCATAGTTATTTTTTTTATAAGTAAAATTGTGTTTATTAAGAATGATGCTTAGTTGGACACTGGATCCAATTAAGCACAAATGCTTCTTAAATTAGCCTTATTGATGAAAGACCGAAATATAGACCTGCTGCAAAACCAAAAGCGCAAGTTAATAAAATAATGTAACCTAATAATATACTCATGGTAAGATTCTTTACAAAGTGATAATATATGAAGTATACATTATCGTAACTTCCTTTTATTTAATATTTTACTAAGAGAGTCTTTTTTTTAATCTAATTAATATTGCTAGATCATAATTAGTCAACTGAATAAATGTATTGTTAATCATATAAACAGTAGTATGTCACAATTTATTAAACCGTATAATGATGATCCCTTTGTAGGTAATCTAGCTACTCCCGTGAGTACTTCGAGCTTCACGAGGTCTTTATTGGGTAATTTACCAGCCTATAGACCAGGTCTGTCTCCTCTTTTTAGAGGCCTTGAGATTGGCATGACTCATGGGTATTTTTTAGTTGGGCCTTTTTATAAGCTTGGTCCACTAAGAAACTCTGACGTAGCTCTGTTATCAGGATTTTTCTCTTCTCTTGGTCTCGTTATAATTATGTCAGCTTGTCTCGCTATTTATGGTGTAGTTTCGTTTGAAGAGAGTGAAGCGAGCGATCAACTACAAAGTTCTAAAGGGTGGAAACAATTTACATCTGGTTGGTTGGTTGGTGCAATTGGCGGAGCAAGTTTTGCTTTTATGTTGTTAAGTAATGTACCAATGTTTTAACTACTAATATTCTATAATTCTAGGTCAGATTTTCTTTTATATTCTGACCATAGAACTATTCATTCATCTCATGATAGGTAGCGACTGCAGATGGAGAAACCTGATTGAGGTATCTAAAGATCCAGTATTTGAACACTGTATCTAGTACTACTGGAAAAGTAGCTATAAACAGAAATATCAAATCATGATTTTCTGGCAACCCAAAGTGTCTCAGTCCATTTTCCAGCACTACTTCCCATCCATGCGTTGAGTGGAAGCCAACAAAAATATCAGTGAATAGTATTATTAAAAACGCTTTCGCGGTGTCACTCAAACCATATATTAATTCATTAATAAATGACTTCAAAACTGCAATCTGTCTTCCCCCGGTAAATACTAAGTATGCAAAGCTAATAAAAGAGAGTATGTCTGATAGCAGATTCTTTATTGCATCGGTACTTTCTTGTACATAGAATTGTGCCAGTTCCATAGCTTTATTTTTTACTTCTCTATCAATAGACTCTTGTGATAAGGGTGGGGATTGCCCTATCAAGATTTCGAAATGTATCTTTTCTTCAAATCTTTGTAATTCACCAAAAGCTCTCTCTTCTTGAGATGCATTTAAAAAAATATCCGATTGATTGTCATTCCAAAAGTAATCGATAAAAGGAGAGAATACGAAGTTCCTTGATACTTGATTAACAATGAATGGGACCGTTATTAGTAATATGAGGTATTTGATGGAAGCAGCTGTTTGATATCTTGATACCCTGAACTCTTCTATTATTTCAGATTCTGAATTTGGTTCTAACTCTTTTTTAAATTTTTCAAACGTCTTTGTGATGGAGCGTGGTATTGGACCTGTTTTTTCAAAAGCAGACTGATTAATGTTATTTAAACGCCAATTTTTCATTGATATTTTGCTCTTATTTAATTTATTTTACTTCAATTATTGGTTTGCTTTATATAAAACTAATTAGCTTTTTATTAAATAATCTAATGATATATATAGTCGTTGAGTATGTACATTGACTACATAAGAATTTATTTTTCCCATGATCCAGTTGTATTCTCTTAAATAGCGTTAATTGATGAATACTTTTTAAAGAAAAAGATAATTGGAAACACTCAATGGTCCCAATTATCTATCCTTATTTAGATTAGTTGTTAGTTTGCTTAATCGAATGAATTGTATGATACCAATCCATTTTTTTTACATTCTACTCTAGATCTTTTCTGTTTGGGTTTCTGGATGCATCATTAGATAAGAATCCAAATGCGAAAAGAGATACAAACAAAGTCACTGTAGTATAAACAACAATCTTTAATGTGAACATTATCTATCTCCGGGAAATATTTTTCTATCTACACTACTAGACTTGTACTGTTATTATTATATATCTACTTTTTGAATAAAATTAATTACCATGAATCTTTTGCAATTAAATTACAATGATTTTTCTTTTTCATCACTTAATTCTTTCAATTTTCGTAAAATTCTACCAAAATAATCTTGCATGTATCCTTCGAGTGTTGCAGTTTCACTTTCTTCAAATCCAAAAAGCTCATATGTTGTCGTCATATCACTAGTGAAATCTTCTCCAGTTGCTAGTAGTTCTGCAAAAGCTAGTCTCTCAGCTATGTTAGCACCCCATTCAAAGAAACCCATCAATTGTCTGAAAATTATTAGCGCACTGATTGGAATTTTTGTAATTCTCCCAGACTGTCCAGAGAGTCTCTCACATAATTGAATAATGCCTTTAGAATTCCAATTTTTCTGACCAACTAAAGGAAATTTCCGGTACTCGGTTTCTTTTAAAGCCAAGCTCCTTAATGCGAATTTCGCTATATCAGATGTATCTATATAACCGATTGATGTATTCTCTCCAGTTACCCAGATTGGCTGTTTCTCCAGAATCGGAATAGCATATTGACTTATAAGTCCTTGGAAAAAACCACCTAGGTAAAAGATTGTATACTTCAGTTCTGATTTCTGCAGATAAAATTCAATGTCTAATTTTAATTTCACTAATGGTACATCTGAATATTTATCTCCATTGATTACGGAAAAGAATATGAATCTATTAATATCCACAACTTTAGCAGCTTCTATTAATGCTAACTTTCCTTTTAAATCTATTGTTTCTGCATTATATGGATCTGATGGTCTTGCTGTTGAGGCGTCTATTATAGCTGTAACGTCTTTTAATGCTAGAGGTAGTGTTTCAGGTAAACTTAAATCACCGTATACTAATTCAGCTCCCCACTCTCTGAGAAAATACGCTTTTCTTAGGTTTCTCACCAAACACTTCACCTGGTATCCTTCATCTATTGCTCGTCTGACAATTTGTCTTCCTAAAGTCCCAGTAGCCCCTACTATCAATAATGTCATAAATTATCTTTTACTTTTTTATTGTATAGAAAGTCTATCAGATATTTACTTTAATAATTCTAGCCTTTTAATACCGTTACTCTCATTCTTTTAGTGAATAGAAAGGGACTCGAACCCTCATGAAAAAATTCGGCACATTTTGAATGTGCTGCGTCTACCATTCCGCCATCTACCCTCTACTACTTGTAAGTTACTCTAGCATCATATTGCTCATAAAGCGAGGTTTTAGAACTTTTCTGTTTTATTTTTTTTCTCAAGTGTTTGACTTTCGACGTCCGATGACTGCTAGAATGTTTTTAATACATTTTAAAAATTTTATTAGTATGGTTAAAACAAGTGCCTCTTCAAACATTGTCACTGAGAAAGACAAAAGCAGTCTTGATGTGCAAAAACTTCTTTCTCAACCTTACAAGTATGGCTTTACAACCAATGTTGAAGTGGAAGATTTTCCTAAAGGGATCAATGAGAATGTTATAAAAATGATTTCTTTGAAGAAGAAAGAGCCCCAGTTTATGCTTGACTTTAGATTAAGAGCTTACTCATATTGGCAAAAAATGATTGCTCCTACTTGGGCTTCTATTCATTATACTGATATTGATTACCAGAATATTCTTTACTACTCTGCTCCAAAGAAAAAAGTTAATTTATCCAGTCTAGATGAGGTTGATAAAGACATTATATCGACATTCGAAAAATTAGGTATTCCTCTAACAGAGCAGAAGAAATTAGCTAATGTCGCAGTAGATGCAATATTTGATAGTGTCTCAGTAGGAACTACTTTTAAAGAGGAGTTGTCTAAAGTCGGAGTAATTTTTTGCCCGATTTCTGAAGCTTTACAATTACATCCTTCTCTTGTAGAAAAGTATCTAGGTACAGTTGTACCCATAGGTGATAATTATTTTGCTGCATTAAACTCGGCAGTCTTTAGTGAGGGGTCTTTTTGTTATATTCCTCCCAATGTTACCTGTCCTCTTGAGCTATCTACATATTTTAGAATTAATAATCAAGATTCAGGGCAGTTTGAGAGGACTTTAATTATCGCTGACATTAATAGTAGGGTAAGTTATTTAGAAGGTTGTACAGCACCGCAGTTTGATACAAATCAATTACACGCCGCTATTGTTGAATTGGTGGCACTTGAGAATGCTGAGATTAAGTATTCTACTGTGCAAAATTGGTACTCAGGTGATATCAACGGTGTAGGAGGAATATATAATTTTGTAACCAAACGAGGTTTATGTGCAGGTAAGAATTCTAAAATCTCTTGGACACAAGTAGAAACTGGATCCTCGATCACTTGGAAGTATCCAAGTTGTATTTTGGCAGGCGATAGTTCTATAGGAGAATTTTATTCTGTTGCTTTAACAAATCATTATCAACAAGCTGATACCGGTACGAAAATGATTCATGTGGGTGCTAACACTAGAAGTAGAATTGTATCTAAGGGTATATCTTCTGGTAATTCGAAGAATACTTATAGAGGGCAGGTCAAAATTGGTCCTAAAGCGCATAATAGTGTAAATTATTCTCAGTGTGATTCAATGTTAGTTGGAGATAAAGCACAAGCAAATACTTTTCCATATATACAGGTAAATAATCCTACTAGCACAGTCGAACATGAAGCTTCTACTTCCAAAATAGAAGAAGAGCAGTTATTTTACTTCCTTCAGCGTGGCATAGACATGGAATCTGCTATTAGCTTGTTGATTAGTGGTTTTTGCAAAGATGTTTTCAGTGAACTGCCTATGGAGTTCGCTTTAGAAGCAGATCGTCTCTTAAGTTTAAAATTAGAAGGAACAGTAGGATAAAAAAATATGGTTAATAATTCTCCTATACTTGAGATTCAAGGATTGAAAGCTTCAGTGAATGATACTCAAGTTATTAAAGACTTGAACCTTGTAGTAAATGCTGGTGAAATCCACGCAATTATGGGAAAGAATGGGTCTGGCAAAAGTACATTTGCTAAGATTGTAGCTGGACATTCAGCTTACAGGGTTACAGAAGGTGATATTTTATTCAATGGAGAATCTATTCTCGATATATCACCAGAAGAAAGGTCTCAAAGAGGAATTTTCTTAGGTTTCCAATATCCAATAGAAATACCTGGAGTTAGTAATGCGGATTTTTTACGTCTCTCTTGTAACGCAAGAAGAAAGTATCAAGGTTTTGATGATTTAGATCCATTAGAATTTTTTGAGTTCATCACTGAAAAACTTCAGTTAATTAATATGGATCCTGCATTTCTTAATAGAAGCGTTAATGAGGGCTTCTCTGGTGGAGAAAAAAAACGTAATGAGATACTACAGATGGCTGTTTTAGATACAAAATTATCAATACTAGATGAGACTGATTCTGGTCTGGACATTGATGCTTTAAAGGTTGTTGCTTCAGGGATTAATAGTCTTGCTAATGATTCTAACGCAGTTGTTCTAATTACACATTATCAAAGGTTACTAGATTATATTGAACCAACTTTTATACATGTAATGCAAGACGGGAGAATTATAAAGACTGGAGATAAATCATTGGCTAAAGAATTAGAAACTAATGGATATGATTGGTTAAAATAACCCCTTAAAGTTATTAATAATTTAAAGGGGGTACTTTTTATTCTAATGATTAATTAAGCAAAGCTTTGCTTTGTATTAGCAATAACTTCTTTCAATATTTCCTCCGCTTCTGGAGTAAAAGTCTTAGTATCTCTAATAATTTCTGCGTATTTTGGTTTTGAGTTTCTTAAGTTATTTCTCAGAGCATCAACAAAATTCTTTACTTTAGTTACTTCTATGTCATCTAAGAAACCATTAATACCTGTGTAAATTATGGCTACTTGTTCTTGAACTGGAATAGGAGAATTTTGAGCTTGTTTCAGAATTTCTCTTAACCTTTGTCCTCTAGCTAGTTGGTTTCGAGTTGCTTGATCTAGGTCAGAAGCAAACTGAGAGAATGCTTCTAACTCTGCAAATTGTGCTAATTCTAGTTTTAGTTTACCAGCTACTTGTTTCATTGCCTTAATCTGTGCGGCTGAACCAACACGTGATACAGAGATACCTACGTTAATAGCTGGTCTAATTCCTGAGTTAAATAAATCACCAGATAAGAAAATTTGTCCATCTGTGATTGAAATAACGTTTGTCGGAATATAAGCAGAAACATCACCAGCTTGTGTTTCAATTATCGGTAATGCTGTCATACTTCCTCCACCTAATGCATCACTTAATTTAGCAGCTCTTTCTAATAATCTAGAATGAAGGTAGAATACATCACCAGGGAAAGCTTCTCTTCCTGGTGGTCTTCTTAGTAGGAGAGACATCTCTCTGTATGCGTTTGCTTGCTTAGATAAGTCATCGTAAATAACAAGCGTAGCTTGTCCTTTGTACATGAAATATTCAGCAATAGCTGCTCCTGTATAAGGTGCTATGTATTGTAATGTGGCAGGATCATCTGCACTTGCAGAGACTATAACAGTATAATCTAATGCTCCCTTATCTTGTAGTGTTGTAACAAGGGAAGCTACAGTTGATGCCTTTTGTCCAACAGCAACATAAACACAGACTACATCATCACCTTTTTGGTTGATTATTGTATCAATGGCTACAGAACTTTTACCTGTTTGTCTATCTCCGATAATTAGTTCACGTTGTCCCCTACCGATTGGTATCATTGAGTCGATTGCTGTGATACCAGTTTGAATCGGTTCACATACAGATTTACGAGAGATAATACCAGGTGCCATTGACTCAATTAATCTTGATTCAGACCCCTTGATATCGCCCTTTCCGTCGATAGCTTGCCCTAGACCATCTACAACCCTTCCTAGATAGTCTTGTCCGACCATTATTTGAGCAATTTTTCCTGTCGCCTTAACAGAACTACCTTCTAGTATCGCCCTACCAGCTCCCATTAGTACAACACCTACGTTGTCACTCTCAAGGTTAAGTGCAATACCTACAGTTTTATCTTCGAATTCAAGTAATTCCCCAGCCATGACTTGGTCAAGTCCATAAACACGGGCAATTCCATCTCCTACTTGAAGGACAGTACCTACATTAGATACTTGAACACCTTGATCGTACTTATCAATTTGTTCACGAATAATGCTGCTGATTTCATCAGGTCTAATGTTTACCATATCAATATTTGTCTATTTTGATAAATTATGTTTTTTGTTAAGAGGTATTGTCAGCTATTGGGGAGATGACGCTCCTAAGTGTGAAGCTAGTTTTCTTAATTGCCCCTGAATACTAGTATCTATTATTCGGGAACCAATTTGAACTGTAAATCCGCCAATTAAAGCTTTATCCACTGTAATTTCAAGTTTTACTTGTTTAACATTGGCCATTGACTTTAGTTTTTTTACTAGTGCTTCTTGCTGGTTATCCGACATATCAGAAGACGTAATGACGTGTGCAACTTCTACAGATGCTTGTTTGTAGGCCATTTCTAATCCTAAATAAGTGATCGTCTCCAAACAGTTTATTCTTCCTTTATCACATAGTACAAGTAAGAAATTAACAGTGTTATTATCAATTTTTCCTTGGAAAATTGATTTCACTATGTTTTTTTTTCCACTCAGTGGTATTAAAGGATTAGAAAGTGCCTGTATTAGATCTTTGGATTTTAATGCGGCTTGAATATATGTTAGGTCAGATATTACCTGATCTATCGATTCTTTGTTCGATGCCATTTGAATAAAAGCATTTGCATAGGGCTGAGCAACTTTTACATTTTGTGCCATTATAATTGTCCCCCTAACTGAGCAATATTATTATCTAGAACTTTAGATTGAAGGTTAGGAGTCATATAATCTTGTAATTGAGTTGAAACTCTTTGCATAGCAAGATCTGCAATACGTTGCTGAATTTGCTTTTTTATCTGCAATTCAGCTTTTTCTATGCTGCTTTTACCGTTGTTTGTTAGTCTTTCGATATCTAGCTTTCCTTGAGCAAGTATAGTTTCCTTAACCGTACGAGCCGTTATATTTGCTTCCTTCTTGATCTTCTCTATAACACTCTGAGCTTGTGTCAGTTGTTTCTCCGAATTTAAAAGTCTAGTACTAGCTTGTTTTAGTCTTTCTTCAGCTTCTTGGATAGCTTCAGTAACTTTTTGTTGTCTAAGTTCCAGTGCAGAAGTTAGGAAATTTTGACCTAAGTAGAAAACACCACTAAGTAGAAGTGCAATGTTTATTACATTGGCTTCTAGGAAATTTGAATTAAATCCGAACCCTTTTCCAGAAGATAGTTCTGCAAGAGCACTAATCAGTAAAAAATCACTCATATTATATATACTTTACAAACAACTTAATAATTCATGATGATTGTTAATCTCCACCAACAGATTTTGAGAGCCTATGCAGTCAATTTACCACTCAACAGTTTATTCTTAATTTGTTCACTAAGAGTATTCACTTGCTCTTCAAGAGCTAGTAAAGCTTTGTCTTTTTGTGCGTTTAACTGTTCTGTAGCCTCATTTACTAGTGCTTCAGTGTCTTTTTGTGCTTGCTTTATCTCCATCGCAACTATTTCTTGGGCTTCTTTTTGAGCTGAAGTTATGATTAACTGTGATTCACGTCTTTCTTGGGATAAATCTTGTTCATATTGTTTTGTGATTCTTTCTGCTTTTGCTAATGTTTCAGAAGCTTCAGTCAAATTTTTACGAATATATTCATCTCGTTCATCTAATACTTTAGCTATAGGAGTATAAAATACAAGATTCAGTACTACCATTAGCAAAAGTATTTGTAATGCCATCAAAGGAAGTGTAGCATTGAAATCAAATAAACCACCTTCTGGCTTACTAGCAGCCTCTTGCGCTAACAAAAATATCAAATTTGTCATTATTAATTATTTTTTATAATGGGTCCTTAAAAAAATGTTGTCACTTTAATCCCCTAGTCATTCTTTTCATAACTAGGGATACTAAAAAATATTTAGCTTGTAAAAGGATTAGCGAAAAGCAACGCTAGAGATACAACTAGACCATAAATAGTAAGTGATTCCATGAATGCTAAACTTAGCAGCAATGTACCACGGATTCTGCCTTCAGCTTCAGGTTGACGAGCAATACCTTCAACAGCTTGTGCAGCAGCCGTACCTTGTCCAATACCAGGACCAATTGCAGCTAAACCAACAGATAGACCAGAAGCAATAACTGAAGCAGCAGATACGATAGGATTCATAAAATTATTTTAATAGTTATCATATTTATAGAAATTAAATTATTTCAGATACTGATTTTTATATGTAATATTAATGGTGATCTTCTAATGCTTCACCAATATAAGCTGCAGAAAGAGTAGAGAAAATTAGTGCTTGTACAGAACTAGCAAATAATCCTAGAATCATTACTGGTAATGGTATTAAGATAGGTACTAATAAAGCAAACACTGAGACGACAAGTTCATCTGCAAGGACGTTACCGAAAAGACGAAAACTTAAAGATAAAGGTTTTGTAAAGTCTTCAAGAATATTAATAGGTAAAAGAATAGGACTTGGTTGAACATATCTAGCAAAGTATCCAATTCCTTTTTTATTAATTCCTGCATAAAAATATGAGAAAGAAGTTAATAATGCTAGAGCAACAGTCACATTGATGTCATTTGTGGGTGCTGCTAATTCTCCTTCTGGTAAAGAGATTAGCTTCCAAGGTATCAGTGCACCTGCCCAGTTTGCACCAAAAATAAATAAGAAAACCGTGCTAACGTATGGTACCCATGGTCTATACTCTTCTTCACCAATTTGGTTTTTAGCAATATCCTGTAAGAATTCATATGCATATTCCATAAAGTTCTGCAACCCTTCTGGAGTTTGTTTGAGATCTCTAGTTCCAGCAACTGCGAATGTTAATAGTGTCGATATCACTAACCATGAAACAATAAAAACCTGTCCATGTAGTTTTAGTCCTGCAATTTCCCAATAAAGGTGCTTTCCAACTTCAACTTCAGCAAGTGAATAAAAGGAGTTGAAAGCGCTAATGTTATTCTGATACATAGTTGAGTATAATTCTTTTGCATTTTTTTAATGTTAATTTAGAAGAAAAGCATAAACTTAATTAACACACATAAATTATACCTTTGAAATCTAGGTGTGAAAAAGCTATCTCTGAGAGTCACACTCTTTAATAAAATATTACATTCATTACGCACTAACTATATATTTTTATAGAGTCATCAATTGTCATTGAAATTCTTACTTTTATTAATATCTAATATGTTACGTGTATTAGAGTTCATTTGTAATTGTCTTTTTTATAAATAAAAGTAATAGCTTAATAGGTATATTATTTTTTCATCATTTTTTCGACTTCATCACTAAAGCTTTCATTCTTCTTCTCTAATCCTTCGCCTAGTACGAATCTCTCAAATCTGCGGATTTGTATATTTTCTCCCAGAGTTGAAATATTTTTTTTTACTAACTCTTCTATTGTCACAGAAGAATCTCTTATGAATGGCTGATTTACTAGTACCATTTCTTTTAACCTCTTTTGAATTCTTCCTTCTACTATTTTTTCTTTGATTTCACTAGGTTTATTACCTAAGTCATCCTTCTCAATCTCTACTCTTCTCTCTCTTTCTGCAGTTTCAGTTGGTATGTCATCCGCGTTGATGTATTGAACCTGAGGACATGCAGCTATTTGCATAGCAATATTTCTAGCTAGTTCCTGGAACTCAGGTCTTCTAGCTACAAAATCTGTCTCACAATTTACCTCAACTAATATTCCTAATTTTCCGCCCATATGTATATATGCTTCAACAATTCCTTCTGTAGCAATGCGTCCAGATTTTTTAGCAGCTGTCACTAAACCTCTCTTCTTTAATGCTTCTTCAGCTTTCTCAAAATCTCCATTGGCCTCTTGTAATGCTTTCTTACAATCCATCATTCCAGCAGATGTTTTGTCTCTCAGCTCTTTTACGATCTTTGCAGAAATTCCAGCAACCATATTTTTTTCTAGGATATAAATTTAATATATAATTTAAAGAGATACTGAGTGCTTAATATATTTCTATCTCTTCCTTATCTTCACTTTGAATTTTGCCATTTCGACCTTCACAAATTGAATCTGCGATCTTGCCAACTATTAACTTGATAGACCGGATAGCATCATCATTTCCTGGGATTGGGATATCAGTCACATCTGGATTACAGTTGCTATCTAGAATTGAGATAATTGGTATTCCTAGAGTAATACATTCCTGAATTGCTGTACTCTCTCTTTTTTGATCTACTATCAAAACAAGATCGGGTAAGCGTTTCATATCTTTTATGCCATTTAAATTTTTACGTAGTTTATCTAATTCTCTCTTCAGTATCGCTGCTTCCTTTTTTTGCAATTGGTCTAAATAACCGCTTTCTTCTTTACTCTCTAAGTCTTTTAATCGCTCTACTCTCGTTCTGATGGTGAACCAGTTTGTAAGAATACCACCTAACCATCTTTGATTGATATAATGTGCTCCACATCTTTCTGCTTCTTGTGCTATAACTCCAGCTGCTTGTCTCTTTGTTCCCACAAATAAGAATTTTTTTCCTTCTTCAGAAGCTTTGCGTACAAAATTGCATGCTTCTGTCAATAATTCTGCAGTTTGAACTAAATCTATTATGTGTATGCCATTACGTTCTGCATAAATATATGGGAACATTTTTGGATTCCACCTTCTTGATTGATGACCAAAGTGAACTCCTGCCTCTAATAATTCAGCTAATGTTACAACAGCCATGTTTTTTCTATTACAAAGTAAATATTAATTGGAATATAGATAATCTTTGAATGTTGACTCATTTGAGTGAACGTTAAATACAGTTTTTATATTGATATTAATAATCTTAGTACATCTATTCCTATATTTGCATTAATAGCGGAGAGATTTACATAAGATTTTATTGCATCCTATTTAATTATTACAAAAACTGTTACTTAGATGTTAGACTCATCTCAGTAGACGATACGATGGCATTAGCTTTCGTCGATGAATTCACTTATTCTCAGAATCTATCCTATAAGCGATTGACTAGTTTCTATTGTACTTTTAGATCGTCTTGTAAATATTCAGAGCTCTCGTTCACTCCAAGATGTATTATTCGCTTGTTCGAGTTTTTGTTATCAAAATAATATCCATCTTTACTCTTTTTTTCATCTCTACTAATTTTTGATATTTCAGTGTATGAATTAAATCCTGTTCCTGCTGGGATTAACCTTCCTATTATTACATTTTCTTTTAATCCTCTTAACCAATCTGCTTTTCCTTCTATAGCAGCTTCTGTTAAAACTCTAGTTGTTTCTTGGAAACTAGCTGCTGATATAAAGCTATCTGTATTAAGAGAAGACTTAGTAATCCCTAATAATGTTGGCGAATAAGTTGCAGGTATACCCCTGGTTAGTAACATTGCTTCATTAATGTTCTCAATTTGTTGTAATTCAACCAATTCTCCTGGCAGTAGAGTTGTATCTCCACCATCTTCGACCCTCACTTTTGAAGTCATTTGTCTTACTATTACTTCTACATGTTTATCAGATATTTCTACATTTTGTGATTGATATACATTTTGTACTTCATTAACTAAGTATGTTTGCACTTTTTGTAGACTTATCTTAGAAGCTTCATATATTCCTAGGACACTGATGTAGAAGTTAAAATATAAACTTAGCATTTCGTGTGGGTTAGGTGATCCATCAGTTATTGCTTCTGCTAGTAATATACTCTCTCCATGTGAAACGATTACTTTTTGGGTACTATTGATAGCATATTCATTTATATTTCCATCTGTTTCCAGTATTTCAACGTGATAGTTTTCTTCTGCGTCATACCAAACTTTAATCTTTCCTGGTCTTTGCGTCAGTTTGCAAGCCTCTTTAGGCCTTCTTGCCTCTAGAATTTCTTCAATTCTTGGTAAACCTTGTATGATATCACCAGTTTTTGATCTCTCAAAAACCAGTATTGCTAATGTATCTCCGATTTTTATAAGGTCTCGGTTCTTTGTCTGTAGGATGGCGCCAGGTGATACTAGGTATGGATGTGCTGAGCGAATCTCTACTTTGTTATTTCTTAGTGCTATAATTTGACCAGATTTTCTTGCTACGATATTTGGAGCAATCTGATCACCATATCTAACCAATTCTCCTTCAGATACTTGTGATGTTTGACCATTTAGATCGATAATTTCTTTGTCTGTTTCTCTGAGTACAAGAATTTTTTTTCCTGATTGTCCATTATTGTTAATATTCTCAATTTTTCCTTTAGACCTGGAAATTAATGACGTTTTTGCAACAAGAGTTCCTGACGTAATTTCTTCTCCATCGCTCACGCAAAAAACTGTTTTTGTATTTTGTTTATTGTTTTCACCAAAGGTGTCGTGTTTGATTTGTAAATTTTCTAGTATAGCTATCTGCAGCCTATACTCTCCACTTTTGTCACTCCCGAGAAACTCTACATCAGCTGAACCGTGTATTTGATCAGAACATATATCTACAGTCAAATATGTTTTAACTAAATCTATTCCCTTAATAGATTCTATTCTTTCTCCTTCTTGAAATAATAAATGTTGTACTAAGTTGATGTTAATAGATTGATTTCCATTTATTGAATGTTCTGTTTCTACTAGAAACTGTTTTTTATCTACGTAATATTTATCGATGGGCCTAATTAGTATTCCTTGTGGAATCTTCTCTATCAACGATGTACTATCGGCAGGTATACCTTCCTGAATTTCTTCTCCTGCCTCAATAATTCTTGGTAGAATGTCCTCTTTTCCTATTGAATTAATAGTATTTTCAATAATTCTTCCTATCTTGATTATTAACTTTTCAACAATTCCATTTTCCTCTACGACCTCTAAGTATCCTGAATTCTCTGTTCTTACATCTTTAATAATTTCAGTTCCAGCTTCTACATAAGTATTGTTTCTCACCATTAGTAGAGAGATATCTTTTTTTATTTCATGTGTTTCTTCTGGAATCCATAAAATATGATGTCTATCTTCTAGATCATTTAAGGTATTTTGATATTTTATTAATCCTCCAGTCTTTGTTTTATATTTAGTGTCTACCAGTTCTCCTATTATTTGCGAGCTATTTATTTTATTACCAGGAGAACATAACATTATAAATTTATTTCCATTTGAGAAGTCTAAAAAGAAGTTCCCAGTAGTTTCATCAGTCTCATACTCATTCTTGATCACTGCATCTTTTATAAATACAGAGGATGTGACTATGTGTATTTCGTTTAGTTCATCGAATTGTTTTTTCTTATTTAGTCTGACGGTACCACCATAATCACTGATAATATGGGTTGTTGCTAATATTGTATCTTCCGAGATTTCATCTCCCTCTTTTATCTCTAGTTGAGCTGATTGTGGCAAATTATGTACTTCGCCTGAAAGTATCCAGATTAGTCCCCCTTTTCCCGTTTTTGTTGTTACGTTTCCTTGTCTATCCACTCTTTCTTCAGCAGTCAGATCTGAAAAAAAGACTTCTCCCGAACTTTCAGTTAATAAATCTTTTGTAGCTCTTTCTGTTATCGGATTTGTTTTTGTACTAATTTCGCCTATTACTTGTCCATCCTGGAATTGTTCATTATCGTTAA